>Ga0307518_10003939_pt1 | contig 10670 bp, 7 predicted proteins | sample 25_EM_MG_FD_203889 | JGI IMG/M metagenome (GOLD analysis project Ga0307518, IMG submission 203889) | Populus trichocarpa ectomycorrhiza microbial communities from riparian zone in the Pacific Northwest, United States - 25_EM | ecosystem: Host-associated > Plants > Roots > Unclassified | place...
CTTTTATTCATATAAAAAATTTATTTATAATTTTATATTTTATTTTAAAATCAAGTATATCTCTATCTTTGTGTTTATCTTTAATATATATGTGTAGATATAAAATTTAAAAGAATCTTTCTTAAATTTATATAGAAACCAATACGAGTGGTATAAGTTTTGTGATTTGAATAAAAAAATATAAATATATTTACAAGATAATAGATGATTATACATAAGGTTACAATAAATTACAAAAGAAGAGTATTTTATGCATTTTGCACAGAAACTCGTCTATGTAGTTCTGCCTCCAAAGCTTAGGAGGAGGCTCTTTATATAAAAAGATTGAGACTGAATTTTTAAAAATTTCATGAAGCAAATGATTTGCTTTTTGAAAAGTTGAAAAAGTTACCTGCTGCACTGAATGTTGTTTGTTATTCTTACAAGTGGAGGATCAACTTTTGGAAAAGTTGAAATGGAATCTTGTTGGTTTAACCACTTGTGCCGATAGGAAGAGTTGAGCCTGCAAGTTTTGAAAATAGGCTAGAATATTTCCGGGTCTAGAAAAATATTTTTTTTTTTGGATAGTGAGCGCCTATGATTTTTGTATAGGAGGAAGAATTCCATAACAGTCATTTTCATTGTCATCGGCTAGGCTGGCAATGGAACCCGAGGATGATTAAGATAGAGAGGAATCATCATTTTTTATGCTTTGTAAGAGTTGTTTCATAATTTTAAAATATTTTTATTTATATTTTGTTAAGGCAAGAAGAGTAGAAGCATGAGACCTTCGGGCTAGAAATTTGAATTGAGGATTTAGGTCTATAATTTAAGCCTTCATTGTCATCGGCTAGGCTGGCAATGGAACCCGAGGATGATTAAGATAGAGAGGAATCATCATTTTTTATGCTTTGTAAGAGTTGTTTCATAATTTTAAAATATTTTTATTTATATTTTGTTAAGGCAAGAAGAGTAGAAGCATGAGACATTCGGGCTAGAAATTTGAATTGAGGATTTAGGTCTATAATTTAAGCCTTCTGGTGATGCTGAAGCCATTCCATTACAACAAGTTTTGAACTTTTGCTTTCTGATGCAAAGGAGTCCCACCATTTTACTTTGTATCTTCTAATGATGATGAGATTATCCATGCTGGGTATTATAGTTAAAATATCATGAATAGATCCAAGGGACAAATAATTTGAAACAGAACATGAGAATTGGTGGGAATTTTTTCTCATTTTCTGAAGGTTTAAATTTCTGTTTGAAGTAAATGTAACTATTTTCAATAAAAGGGTGGGGTTTTATTACTTCATAAATACAACTGAAGTAATCCCACCATTGAAGAAACCAGTTTGGTAAGTTTGAAGTCTTGATGAGATTATTAAAATAGAATAGCCAAGAGTGGCTACCTTTATTATTCTGAAGGAAAAAGGCATTGAACTATGCTTGTTGATAATCCCAGTATGAATAAAAACGGGCAATGAAATCACCAAGTTTGACATGATAGCAGATAAAAAATTGAATTATTTGGTGAAGGGGTTGTTTCCAATCAGAAGAATGAATGGTATTTTGGATAATGCATGTGGAGTAGGCATATTGAGAATGATTTTGTTGTAGTTTGAAATGTTTGAATTTGGCAGATCCTGTTATTTCAAATATTGTCATGTAATAAGATTGAGATTCGAATAAGTCCCATTGTTTGGAATACCAATTTAGAGGGAAGATTTTTTGTAGTTACAATAAAAGGATCGAGATGGAAAAGTCTATTTTTTTATAGTTAAAACATTTTGATAATTTGGTTTTTTCAATATAATTAAAATTTTCTTTTGAAACCTTCTGAGATAGTTCAAATGAAATATTTGAATTAAAAGGAAGCAATAATTTTTTAAAAGAAGAGCCTACTTTGGTTTTGAAAATTGGTTGGAGGACTCACTTGTCTAGTAAGATTTCTCTTTCTAGGAGGACTTCTAGTTAATAGCTTGTAAAGCCAGAAGTAATTGTAGTGAATTTGGATAAGAATTATACTCAATTTTGTACTTGTCAAGAGCATTTTGTTTCTTCATCTTTGATTATTGCCTCATACCATGATTTGATTGGTTTTATAAAGGAAATTGCTAATACAAGTAGTTTTGTAGGGTTTTGAGATTTTGGAGACTCATATTTTATTTGTGGGTCTTTGCCTTTATCTCTAGATTTGGATTCGAAAGGCATCATGACTTGTTTTGGAGGAATTCTATAGTTAGGAAATCAGGAATAAAATTTATATCTCTTTTTATATATTCTATATCAAAGTAAAAAATACTCAATATAACTTGTCATGGAGCAAATATCTATTTTACAACAATATTTTGAACATCTTTTTGTAAAACTTTTTTAGCAGATTTGCAATCAATGCGTAAAATTTTTTTTTGATATAATAAATCACTTTGAAATTTTATAATGCATGACACAATAAAAAGATTTTTTTTAATAGTGGATTAATTCTTTTGACAATTATTCCAATGTGTAGATGTAAATTGAAGAATTTGTTCTTTGTTCTCCTGAACTTGTTTGAGGATACCCTTGTACCCCAACTTAGAAGCATATGTCTCAACTATTTTGGGAGCTAAAGGATTGGCAATGTGTAGGCAAGGAATCTCTTGGACCTGTTTTTTATTTTGTCGAATGATTTTAGTATGTTCATCAGAGCAAGGAACAATGTTCTTTCTTAGTCTATCATGTAGGGGTTTTGCTATTCTGCTCACATTAGGATATAAGTCTAGAGCATAATTAAGAATTCCTAAAAAAATTTGTAGCTGGGTTTTATCTAGAATTTTGTCATGAAATTTACTAGCAAAAATAATGGATCTCTCAATAGGTGTAATAGTTTCTTAGGAGATATAATGATCAAGAAAATGAACACGAGTTTGAAAAAGAAAAATTTTTATTTTTGGAACAACTAAACCATTTTTCTTTGTGATATAAAAGACTATTTGTAAATGTTTAAAATGTTGTTCAATAGAATTTTTTAATCCAAATGGCATGACATTCCACTTGTATTGACCAAATAAAACTATAAATATAGTTTAATAACGATCTTTTGGATGAATTTGAATTTGCTAAAATCCTAACATCATATGAAACTTTGAAAATATAAATGCAAAATGTAATTTTTGTAACAAATCTTTTTTGTTTGGGATTGGATATCTAATCCATTTCAAAGCTTTGTTCAGGAGTTTATAATTTATGAAAAGCCTTGGTGTGCCTCTTTTAATCTCAGAATTTTTGTTAACATTGAAAGTTGTACATGACTAAGGTGATCTAGACTTTTGTATAAAACCTTTAGACTCTAAATCTTTGATCTCAATACGACAATGTTGTTCTAATTCAACATTCATTTGAATATGTCTTGCTTTTTTAGAAATTTTCTTTTCATTAAAACTATCTTCATAAAGAAGATCAACAACATGTTGTTTTCTCTTTCAAAAGACATTTGGTAAATCAAAATAAATTTCCTTTTCTATCTTGCTTTGAAATTCTAAATTTTGTTTACGACAATGTTGTTCTAATTCAGCATTCATTTGAATATGTCTTGCTTTTGTAGAAATTTGCTTTTCATTAAAACCATCTTCATAAAGAAGATCAACAACATGTTGTTTTCTCTTTCAAAAGGCATTTGGTAAATCAAAATAAATTTCCTTTTCTATCTTGCTTTTTTTTTGTGTGTAAAAAGACATCTTTTCTAAGATGCATAAGATGAGTTTGTTTTCCTTGGATTAGTGCATTGATGTAATGAGTATGGATAGAATATGCTTTTATTAAATTTAAATTCCTAGTCTTTGGCTTTTTTAGGAAAGTAAAAACAAGTTTCAAACCATTGATTTTTGAAATAATATTTTCATAATTAATTTTGTAAGGAGTAATCATGTCAATAAAAGGAGTGCCAAGAATAAAAGTATGATTAATATCATTAGTAACAACAAAGAAATTCTGAAGATAAAGCCCGTTATTAAAAAAATTATTCTTGAGTTTTATATTCAATAACTAATATAGTATTATTTGCTGCAAAATGTTTTTCAAAAGTGCTTTGTGAAAACCATTTTGAAACTATTCATTCTTTAATACAATTCAGAGATGCACTTATATCAAACAAGGTAATAATGTCTATTTTAAAATCATTTAAAAAAATTAATGTAATTTTTATGATATATTTTTTTTTGAAGTAATTTGAGTTAAAACATGTAGAAAATCTTTAGGAACATGCTCAATGTTTCACAATGCATCTTTAGAAAATCTCTAGGGTTTGGTCTTCTATTTCTGGTTTAGAATCAAACTGGTTTTCTAATTTTGTGAAAAAGTGTTGTAAAATAGTAAAGTCTTTTTGTTGGGTTTGTTTAAAGATTTTTAGTTCAATCTTAAGAGTTTTGATTTCAAATTATAGATCTAGGATAGTAACAACAAGTTCATAGGTGTTTGTGCTGTTTGATGGAAATAATGATGATCTTTAGACAAGCTGTGGTGTTTCTAAATTGTTAAAGGAACTTAGGAGTCATCAAGTATATAGGTAGGTTTTTTGTAGCTAAGGGTCATCAAGTTTTTTTGATAGCTTCAAGAATAAACTTTTGATCATAGGTTATAACATTTATTTGTTTTAAAGTGGTGTGGTTTGATGTATTTGAGTTAGAACTGGATGTTGGTAACTCATCTATTTGGAAAAGTTCCTTAGAAGGATCTGATGGGTTGGATTCAATATCAAATGCCTCAATCAAAAGGCTTTGGATATGGTGAATGACTTCCTCTTCTAATTACAGTTCATGTAATTTTGTATTGATCCTACACAAACTAGAGGTATGGCCTTTCTAGCCATATTTGTAACATGTAATATTTTTGGGGTCAAATTTTTTCTTGGATTTTAATTTTGACTGAAACGGTTTAGTAAGCTTTTTAGTGGTATTTTTGTAGTAAGGATCAATTTTGCTATAGAAATATTTACTATATTTGTGGGCTATTCTTTTGTGAGGTGGCTTATTTGGCTTCGAGGTGGTAGGTTTGGAGCATGAACTATTACAAGTTGGCTTTGGTAGAGATAAATCAAATTGTTGATAAAAATTATCTAGTTTTTGTCAAGTTCTTCTCATCTCTTATTTGAGGTGTCTTTGGAGTTTAAGGTCTTGATAAATCTTAAGACCTTTTTTTTGGTAAAACTGACAAGCTCACCATATGTTAATTGGTCATAAGGAACTGTTTTAGGGATAAAAGTATCTTTAATTTTGTTTCTCACTTTTTCTCTTAAAAGGGTTGACAATCTAGCAATGAATTTTTCTTTCTAGAAAGGTTGGTTTGAATATTCTCGGAGCATGACATGATTAAGGAAAGTGTTTTTGTACCATTTAAAGTCACTGAGTTTTTTACATCTAAGGTTGGAAAGGAATTCAACATTTTTATCTTTAAGATGAGAAGTATCTTTTACAAAATATAGAGAAATGATTAAAATAAGGGTTGAGACTGCATCTTGGATGGTGTTTCCGTTAGAGTCAAGGATGAGTATCTGATCTTCAGTCATTTGGATGGAGTTAAGTATCTCAAGGTGTTGGGTTTTAGTGAGATGTTAATCCCATCATCCTTTTAACTGGCCAGAAAATCTAGCTATAAGGAGTTCAACTATAGCTTTGTTTAAGGTTCCAGTTTAGGTTTTGTAGGCATTAGCAACCATAGTCATTTGTTGTAAGATGTTTAGGATATTGTATTTAGACATTCCATCAATGTTCCATTCATAGAGGGAAGAGACATTGAATTTGTGTTGGTTTATAATGGTTGTTTCATTATGTATGGCTAGATCAAGGACAATGGTTGTTTTAGGAATAAGATCTCTCAAAACAAGTTTATTGATTTTAAGAGTGTCTTCTTGAAAGGTTTCTTCATCAGAGGTTCGAGTTTGGTAATTTTGAATAATGTTTATGTGGCTTGTAGAGATTTGAGGATTATTACTAACTTGTGGGGTGTCAAGAGCAATCAAGGTGGAAGATGAAGCTTCAAGGTGGTTAAGGAGATCTTTAATGGCTCTAAGAAAGTCATTTTTATTATTTTGGAACTGAGTTTGGCTAGTCCTTGTGATTTGGAATGGCTTGAATACTAGATTTTTTAGCTTATGGTATATGGATTTTATAACTTCAACTAGAGAAACAATAATCCTTTGGATTTGTTTCTTTATTCTAGTCAATTGTTTTCCTATGGTATTGAGGTTGGTATTGGTAAAGTTGTTGTGCTTGATAATATTTTTGGTGTTTGTGGTGATATCATCACTTAAGTTTTTGTAAGGGGAAACATCTAGAGTCTGACTATTATGAGGGATTTTGAGGTTTCTTAAAGGTGGATGTTTAGACTCAATGGAAGCACCACTAACAAGTTCCCAAACAAAAGTTTTACTTCTAGATGTTATGGGACATGCATGTTTTGTAAATGGATATGTAATATAATATTTAGTTACATAAAATGATTCGAACCAAGATAAAAACAAAATTTGTACTTTATGTAATGTAATGAAATTATAAAAACATTTTTGTATTTCATGTCTTTCTTTCATGAAGGTTTTGAAAAACCAAGATCTCTTTTTATAGTTATGGTTGCTATAAAAATCATCAATAATTTTTTTTATTTACAAGAAAATCTACTTCAAGAATATTTAGCTGATTTTGGATGTTTTCAGTTACAAATAAAAATGTTGGAGAGGTTGATGGAGAAAATTAATCAATTTTTTAATATAATGGTTTGAGTATGTTTGTGGTATAATCGGCGTTTTGGAAACTAGTGCTAGGAATATCAAGATTTATTGTACTTGACGTAGAAGATTCATTTGAAAATCTAGAACTGGTTGGTTGTCTATGGAAGAATAGTTTAACTTTACCATCTCTAAGAATAGTTTAACAAATAGCAAAAATTTCGGTTATTTATTTGAGTTGAATATTTGGTTGTAGTGGTTGAACAAGCTTAGGTTGAGCGGCACCTTCGAGGATCCAGTTTTCCAGTAAGGTAACATCTTTCTATTGTATAGATTTAGGTACAACTGTGTTTGATCTATAAAGGTCTATTTATGTTTTCTAATATATATAAACTATAATTGATTATGTTTCTATTATGCCTTTTTATTTTTATTAATTAAGAATATTATAAGTAATATTGGGTATATTAGTAATTAGAAAATAATTTAGAGAATAAAAAAAACCTATAGTAAATTACATTTTATTTTGTTAAACAATCAAAATCTACATTAATAAAAGGAGTGAAAGGAATATCAAGGAGCTTATTTGATCTAGGGCTAAAATCTTTGTTTTTTTTTCTTTTCAATTTAAGCTATGTGTTCTTTATCCTGACCTTTTAATTGAGTTTGTCTTTGCATAGTAGAGTTATTGAGAAAGATCCAATGATTAAAGTTTTTATGATATTTAATTTTTAATTATTGTTAAGGATTGTGTAATATTATTGGAGTTTTAGATTGATAAGAAGACTTTAAAAGTGATTTTTTTAGATTAATTTGAAGTAATAGTGAAATTAAGGAGTTTGAAAAAAATGATGAGTTGGTAACTTTAGACTATCGTAATATGGTCTTTCGATGAGTGTTATGGTTAGAATTTAGTATATAGTTATATATGTCATGCTTCGATTTGATAGGTTATTTTTTTCAAATCAAAGTTGTGGATTAAGAGTCATCATCGTTGAAAGTAGGTTGAATCTCTAATTTTTGGATTTATAAGAACATAAATTTTTGAAGCCCACTCCTGGTTGATTGGAGAGTGCAACCACTGTAAATATTTTATGGTCCTAAATTTTTTTGTTTCACTTTAATATGTTACCAAAGAGTTTTAGTTTTTTTATAATAATTTTTACAAATTTATCAAAAAATTGTTTCTAATTATTGAAGTTTAATAATTAACAATTGAAATTTATTTTAGATAGTGAACAACTTTTATAGTTTGGTTTGAAATGTTTCAATATACAAAAATTAATTGATTTATATGTAGAATTTGAATACATGGAAGGTGTTTCATAAAAAAAACTTGATTTCTATATGAAATTAATTTATTTACTTGATAAATGATTTTTTATAAAATAGCTAGAGTAAATAATTCTCAATACCTCCACTTTAATTATGCTTAGAATAGTGTTTTAGTTGAAATAAAGATGTTCCTTAGCCTTTTCTGATAATATTATTATTTTTGGACCGTAATTGTCATATGTTGTACATAAATATTTTTACATTTAATAATTAAAAATACATATTTTATAAGTAATATTGTGGGATCTGGTGTTGGGTGATTTTTGAAGGAAATTTTAGGATCGTTTAAGCTAATGATATATTTAAGTTTTGATTAAATAAGGAACTAGAAAGAAACTCATGTATTGCATTGGATAATAGTGAACATATAATTTATGGTGATTATCATGGCTAGGATGTTAGGAGAGCTTAGTTGTCTTTAAGGCTAATCTTGGATTTGCATATTATTAGGCAAGTAAATGTTCATCTCTTTGGTTAGTTAGTTTGAGTTAAAAATATATATATTTATAAACTAAATGAGTTTTTCTTATTAAAATATTTATTGTTTCATAAATTAGGTGGATCATGCATGATAAATGATTTGTATATAATGTTAAGTGTTTTGTGAAAGTATATTTATGATTACAAAAGTGTTTTGAATATGATATGTTTTTGTGAACTCATTAATGGATTGAACGTGAATATAAATTTAATTGATTATGCTTTGAACCAGGCTTTTAGGGTAAAATATTACCATTTATAGATATGTCTATTTAGAATTTGATGCCTAGTCATATGATGAAATGTGACCTATTGTTATTATGGTTAGAGTAATTGTAGTTCTTCAACTTTGAATTTCACTTTGAATATTAGTGTGCAATCCAAGTTTATGAGAAACAATGTTGTAAAGTCCGAAAAAATTAGGTAGTGTTTATTTATATATATATTTTTTTCAATTTATTGAAAATATTTTTTTAAAAATAGAGAATTGAAGAAAAATGGTTTATTAATTGAAAATAAAAATCTTTTAGTAAGAAGAAGTATATATTGAAACTCAAAAAATATATGAAAGCTAGTAATCTTGGAAACTTCATTAAAGATAGACATGTTGGAAATTTCGTCATGTTAATAAAATTTAGTTACTATATTGAGACAAAAAAAACAAGATAATGGAGATAAAATGAATAAATTTCACACTAACTCATGTTTTAAAATGATATAATTTTATTTCAAAGTTATTTTAGAAATATATTACTTTAATATCATTTTTATCCCTTTAACTTAAAACTTTTTTTTATATTTTTTTTTGTATTTGTCACTTCTGTTATGATACACTAACCAAACACAAGATTTAAAGACTTAATTCGTGGATTGCATTAGTTTTTTTGTAAATTATTTTTTTTGGATTGCATCATTTTTTTTATAAGTTATTATTTTCCCTCACATTATTGAAATATGTACTCTTTTTTATTATCATAATTGGATACTCTAAGTTGTTGAATATCCATAAAAAAGTCAACTCTTTTTTCCAATAGTGATGGTGTGTCATTAAGATGTTTTAAACTCTGAATTGTATGGCTAATTAGAGTAGTGAATATGCTTTAAGACTTGTTTTGTACTTTTCTCTTGTCTTTGAGGTCGACATGCACGGCATCCCTATCATATGCTATCTTCTCCATACTATATAATAAAATAAAGAAAGATGGGTTGTGTGGGACTCGGTTGAATTGCTCGGATCTTGCAAGATATGAATGTGATCCACTTTGCAATGATAAAACTTTAATTTAAGCGCACGCTACATGTCCGGCCCCCAAAGTATTTGATTAGACTATGGAGGATTTGAACACTATTTTTACCTTTTCCTTTGGTGTCCCTGCCATCTTTTCTCTTTTTATTTATTTTGAATCAATAAAAAAAAATTAAATTTTTAGAAAGTGTAGTTCAATTATAATATATGAGTGTTTTTATTTTAAAAATATAATAAATAACTTTTTTTTATTTTTTTTATTTTTAACATAGCATATTAAAACTATAAAAAAAATATATTAAAAAGCATCAACTTTACCTTTTTTGAAACAATCTCAGAAGCAAATAAAAACACAATACCAGATCAAAAAACCGAATTCTGCATTCCCAACACAAAAATCCGAACATAACATTGATGGGAAATCTTGCAAAACTTCAAAAACAGGTTGAATGCTGTCGTGGTAGTCCATCCCTTGAAGAGTTTATTGCTGCTACTGATCCTCCTCCATCTCCACCTAAATGAAGGATTGTACAAATTGTGAGACTCTTTGTACCTTGCACATATTTTCCTTAATAATTAAACAGAAAATGCATAGAGATGCTGCTACTGATCCTTCTCTTCTACAAATGTTGGCTGCTATAGCCCCTCCAAGTTTGGTTCCTAATGCACCGAAGCAAAATCGTTTGCAGTGTCAATACAAATCAAGATTGGTAAGGGTCACTGGTAAGAATGCACATTTGGGTGTTTTGGGAGATCAAACCTGTAGAATAAGCACCAGTGACAGATCCTGGATATTCATTAATTCTCTAGATGCTGCATGCAAAATCAGACATCAAGATATCATAAACGTGGAACTAGGAAGAATTTACAGCAAACTAGCTACTACTTTAGATGTGCATGTCAGTACCCGCCAGCGTAGATAGTATTTTTTTT
>Ga0307518_10003940_pt1 | contig 10669 bp, 11 predicted proteins | sample 25_EM_MG_FD_203889 | JGI IMG/M metagenome (GOLD analysis project Ga0307518, IMG submission 203889) | Populus trichocarpa ectomycorrhiza microbial communities from riparian zone in the Pacific Northwest, United States - 25_EM | ecosystem: Host-associated > Plants > Roots > Unclassified | place...
CTCAGGGAGCTGGAGCGCTGTCTGGTGCATTGCTGCACACAGTGCACTCACAGGGCTCATAACCTGTTGAAGCAATACCTATATACGTAGAGGAACTGCTACTCCAACTCACCTGTTGGGTGGAGTGCACAACCTGAGATGATAGTGGTAGCTGGTCAAGAGCTGTTATATTATATAAGCGATGAATGCTGTTTATATACAACAAACATTGTGACGCGTGACTGTGACGCGTGACGTGTGACATGTAACATCTACTCTAAAGAGGACTATTACTAAGTCTACACTAACATGGGTCGCAGTCTTGTGCACACTTCGTCGACGGTTTACGCCGGGTGCACGTGCGACTTCAACACAGCAAACCCTTTGGGTTGCTCCATGTAGATCTCTTCATCGAGCTTGCCATACAAGTAGGCACTCTGAACGTCAAGTCCAGTAATGTACCAATTCTCAAGTGCGGCAAGTGCAAGCATGAGGCGCACTGTTTCAAAGCGCATGACTGGTGAGAAGACCTGGTTGAAATCTAATCCCTCGACCTGGGAGAAGCCCTTCGCTACTAAGCAGGCTTTCTTGCGGCCATCCGACTTTACGTCAAAGACCCATTGATTCTTTATGACCTTCCGGTCTCAGGGACGGTCAACTAGCTCAAAGACTTTGCGCTTTCGCAGCACGTCGAGCTCTTCTTGGCAAGCAAGTCGCCAGAGTTTCTGCTCAGCTTGGGGTAAGCGAGCGATGTCCTTATAGGACCAGTTGCGGACGCTCTCATATTGAGGCTCGTGGGTTGTGAGGGCCTTGCCCATCAGGAAATGGACTAGGTTTGCTCCCCCTTCCTCACACATCTTTTGCACATCTTCCTCACTGGGCGTTGCAGAGGTGTCGGGGAAACCACCAGGAACATGGTCTGGTGTGTCCGGTTGTGGGGGCCTAGGGGCCTCACCCACTGTTTCTCGCCATAGCGAGGCACTTTTGATATCCCGGAGTTGCTCGATGGGATGTTGCTGCTCACCATACACATTACCAGGGTGCAATGGCGCTCTATGTTCACATTGGGGGCAGGCAGGGATATTCAATGCAGGGGGTCACAGCACATTCTGGCAGTGTTCAGCTCGGCCAGGGTGCTGCGGTGCCGGAGGTGGCGGATTTCTTGCCAGTGAAGGCATTCTCGGTGCTGGTGGAGGCACTGGAGATGGTGTACGGGGAGGATTTGGTTGAATAGGCTCTTCCTCAGGAGCCTGTGGTTCCTCGCGCTTTGGATCGTCATCCTGTGCTTGGGGATGTGGGTAGCCATGGTCGTGTTCCACATCATCATCACTGTTGATATCATCAGGGGGATTCCCTGGTTGATCGGTGGTAGGTTTTGGATTTACCCTTCCAAAGGGGTTCTTGAGAGGTTCACGCCGGTTTTTGGGGTAGCAAGGGAAATGACGCTCGTCAAAGATGGTGTGAGCAGCAGTAAACACTGCGTTGGTGGAGCGCATAAACAAGAAATTGCGTTCATTGCCAGGGGCAACACCGACATAAGTCATAAGCTCCGACTTGGGAGCCATCTTATTTTCTCTAGCCATGGCTGGGAGGTAGACAAAGGCTCCACAGCCAAGCACACGGAGGTGATCGATGTTAGGCATCTCCCCCTTAAGCATTTCATGGGGGGTGCGCCATCGTAGGCGAGCTACCGGAGTACGGTTGTAGATGTGGGTTGCGTGAGCGAACACAAATTCCCACCAAGAGTCAGGAATGCAGGCTTGATGCTGCATAGACTCAGCTTTATCCATGAGAGTGCACCCTAAATGCTTGGCATGGCCATTCTGCATGGGGGTTCTAGGAGCACTTTGGTATATTTTAATTCCTTTCTCAAGGAGTGCTTGATCAAACAGATCGGATTTATACTCTCCACTGGCATTGGACATCCAGCCAACGACCTGCACATTATGTTGGACGCGCACCATTTCGAGAAAATCTTTGGCAGCTGTAATCGCTGCAGCTTTGGAGCGAAGAGGCATAGTCCAGGCATGAGAGGTGAAGTCATCATAGAAGGTAATAACATATTTAAACTTCCGGTACGATGTAACTGGGAAGGATTTGAGATCAGAGTGCACCAGCTCGAAAGGCTTGGAAGCACATCTTTCGTTCTCTGGGAAAGCTCGATTGGGCATCTTGCCAAGAGCACATCCAGGGCAAACACAGTCCTCAGTAGGAAAGTGGACCTCTAGGAAGCGCTGTGTATGCTTTTGCGCGTGTCAGAGTACTTCCTTTGAGGGGTGCCTGAATCTCCAGTGCATAATGTCGTAATCGACTTTGCTTACAGAGGCGATATAGTTAGATCTAATTATTGGGATAGATCTAATCCCAAAGATAACGTTGCGATCGTCTTCTGGGTCTGGCCCAAACCATAGGCATTCAGCTTTGTGAGTGAGGCTAATGCCTCTCTTATCACCAGTGACTTTGTAATTGTGCTGGAGCATTTCACCCATAGAAATAAGGCGTGCAGTAGTGCCTGGCATATGGAGCACCTGGGTGAGTGTGATTACTTTCTCATCCCCAGAGTTGTGGTCTAGGCACCGGAGTAAAACCGTGCCAATGCCAGCAATTAGTGCTACACCATTAGCCGTTTTGGTGTAGTGCGCTCACTTTAGCACATTGTAGGAGGCGAAATTGCCTATGTCACCAGTAAAGTGGTGGGATGCGCCTGAGTCTAGCAGCCAGAAGGCTCCAGAGAGTTCACTATCATCGGCCATTTTTCCCTTACAGCCAGCACAGCACGCATTATTCGAACACGAACAAGTATATGCTTTACTCGAGATATGACATGACATATTGTAGTGACTACTCGCTATATACAGTGCAGGTGTATAACGCACATGTAAAGGGAGCGTGTCAGTGTCGATCAGTACACGTGCAGAAGGTACTTGCCTGAAAAGGCTGGCCTCTGCATCCATTGCCATTGACGTCGTGTTGTAATGGTCAAGGACCATCGTGTCGATCTCATCAAACTCGTCGTCAGCGAACGGTTCGTGGGCAATGGGTTCATCATCCCCGAGGGAGATGGCATCCTCCTCATACATCGTGATGTGCTCCTCAAGACAAGGGCGCTTCAGCGAGGAGGGACCGGCCTCAGGCTGGTCCAGGTTCGCACTAGCCATTGACACAACTTGGTTGAGGGTGTGGATGGTCTGGCAGGAGGGCTCTACCCCCAAGCGGTGTGCCAAGTCAAAGGCCTTGATGGTATTATCGGATGTGGGGGGGCCAAAGTTGGTAGCACCGGGGGTGTGGGCCAAGGCGTGAGGGTCGACGGTGGGCTCAGGTCCATCATAGTGGACATAAGTAGCGAAGGCGGCTTGCTGGGCATTTTCGCGACAAGCGCAAGCCTTCTTGCCACTCTGACAAGTGCAGCCTCCCTGTCCTTGGGCAGGAGCATTTCTGCTCACACTGCCGTTGGACCCGCCTTGCTGCTGCTGCTGCTGCCTCTGGGGCTGCTGCTGCTGCTGCTGGGCAAACTTGGGGTCAGCTGGCTTGTGCTTCACAGTGCTAAGCTTATTGGCCTGAGGGCCCTTACCGCCGCCGCAAGTGGCGCCTTTCTGCTTGAAAGAGAGCGTGGCGGCCTTGACGATACCTTCCGGCTTCAGGTTCTTAATCTCATTGGGGGACATTTGGCTGAGAATCTGAGCTACGACCTCCATAGTAGGAGGGAGCTTGCAGAGAATAATCATGGTCTGCACAGGGGCAGGGAAATTGAAGCCAGTGTCCTTGAGGTATGTGAAGTGGCTCAGCATCTTTGTAATCGCGGGAGCAGGATGGGAGCCAGTGGGAATCGTAGTCGAAAGGAGTTTGCTAAGCTCGGCGTAGGCAGAACCGATACTGGGGGCACCGAAGCTCTTCTTGAGGTAATCCCAGACCTCCTTTACAGTAGTGAGGTCAGCAATAGCAACCTGGATGGAGGGAGCAAGGCGCAAGGTGATATTACCGAGCGCTCTCTCAGTGTTGTTGTCCCAGTTGTTACGGTCATCATGACCATCAGTGGGCTGAGTAGTCGAATAGACGAACCACTGGCCTTGTGCCTGAAGGTAGGCCTGCATAGAGGTGTGCCACTGCTGCCAGTTGGAGCCAGTGAACATGGGGACCATCTTGTTGAGAGTGCTGGACATGGTGAATTCTGTTGGGTCAACGGAGTCAGCAAGTGAATGCGACAACGGACAGACAAGAAAAGAAGAAACACCCGAGTGCTAGTGAAAGCACTTCTGTCAACAGCTAACTCATGACTAGGGTCAGCCAGTGCAAGTCATCGACGAACTTCACCTGTGCAGGTGCTCAACTAAGGAGCTCACTGACTGGCGCAAATCATCAACAAACTTCGCCTTGTGGCTGTGCAGGGGCTCAACTAGGAGCTCACTGTCCTCCACAGCATCAAGCTAGTTAAAGCGATGCTACAGGGAGCTGGAGCACTGTCTGGTGCATTGCTGCACACAGTGCACTCACGGGGCTCATAACCTGTTGAAGCAATACCTATGTACGTAGAGGAACTGCTACTCCTGCTCACCTGTTATGGTGGAGTGCACAAGCTGAGATGATAGCAGTAGCTGGTCAAGAGCTGTTATATTATATAAGCGATGAATGCTGTTTATATACAACAAACATTGTGACATGTGACTGTGATGCGTGACATGTGACATGTAACATCTACTCTAAAGAGGACTATTACTAAGTCTACACTAATATGGGTCGCAGTCTTGTGCGCACTTTGTCGATGGTTTACGCCGGGTGCACGTGCGACTTCAACAAGCACATCCATCTTTGTTGAGCAGCACTCCGCAGCACCAGCCAGGGTTCAATCTGGAACCTTTGCCATTCTCTATGAAGTCCGGAATGCTAATGCAACTCATATGTCACTCGCACCAATACTTTACCGCACTCAGCATGCTACTCCACTTACATTCAACACTCCCATCCATCCTACACTGGACCAACTTTGTGCATTCCAAACTCAGTTTAAAGTACACGTTGTCCAAGCCCTCCTTGATCATTGCAAGGTCTTTCATATATACGAACATCGGTCCCATCCCCTCTTACAACATTGTGAACGTCAAAAGATTCCACAGGGATACCATACCAAACAATATGCCCTGTGGACATCAACCATCGACGAGAGCTCCATCACAGGCAACATTGCTGTGATCAACGATGTCTATATCAATCAGCTGCAAATGACCCACGCACAGTTGTCTGAACTTGCGATTCCAAGTATCAATGACCAGTCAACAAACACTCGCATATGTGGCGCAAAGGCTCTGTGCATCAAGGATGTCAACCCCTTCACACGGATCCAGAATTTACAGCTTGGCTTTGGCCTTTTTCACCTTTGTATGAATCTCATTTGGGCGCTCCTCCATGTCCACCGAGTGTTACGACCCTTATCCGGTCACTCCGGTCGCTCACCACTTACTCCGGTTGCGCTCGCGCAGATATGCCTCTGTTAAGTATGACCCTTGGACTATCCTCTATTCATTCGTTACCACACCTCGCCATTTACCCTGCCTTGTTGTGAGTTCTCCGTGTTCTCAATATATCCTGCACCTTGTATCATTTTCATCAGACCTGGTTTATTTTACCCAGACCTGACCTATTACTTTCTCCGGTTATCCCTTGTCTGCTTTTTAGGCTGTTTACTTGTCACCATAAGTACTCGTCCCTAGTTTGCACTTAGTATAAGTACTCTGTAGATTATCCTGTACTCCTCAGTCTGAAATCAACTTAGTCACTACTCCAGTCTCTATCTGTCTCCATCTCCGTCTCCGCCTCAATCATCTTGACCGGAACCTACGCAAGGGATCAACGCTCATTATCCTTAGTCGTTGAATCCAAGCGGTCACCAACTCTGGCCGGACTAATCTCTTGTCCAGCCCTCTGCTCTCTTCCTTCGTCCGTCTTTGTCCGGACTTGTCCGGACCCCCTATCAGAGTAGACCCGGTGTGCGTCTAAGTGAGGGAAGAGGTCAGAACAACCAACAACCAACACCAAATGACAACAATAAGCGAGTGGTGGTATTCCTCTGCGGTTCTGGTATATGATCTCCACAGGGGGATGTGCTGCAAGCCTTCAGGCAAGGTGCAGGAGGGAAGGGAAGGGCTTCTGATGGGGAATATATGCGACTGGGGATGGTATTGACTCCTCTTCAGCCTACCACAGTGGTTAGGAAGAGTCCTGGGGTTGAGCAGTGATGATGGATTGATAACAGGGGTGCATCAGCAAAACAGCCCTCCTCTGTACAGACCTTACACAGACTTGTACAGAGTCACAGACTCCACAGAAAGGTACCTACCATTACAGAGCTCTAGAGGGTTGTACAAGCCAATCATTCTCACTTTAGTACTGTATAGTGGTGGTTTGATAGCATGCACCTATACTGTACAGTCATTGCCAAGAAAACCACACAGGCTGCACAGAAATGTAAAACCATGTATGATATTGCACAGAATATCATATTACTACAAACAAATGGTTCGGATAAAACAGTGCAACAAAAAATCCACGCTAATCCTAATCGAGAACTACGCCAAAATCATCCTCGTCACCGATAATCATATTGCCATCATCAAGCAAGGCACTGCACAATAAATGAGGCGATGCAGCGGGAAAACATAAGTACTCACCTCCCAGTAGTTGCCCAACCAACCCTAAGCGCATGAGTCATTGTGGCATGCTTGGGATTGGCATCAATTTTGGCTTGCATGCCCATGAGCTGCGTGAAGACTTGCGAGTAAGTGCCGGATTCGAAATGGCAGTCCTGTCGAACTCCCGTGACCATATACTCGTCAATAGCAGCTCGTAACTGCCAAAATCGTGTAAGGATATGCTAAGTAAATAAATTGGAACATACTGCTGTTGCGGCGAGGCAAACAATGGTCTTTGGGACCTCCTGGGAAAACATTTCCGGAAAAAGAGCATGGAGCGCAGAGGATCCAGTGTAGAAAAATTCCACAATTAGACCGGCCAGAGCTGGAGATGCCATATTCCTTGTTGTTCCCTGTAAAATAAATCTTAGTTAGTGCATGTGATGTGAAACATAGGAGGACAGACGTCTGCGTCGACACCGTCTCTAACAAACATTGCACCACGGACGAGCGCTTGCGCGGTTGCCAAGTTTTCTTCACCCAATCGATGGCCGCCCAAAGGATAGTGCCAAATGACATATTCACGAGCCTTGGCTTTGAGGGTTGATCGCCATGTCCCCAGCGCCTCCCAGAGCTGTCAAATATGAGTGTGGGTGATAAGAAAGTGAAAAAACAAACCAGAGTGCCGAGTTCTTGGCAATACTGTGGCCAGTATCCTGTCTGTCATCAGGAAGTGCAGTTCATTGAAGCAGCACGATGCTCACCAAGCGGAATGACGATGCCCTTTTCCTCCCGTTCAGCAATCGCTTCAGTGATATAAACAGTGCTCTTCTTGTCTATGAACCACGCTCGGCTGGGGAAGGGATCTGTAGTGCTGCCACAATGTGCAAGCTGCTTGGCTCGCTCGATAACTTCGCGGAATTTGTAAGGATACGAGTGGAATTTCGTTGCAGGACCGCTTAGTTCACCAGGTGGGATCGGCCCTTGTTCCACAACATCTTGGGCAGCGCATTCTATGTTGGAAGATGAAACATTCAGCGCATCGCATGGAACTGAAGAATGGTCGGGATAGTGTTGTTGTTGGATGTCACATAGTTGTTGAGGATCTGGAGTGCGAGGGAAACGATTTCGGCGGTGGTGCTCCTCGACCACATCGGTTTGGGTGCGTGCATCCTCCGCAAGTAGTATAGGATCTGACCAAATAAAGTTAGCAACGTTCTATGTAAACAGTACTGCTTACCAATTGGGGGGGAAGGGACACTACGGTCAGGAAAACAATAAGAGTTGTGTGGCTGTTGTGAATGACGTTCTACAGGATGAGGTGGGGTAGGTGTGAGTAACTTGATCATGGCCAATTGCCCACCTGTGTGCCAATGATTTCGAATCAAGCTCGCCACCGCTCTGTCATCTTCATCGGGAGATACTTTAAATCAATGTCAGGATCCTGCTCAGTCAAATATCAGATAGCAGAGGGGAAAAGGGGAGAGCCATAGTGAATACTTACGATACCATCACCGAACCGTGGGCACTGGGTACTTTCAAAAGGAAAGTCATCATCATTGATTGTTGCACGTCCACAGTAGTACTTGTCCGGTAGCTGGCTTTCCTGCTTGTCTGAATTATATCCGACCAAAGGCGGTGCAGGGGAAATGGGACGCTCCTGGGGGATGTGCATCATCATCGGGGGTAGACCCGACGAATACTGTGACCTAGGGAGTGCGCCATCAGCCGTTAACAATTCATTTCGCAAACCAGAGACTTTGCCAGCGGATGTGCTGTGAGAGACTGGAACAGACCCGCTCTGAGAACTTGGTGGAGTAGGTCCCCCACGAGAACTTGGGACAGAAGATCCCACGTGAGAACTTGGGACAGCAGATCCCACGCGAGAACTTGGGACAGCAGATCCCACGTGAGAACTTGGGGCAGCAGATCCCTGACGAGAACTTGGAACAGCAGATCCCCGACGAGAACTTGGAACAGCAGATCCCCTGTGACAGCTTGCAACAGTAGATCCTCCGCGAGACGTTGGGGGCACGGTTCCTCCATGGGACGCAGTGATAACAGATCCTCCATGAGATGTAAAAGCGACAGAAGATGCGACAGACGTGTGCGACAGCGACGTTGCGCAGCTGTCCAAACAAACCGCGTTGGTATCGTTTTGTTCCAAGTCGAGACGAAAGCCATACCGAGAACCTTGAATAGCTGCTTGATATGTAGGTGGAGGCGCTCTGTCGAGAGTTGCAGGTTCCTGTAAGCTCTGACTAGGCTGACATTATTGTCAGTGTGTAGACTTTTGAGGATGCGAAGAATTGCACACCAAGTCGGCACCTGATTGACCACTAACCTGTCACACACGAGCAGAAGACGTCTTGACGCAGGGCTTTGGCTTCGTTGGGGCCATGGGATTCAATGGTTCGTTGGCAGTGGCAATTTCAAGCCAGGTAGTATGAGATGCTTTGGCATTAACGGGCCGCTCTGTCTGGATGCGTTCAATATTTTGGAGCTGAGCGACTTGACTGCCGCTCCCTTTAGTTGCCCTGGAGGAGCGGCGTACAGTCTGGGTGTCAGTGCCATCTGTCAAGCAAGGAACTCAACGTGAACACCAGAAATAAGAAAAATGCCTTTATGCACCGAGATCAGCATTCATCCTCCTCGGTTTTTTGTGGGTGTCAAAACCTTCCAACGATGTATCTTCAGCCTGAGTAAACCGTTTCCTTGGGTCGGATGCAGCCATCTCGAAGGATTGCGAGTGAAAAGAACAGTTAAAACAGCCCAAGAACTCACATCGCTGGCCACTTGCTTTAATATTGCATGTACACGCCAAACCCGCATGTTCCATCGATCGAACGCTTATTCAGAAAAATCAATCCGAGTCCATATGACATGTCAGCTGAGGTGAAGACGTAGTCACCTATAAGACAACTGAGGTAAAAATCATGAAAATAGATAACAATCACCGTTCATTGTTCCTGGCTTTTGTTCGAGCGTCAAGACTCTACGGCTATTGGGGCATATTGGGGCATATCTTCAGGCCGAGTTGCTTCCTAGACTCATCTGCATGAAGGAACTGAAACAGAAGGGACAGAGGTCTCAAGAGCTAGCGCTTACCCTTGGCCACTCGCCTGCTGCATGTTGACGCCACATGTTCTATAGCTGTGTGACAAGACAAATCTGGGGTGTGCACGTTTCATTCGGCTGGGGTGAAGATTGTATGGTGATGAACCTTAGTGCGATGGAGGGACTTTGATTGACTCGAGACTTCAACATATGGCCTTCTGCACATGATCATCTTTGTCATTAATGACTCACTTGCGTTCACTTCATCTGTCATATCTCCTCCTCCTTCCATCTGTCTTCACAGTCTATTTCTTTCCATCTCGTCTTTGCATCAGTGCGTTTATTACTCGCCTGTGAGTGATATCATCAATCATCGGTCGTTGTGACATAGGTGACGATCTTGCGTGCATTCATAGTTGTGCTATCTTCCTCCTTCCATCCCCTCGTCATGGTCCATTTCTTTCTGTCTCATCTTCGCATCGGTGCGTTCAATAGTCGTCTGTGAGTGATATCATCAGTCATTGTGACGTAGGGTGCTGACGATCTTGCGTGTATTTATCATTGTGCTATCCTCCTCCTTCCATCCATCATCATGGCATCTGTGTGCAACTTCACCGGGATTCTCGGTCTTGATGGTGTTCAATTCATGCCTGCGGACAAGAAGCACTACCATTGTAGGGTCCGTGCTCAACACTCGACTTCGAATTACAGCTCCTCGCCGTCGCTTCGTTGAAGTTTATTTGCTCCATGGCAACCAAGCTCATTACATGCATCCTAAGTGTTGCCTTTGACTTAAATCCTGCCAGAACTGATTAGATCTCACATATGCGGCCACCACCTTCGACGGTTGTCAATTGTCAATGCCCGACATTAGCCAAAAACCGCACCCAGCCTTTGCATTCACTTTCGCGATCTTTACTACCAGTAACAAATAAAACACTGTGAATGTAGTCATTTCCTCTCTACTATTATGGCTCTGCATGTCCATAGGAAAACACCTTTGTAGGAAA
>Ga0307518_10003941_pt1 | contig 10669 bp, 18 predicted proteins | sample 25_EM_MG_FD_203889 | JGI IMG/M metagenome (GOLD analysis project Ga0307518, IMG submission 203889) | Populus trichocarpa ectomycorrhiza microbial communities from riparian zone in the Pacific Northwest, United States - 25_EM | ecosystem: Host-associated > Plants > Roots > Unclassified | place...
GGTTTGACTGGGCCCTTCCACGAAACTGTAGCGATAATGGTTGGGTTACTCTTAGTTCCACATAATCACCACATCGGCAGCCTTGGCCCTTGGGGGGACCATCGGTCGGCGGAAAGGTGCTCTTAGGCATTGCATGTCTGGGACGGGGATGTGTAGGACTCCATGAGCCTGCCAGTGGCGGTCCCGGTAAGCAAGGGTCTGGTAGGCGTTATACCCACTACAAACTCAAAGTTCAGTAACCCAGTTCTTTGGGAGGCGCTCGAGGATAGCTACTTGCCAAGTTCGCGAGGAATGGGCTTTCGGTTGTAATGTATCGGACCAGATGATGCTATGGTTGATCTACAATTGCACGGTGACCGGGAGGTGATAGCCTCCGTCGTGTGAGGTCTTCTCTCTCAGATCAAATGTGCCGATTCGGGGAGTAAACATAATACATAGTACTTAATCGCAACAGACCTGTATTCGGTGAGGTTGGGTTATCAGTTAGACAAGGGAGGCCCGGAGGGAGATAGGGTCCCGATCAACCCGGGTGACACGAGTCTTGTTTGACCAGGTTCTCGTCAGTGTTGATCGCCAGGTTCACGCAATCCAGTAGGTTGTTTTCTCGGGACTGTATTATTTCATGGCAGCTGGCGCAGTCGTGCACTGCGGGATGTTTGACCAGTGTGCAGTAGCGTGCGAGAAGAGTTCCCGACTGTACTTGCCATGAGTCTGCGGGTGAAACGCTCAGCCAAGTCTTATATTATCAAACGTAGAATACCAATTTGGGAGTCCGTACTGTCCATGTCCGTAAATGCTGAAGAGTCCACGTGTGGATCGTAGAATGTGCGAAAAGTTAAAATGACGTCCATTAGGACAAGAATGCCATGGCAAACAGAACCCCGAGGAATCCAGCTGTCGTAGAAACACCCATAACGTCCACAGACGACCCAGCACTGTTCGACGTCGCCTTGGGACCAGCCGCACCAGAATGCGTTCCGCTAGCTGAGCTACCACCGCTTCCGGACGGTGCACTGGTACTCTTGGGAAGGGCGGTGTACAGCGCCGCAGAGCTGTACTGTACACAGTTAGAGGACGAAGGGATAGCAGGGGTGTACGGGACGGTCGTGATTGGACCAAGAGACTCGGGAGGCTGGAAGTACGTCTGGGTAACACCACCAGATACGTACACACCCGGAGGAGTCATGTTGTCGCCTTCGCACACCTCGAATGTACCGTTCTTGGCGTTGTTGGGTGCATTATATGCACAGCCGAGGCGGTCGTAGATGTTCTGGCAATATGCGGGTGCGTTCTTTCCAGCGGGGTCACAGACCTTGATACAGAACGCGTGTCCACCCATGAAACTGCAAGAGGATGAGAGGCGGACATGGTATACGGGGGGGCAGGACTCACTTGGTCCAGTCGATGATTTGCTGGTAAGAGTTGTTGTTCCCGTCGCTTCCGGGGAAAGCATTCGAGTACATGAGGCCACCCAGCGGGTTGCCACGCTATAGAGTTGTGTCAGCCAGTCCCACATGTCAGCCAACCCTGGTACGTACCAAATCGGCACCGTGTGGATCGAGTTCACCTCCGTAGTCATCTGGGGTCAGATTGATTTGTGTCTGGTCGATGAAACCGGCAATCTGGATGTAGTCGGGCGTCTTGATTACCTGGACACCCTGGAGAGCACCATCGGGAATGAGGCGCGTTCCGTGGCCGGGCTTGGTGCACCATGCAACCTCCTCTGCTTCCGTGTCACCGATGGTCGAGTTCGGCTTGGGAGGTGCCCAGAGGCAGAAATCTAAAGCAAGTCAGTTGACGGTGGCATGACAACATACAAGAGGAAGAGCGTCACCGTCGATGTGGTTGACAAACGAGGTCTGACACATCGAGCTCTGGTTCTCTGTTGTGGAGTTGCAGATGTTGTATCCTACTTGAGGACCACGGATGGCCGCTGTGTTGTAGTCGACTTGGTATGGCTGACGAGGACATGAGCGACGTCGACGACGAGGTGAGTGGTACTTACGATGCCATCTGGATATTGGTAGTGTTTGTCAACGAGCGGGGTGGGGTCGGCTGGGTCGGGCTGGGCGAGTGCAAGAGACGCAGCAGCGACGACGACGGCGAGAGAGGAACGAGCGACAGAGTGGCGGGTCATTATTAGAAAATATAATTTGTGGATGAGAAAAGAAAACGAAAGGAGAATCCTGATATAGACTTCGGCTATTCAGAACACGTGACCGCGTGGCGACGCGTCCGTTTAAGAGGCAGAGTCACTCAACCATGGTCAAGACAGCAACGGGTGGGTCGTTTCGCATTTCCCCCCCGCAACGGCACTCACCTCCAACAGAAACAACCACCAAGGCAGCCACCAAGCGCGCCAACTCCAAGTCTGCCAAGGCCGGTAGGTGGTTCGCGTGCTCGACATAGCATATACTGACCGCATACAGACAAAGAGGACAAGCCCAAGCGCCAACCGACGGCATACAACCTCTTTGTCCAGGCCAAGATGAAAGAGTGGAAAGCCAAGAACCCCAATGCACCTATCAAAGAAGCCATGATCGAGGTTACGCCGCCGATCTGCTCTCTCCGTCTCACTACTGATGCATCCCCTGTAGATTGGCCAACTCTGGCGAGACGCACCCGAGAATCCCAATCGCGGTAAAGAACCCAAACCGCGCAAACCCAAACCCAAACCCGCAGCTGCAATCCCACGCAAGACAGCGGGCGAGTCGGAAGAGTCGAGTGATGCGTAGGTGCGTCGTGCATTCGTCCCCCTCTTCTATGTGCTCAATGCTGTCCGCCAGATGTGTCCATGTGGCACTCCGTGCTTTGTATTGTTCGAGACGAGATGGACTCTGTCACCCCTTTGTTATTCTGTGTACTGTGACGTCGTTGGTGTAAATTATGTCCTGTGCATGCCGCTCACGGTCAGTCTTCAATGGAGTCTGCGGCGTACACGATCACAACGGGAGTGGAGCAGTATGACGTCGCGGATAGCCCAGAGCTGTTTCTGTGAATTTCCTTACTGGGGTCACGTGACAAACGGAGCTGGCAGCGTCATCGCTTCCGTCATTGGACTTTGGTCTGTCCACTGAGCTCCTGAGTGCATCGAAAAGGCCTCGGCGATGACGAAGTGGGTGGGGAAACATAAAAAGGACAGGAGAAACACTTCTCTTCTTTCCTCCCCGACACTCGCTCGCAAAAACCTCACTGAAAAATGGACGAACTATCCTCCGTCATTGCCGCTGTCGACGCTGGCAAGCTTCCGACCCAACAACAGGCCAACAACTATATCGACTATGCCCTCAAACACCTCGTTGCACCGCTAGAAGCCGAGGATTCGTCCAAGCTCAGTGAGCAGGGAAGAATTCTGGCTCGTGATCTGCGCGAGCTCCTTCTGGCGAACAAACAAGTCGGAACGGACATGAACTGTGCGTCAATTCTCTCATTTTACACGTATCCTTGTTGACCGCTGCTCCAGACGACAATCTCTTGCAAGAGACGCTTTGGCATCTTCAGGAAAGCAACTTTTCCGACGTCCGTCTCGAGGCTATGGACGTCGAAGAAGCCACCGCAGACCTGGATGCCTTCCGCAGCTCGATCAGAACCCTGATCAAAATCCTTTGGACCAACATCTCCGGAGAGGGAAATATCCTTCTCAACGACTTCGCCTCCTTTACACGTCTCATGGTGGCAGACCTAGCGGAAGTCGTCGAGTCACAGGCCTCACAAGCTAAACACGTTGTACGCGAGTTCGACACCCAAGTACAGGAGGGTGAAAAGGATAGTCTCGGTCGGAAGAGAAAGACTCCAGAGGAGATCGAGGAGGAGGATGCGAAGGCCAAGTTTGAGAAGACGATGGATACAGTCAAGGGGACAGGTTCCACAGTCATCGGTGCTGCCCAGTCTGCTCAAGGCACCGCCAAAGAGACCAGCGGTCGCGCGGCTAACAGGCTCCAAGAAGCTTTCTTCGGGGTAAGCACATTCCGCTTGGGGACCCATCACTGGACGCTCAGTCTGACGTGTACTCTAGATGATCGAGCGTGCGCAGAGCGATCCAGAATATAAACGTGCTTTGTCCACGCTCTTTGATATGATTGCGAAATGGGCGAACAAAGCCGTCGACACCGCAGCTGACCTCGATCGCACTGCCATCCTCGAGACCTTCGTCGCAGACCCCACCGAAGAGAAGCACCTCCACCAGGTGCTCTGCAACCTGCGTATACTCATTGAGCGCCTTGCAGACGACAAATCGCTCGACGACCTTTTCTCTCACTTGCGTCTCTGTGCTTTGGACGCTCAGCAGGATCCAGACATCAGAGCCTGGTTCAACGACTTCTTCGTATACGCTCGCAAGTGTCTCTTAGGACCAGGATACGTGCGTTCCGACCAGGCGTGCCAAGAATACGAGGACCTTAGGAAACGCTGGAATAAGCTTCTCGATGAGGAGTCCGACGCCGCCCGCAAGTGGAAGGAAGATATCAGGGCCCTGCGACACGAGTTCTGCGCCCTTTGGCAGGCCGTATCAAGAGGCCCTGACATCCTCCGCTTACGCAAGACCCATGAGAAGTTGCGCAACGACCTGGATCGTTTCAGCGCCGCTACTGGCGAAGCCAAGCTCCAGTTTGCGCTAGAGCAGGGCTCGTGGTTCTGGCAGGACATCTTCAACGTGTACGCGGCGCGTGTGCTGAGCGTGCTCAAGGACATCCCGATCCCCAGGTGAGTATTCGAGCGCGTTTTTGCAGATTGAGGGGAACCATGACACTGACGGACGCTTGTGTCCAGGACGGAGTATGTCGACTCAGAAGTCGAGTTTGTTCTCGAGAATCTCAACATCTCGTCGTTCCGTCTGCTCCCGGGGCACGTCTATATGCGCAACATCACTGACGTCGACATCACCGCGCCAGCGGGAGGCACTGCCGAAACCGCTTGGGGCACACTCACGCATATACGCCTGCAGGCGCTTCAGCTCACCCTCAAAGAAGTGTCGTTCTTCTACAAGGACAAGACAGTTACCATCGGACCGAGCGACTTCAGGGGGATCATGGAGTTCAACCTCCCCACACAGGGTCTGGACGTCGACTTCAAGTTCCGGCTTATCCCCAATACACCTCTTGGTCTGAAAGAGCGCGAGCGCCGAAGGCGGTTCTTCATTGTTGAGCGGGTGGACGCCCGTCTGTCGGACAACATCACATTCGAAGTCAAGCAATCCAACCACCCCATTCTCGCGTCCGTGTTCAAACCTATCCTTGTCATGCGCTTTCGCGAGGCGCTCGAACGGACGCTTGAGGAACAGATCAGAGCGTTGTTCGATCTGGCAGACGGTCTTGCATTCGATACGTACAAGCGCGCGGAAGTCTTCGAGGATACGGGCCTGGGACGTGGTCCCGCCATCGCAGCTGGGATCTGGAGCGAGATTGGCAGGTTGAGGAAGTTGGAAGGCGGGTTGTTGGCTGGATGGAAGGCTACTAGCACGGGCATTATCAAGGAGGGCTTACCGGGTGAGGCCAAGCTTGCAATGGGTGCCGAGCCGCAAATCCTATCTGGAGCAAAGAGAGGTCCATTGGGAACTCATTCTGTCCCAATCGCCGAGAGGTCCGAGGTGCAAGCTGTCAGTCAGAGTGTGCACGAAGGAGTGGAAGAAGTACAGTCGTTCAAGGTCGCCGTGCAGAAGAAAACGGAGGTGGAGAGGCGGAGGCCAGGTTGGCAGAGCCACTCCTTTGATTTCGCGGAATGAGCGTTTGACGAGGTAGGAATTGAATTGATGATTCACTGGTATGCTTCTTTTTGAACCCGCAGAATGTATTTCTACTGCCACGTCCATGATCATGTATTTGTACATTTCGTTCAGGCTAAAAACAAACGAGTTGTCTGACACCGGGATATCATACACGCACACAGAAAGGAATAGCCAGGGACCGCAGTTGTCATTCACGTTTACGCTTGAGGCTCGTCTTGTTGTTCGGGGCTGCACAAAAAGAACCTCGTTCCAGCTCGACGTGCTCCGATCCGTCGAATTCCAGCCCAAGATCCTCTGCAAGTGCCGTCGCATCTTGAGGTGGCATAGCATCTGTCACGAGCTGCCAGAAGCTGCAATGAAGTCAGCGGTACATCACCTCACCATGAAGGCAAGGGCAACGGATCAAGCCAGATGGACTGACGAATTAAAGACACTCCGCCTGCGAACCCACTCTTCTCGCCATCGCGTCCAGTCTGCATCGATCCGATCCATATCCTTGGTTGAGATGAGCGATTTTCCGGCCCGCAGCGGTGTAAGACTGTCTAACATCCGTCTGACCTAAGAGGAAGGATCATATACGTATGGCCAGCATGAGCATATGCGTCCTGCGGCCTTACCATTTCGTCGGCGTCAACCAGCTGTGCGTCGACCTCCTGGTCGGTTGGTGTGCTCTTGATCTTCACGAGCCCTGTGAGGAACTTGTTAGCACGGGTTACTTCAGTAGACTGCACAACTGCTGATGCGGAACCTGCGGTGAGCTGCTTGACGCGTGCAATCAAAGTAGTGTTTCCCTCTTCTAAAGCTTTGCATTCCGCCTCGAGCGCTGCCAGCTCGTCTGCCGGGACCGTGTCGACCTTGGCCTGGTTGATCACATAAAAATTGATCTTTCCTGTGCGTCACAATCAAGCACGGGTGTAACTACAGTCCATCTTCCTGCAAAGGCTGCAAAACTGGGCATTTACCGTATGTTTTCTGCACGATTTCACCCTTTTCGGCGAGCGTGACGAGGATTTTCGCGGTAGTGGCCTTGGGGACGGCACCCTTGAGGTTGGACGAGATGTCAACTGCTCCGAAGGGTCTGTTCATCTGCGAGCGAGATTCCGATGGGTTGAGGTGCGGATGTAATGCATTGGGCTGGTCCTTCGACATCAGTTGCGATGGGCATTTACCTTCTTCATGTACTGCAATATAGCATCCTCCGCTGAGCGAGCGAGGTGAGGACCCGTCTAAGCGTTACCCCAAGGGTTTATGCCCCACCTTCTTGGCCTTTGAGAACCTTTACATCCGGGTTCTTTGCTTTGGTTGCCATGGTGTAGAAGTAGAAAACTGAAAAGGAACACGCGAGGCAAATATTGCCCTTCAAATTTTGACTACTAAAGTTGTTCATGGTACATACTTTGGCAGACTCTGCCTCAGTTCGTCTCTCTACTGCGAGGTGTTTGTACCCGAACCATCCTGAAAAGTCCATAGTAAATCTGTGATAGCAGGACCACCTCAGCGATGTTTATATCGTCGGAAAGCATCGTTAAGGTTGACGCCAAATCCACTTTTGATTTCAAAGTTGGCGCAGCCTATTTGATGGGTGTTGGACAGCAATTGGGAGAAAACAAACAGATCACTCTACAAGTCCAAGTACCATTAGCCTGCGCGATTCGGCTTCTGCTCATATAGTAAGAAGGGACGCATTGCCGCTGAAGAACTGGTTCTAGTACAACATAGTTCGATAAAGAATGTCAGCTTTTGATACAGCTTGTTCCACGGCTGCGGTCCTCCAGTCTCTTCAGCACCGACTCACGGATAGTACGGATACATGATGCCATGCGTCCCAGGAAGTGTGAATTGCGATTCTAAATTCTCACCGAGCCGATTGCAACACCAGTAACACTTCTTGACAAAGTACTCGATGACCGTGTTCACAGAAGTGTGATTGACTGTGGATATCGTCTGTGTAAGGCGCCGACCTCAACTGGATACAGGTACTCCAATAGTCAGGTTCAGATTACTCGCATACTATCCCTGAGGGGAGAGCTGCACGATGACACATAAGGTATAAGTATTTACTGTATTCGAATCCAAATGAACGTTATTATTGCCACGCTATCTTGTAGCGCTGATGAACAACTCACTCAATGTAAGAATACAGATCCATGCCATCCAGCACTCCTATGGCAATCAGGCTCCCCTGACACCTATGCATTACGCAAAATCTAGATGGGAGCATTCAAATGACATCAACTGAGATGAGGGTATTCCCGGCGTTGCTAAACTCGGATTCCGGAGATTGAGCATTACCCTAGAAACCAACACCACTGATAGCCTGGGTGACATTGAATTGGAATGAGTAGCAACATCACATAGGTAAACCAGGTGGCACAGATAAAGATAATAAGCAAAACACTATATGAAAGGTATTGAGTGCTCACGCATTTGTCAAATATGTTGTAAAAGCATCCAGAGAATTCTAGAGGATGAAATATCATAAGATGCCTTCAGGGTGACAAAATGCAATTTACTGTTGCAACCTATTTGATGGTTTAGTTCGAGATAAAGGGCTGGTTTATTGAAACCCACCGACAGGACAATGAGATTCACGACACTGACTACAGAGACCACCCTGACAGATGGAGTGTGTGACAATGTGTGACAAAGTCTCACTAGACACAAGTGATTTTTACTCACCCAAAGTACATAGTACCTGATGTTGTTCAGGAATAAATTCATGAACATAATAAAAGCAATAAAGCAGAGGAGAGATTTACCATCTCTCAGGAAGACATATATCAAGCTCCTATGACTTGATATTCCAGATTGTAGAGATTTCCACAACGTAAGGAGGAAGACAACAACATCAACTACAAGTTGTCCGCCCCATGAAGCCACAGAAAAAACTGGATAATCATAATAATTTGCACCATGAACACATGGTAAGTTAGTCTCGAAATGTATACGTTGTATTATTTGATAGTACATACCTCGAACCCTTTCATTTTGGCATGAGAAGAGATAAGCATGACAATTACAAGTAACTTACTGTGCAGAAGTGATTACCAGAGTGCTCTCACAGCCAATACCTTGTGCCGAAACAGGGGAAATATCTGAGAATGGGTATGCAATGGCACCCCACTGTGTTTATATACCCAAGATTGTCAGTAGTCCAGTTTGAAGGGGAGGTATCAGTTGCAAGTTCACATACAGAAACAAGACCAGCCAAGGACATCATCAGCACAGTGAGTAAGGTCATGACTGATCGGCTTTGATTATAAAGAGCATAGACACGCATGCACATGAGCACTACGGTATCTATTACTAACAATGTTAGATGTTTTGGATGATCGACAGACCTGAGGTAGTTATCTGGGAAATGCAGGCCGCTACATTGCTGTATGTTGTGACAGTCTTGCATCTGATACAGTGATGTTAGTAGTTGATTAGCATGGGATATTTGGTGCTTACACCTGTAGTCACAAATACCGTCGTTGGGGGATAGATCATTGGCAGTCAAAAAAAGTGCACATACACTACCAGGAAGCGGCCAAAATGTGTACGCCAAGACGAGAATGTGGTTCAGAAGTGTAATATATCGGTTGAAAGTGAAAAGCACAAAAGGCTACGATCGTCTAGATCGCTTCCAGAATAGGTCGATTTCTTCTCCAAACGTGAGGGCATAGTCATAGAAAAGTATCGCTGTAAGTAAGATCAAAGCAATTAATATGGAACCATGATGGCAAGTACATGTAGGAGTCAAGGGCGGCTCACAGGATTGCACCATGCCAAGGCATACACCAGTGTCTCTAAAACACCGTTTGGCAGTCGAACTATGTAGGATCAATAAAACAAGCTTACATCCGGGAAGTCATCGTGGTCGTGTATTAGCACACAGCTAGACAAAAGAGTCTGAGGGCTCGAAGGGAGGGATGGGTAACAAGAGTCAAACCTTTAGTTATAGTGACTAAATACGTCGGGTACTATGTCACCACATCACATGAATCCTGTGCTTGAGTGGCAAATAAAGCACCAGGCGGATACTTTGATGTTGACCGGGAATGGAAGGCCATCTGGCGACGAAGTACGAATGAGTTTCCTCACCACCATGTTGGCATGTAGGGATTCGAGTAATGAGATCGCGGGAACACACAAGCGTACTGTGTCCTGAAACCCACTGCGGACCTAACCTTGCCAAACGGCACGAGCACTGGGACAAATACATTTTCCGATATCCATTGGCGCTGGCCAGAGTTGAAAGAGGTGTTGCAACTTGCTGGTGGGAACAAATAGAAGGCGCTGCAACACTGTAGCACACCGGATCCAGGACCCTGTAATCATGGAGATGAGTGTTAAGGTAAGTAAGCACGCCAGTGAAGAAACGATTATCTTGAACATTACCATTACCTTCTCCGTTTCAATTCCCTGTTGGTGGGCTTCTTACCGCAAACTGGGGAAAAGTGGCTCATCTTAAAGACTTAAAACAAGGTGTTGCCGTCGCTCACGGCCGAGGCTCTAGTTTGAATCTGCACTTGACCATATTAGGCAGACCAGCTGCCACTATAACAAGTGCAAGATTCACAGCCTAATAGCAACTGGCATGTAATCAAGCTGTCTTTTGTTGTAAAATTTCCGACTGACGAGCTACTACTACCACTCGATCAATCGTAACAGAAACCATTCCCCCACCAGTATAGCATGAAACTGAAAGCTTGTTTTTGAGGTCATGATTCATGAAGTCCATGTGGTCAGAATCAGTGACTGCCTCATTCATTCTCGAACTTTGACATTTCAATCAATGTATCACCGGTAAACATAGTTCCCCCCTTTTCTGCGGTTGCAACCGAGCACTAGCCGTGTACCACTGCGGTGCTACGGTATGACTACTACCTGCATCTCACAACGATACGTCTTGCAGCATTCAACGTTGGCATTTTCGAAATTGAGCATACAAAAGGAACTACT
>Ga0307518_10003942_pt1 | contig 10667 bp, 10 predicted proteins | sample 25_EM_MG_FD_203889 | JGI IMG/M metagenome (GOLD analysis project Ga0307518, IMG submission 203889) | Populus trichocarpa ectomycorrhiza microbial communities from riparian zone in the Pacific Northwest, United States - 25_EM | ecosystem: Host-associated > Plants > Roots > Unclassified | place...
CAGAATCAGCAATAAGAAAAGGACAAGGAATCTGAAGCACACAAGTATGTGTGCCTACATGTGGTGTATGTGTGCAAAATGTTCAGTTCCAGAAAAACAACCAAGTGAAGATGGTATTCAACCATTCGCGAGACACGTGACTTGCTAGTTGGATCTCCTGATAGAACTTCAATTCTTTGACAATTAGAATACATGACCATTTTGGTGCAATGAGATATTCTTGAGCTTGCATCTTAAGTATGCAGGTTTCAATTTTCAAAGCAATCACGTCATGCAAAAACACCAAGGATCAGACTGTCTCCAAATTCTCCCTCTCAAAAGCCCATTTTCTGTCTATGGTCAGTTTCTCCCAATGACAATTAAGATAAGAAAGTTCAAGGCCAATTAAATTGGTGTTTCAGAGGCCAAACAGAAATTAGTACTGAATGTGTGCGTGTACAAGCATATTTATATATAATGCATATATCAGCCTGAGAAAATTTTGAAAGGAGTATATCAATGAAGGGCAGCAAACTAATTTTAACTCTTCTTTGGCATGTATTATGTTGCCGTATTATTGTTCAAGAAAATCAACATAATTCCAATGCTAACTTCCCAGTTTTTCAAGTTTAATTCTCTTAGACTCAAACCTCATAGGAGTGAACAAACTATCATGTGATCTATAACCTTTGAGGGGGTAAAGGATTGAAAAGCCACAATAAACCTCTCACATAATTCTATCACCAGTAACTGAAAAGTGCATCACTACACATCTCCTCATATGTTTACTGGAGTTCTATCATGTTATCAGGCAGAACTGCACAGAGTGATAACCTCTACATTGTAACTAGTACCTCAATTGCAGTTTCATGGGCATGGCTGTAGACAAGATGAAGTGGAAGTAAACCAGCCAGATGTTCGGAGACAGAAGCCAACGCAGCTTTTACAGGGCTCCTGGATGATGGGGGAAGGGGAGAATATAACAATAGATGTGAGTTAGACTCTAGATTTCAGTGGAAAAAAAATAGCATACCTCAGGATCCAGAGTGGATTAGGATAAAGATTTCATGCTTTTGCACTTTCATAATTAAGGTAAATTTTCCAAGAAATTGGTTTCCATTTTCATTTTTTCCTTCCATTGTTCTTTTTTTTTTTTTTGAAGTACTAAAATTTACTCAAACTAGAATATAGCATGAATGGGCAGCCGCTGCAATTTTACAGAAGTTTCCCTTGGAGAAAGAAAATCTAAAATTAAATGAAAATGAAAAATCATGCAAAAGTAGAAGATGCTAGGAAATTGTAAAGAGAGTGAAAGGGGGGAAGAGCATATAACAGGGACAAAAGGTCAAGAACTGGTGCAATTTAAAAAGAGAGAGAGAGGGAGGGAGGGAGGGAGGGAGAGATCAGAAACTATGCATCAGAAGCAGCAAACCCTTCAGGCAATCCCATCTGCTTCTTCTGGCAATTATCTAACTACTGAACTAAATATCAACAGTTGACAATAAGCCATTAATAAAATCAAAATGAATGGTCATATTTCCAACCTCAAATCCCACAAAACTGATTGCCCATTACACTGCAGATGGCTTTCCCAAGATGATGGTTCTGACTGGACCACAATAACCATGTCAGAAAGAGCCTTTGCCTGATAATGCTTGTCAACTAATAGTGGCTCGCCATAAATGAACCAAAAGATAGGAACTTCAAGTGTGGACCTACTATGGGCATGTGCTCCTACATTATTTAAAGAAAATGAAAACATTAGCCTGGCATATGTCAGTGATGAGAAATAAAAACAAAATGTATTTAGAGGATGTACGTTATGATAGTTATCACATATACCAGAGGCAAAAGGTAAAAATTGGAAAAATAATAATGAAATATACAACTTTAGCGAGCATGGACCACAGGTCACTGGATTGAAAGGCTACAGAAAATTGACTGAGGCTACTATGTGCATCTAACTAACCTGATTTACTTACAAAAGAATCATCTTACTAATCTGTCTTCCAAGACAGGCACATGAGCAGCTCTCTGACAAACAGAGATTGTTGCACACAAATTCATCTTCATCAACACTAGTACAGGTGAAACATAGGAGGACCCAGAAAGAAGCCCAACACTCTATGCATATGTTAATATATCAACAATAGCCTCGGCCTCTTAAATGTGAAAACCCATACTTCTTCACCTATCAATTATCTACCCATCTGCTGAATTATAGTACTTTCAAATTAACAAATGCACTGGTATCTACTCATGTATATGATCTCACACAAATAGAAAGAGAATACAGGTTAACCAAAAGGACAAGGTTATGGTGACTACTCAAAAAAAGGATAGGCTTTTAAACATAGCTGACACAAATACTACAGGATCACTTGCACTGGGGAAAGAAATAATATGTCCAACATTACAAGTATCATTAACATGCAAGTCCCAGAACAAGTACATTGTTTTCAACATTATAGAAAAAAAAACTGTCATAACAAGCCAGAAGAAAAGAAGAGCTAGAAATGTAAGCTCATAGATGACCTTTGAGAGAACCATGGTCATGGAGATGCCTCTGCAACTGATGCTGGAGAATGGAGGAATCAAGATAGGACCGAGTGGTTTTCCTATATGTTCCATTAACAAGCAATAATGGGACAGCTGCTGCTCGCCGAGCCACTGAAAAGGCCATTGCTAATGCAGGATCCTCTGACAGCACTACTCTATATGCAATTTGGAAAATAAGTAAGTTGAAAGGAAGACAGGCCTGACAACTAAGAGTATTTTTTTTTTTTATATCAAAATGAGGCTCTTATTTAACTTAATAGAATAAGGTACTTCATGCCATGTAAGCTCTAAAAGGTATTTTATGTCATAGAGACTTCATTGCATACTTTTGTCACTTTCTATTTTTATAAATTATTAGCCACAGAAAAATAGAGAAGCAGTCATGATCTCTCTCCCTCTCATATCATTTTGTTTGCACTTGATGCATGTCATCATGTCAATTAAATTTGCTATATTTCTAATTCCAAGTGTCTAATTATTATTAATAAAAACAATTAAAAGTAAACCCCAAGTTTTTCTTATCTAAATACTAGGATTTTTGTTTCTGAGACCTTTGAAAATCATTAAAACATGTGTGATTCATCAGTAATTGGAGAGACTAGAAGGAGTAACTTGAAGGAAGATTGAGCAATCCATTAACAAAAAACTAAAATACTTACAGAGTGTTGAGGATCACTAAAGCTAAGACCTAAGGATGTCTATGGCCTATTGTAAGAGAAAACATTCAAATCCATTTAAAACTCTTGTGAAATTCATCCAGCAAATCACCAAAGATAGGGGGGAGATGAACATGGAGAAGAATACTATCAAATAATCATGCTTGGTAAACTAAGAAGGACCAAGTTCACCGTGATCTTTGTTCCCGTAAAACTTACATGGGAAAAATGCATTTAATTAGAAGACAGAGGATCAAACGATTTAGGGTAAAATACAGGTAAGAAAAGAAGGTTATGAGACATATAGAAGAGGTGGCAGCACCTTCACCTAGATTTTCTAGGTAATAATCTCTTAAAAAAATTAAAAAAATAAAGACTGAGGTGTCAATATACATGCAGGACAAAGTCTACTTGGCATAAAATACCCTATTATAGTAAATAAGATTAAAAGTACCCTGCAGTGGGAATAAGTTTTAAAGATGCCTTCTTAGGAAAACAAACTCTGACAACAAACCATGTCTATATAAGCAGGGACCAACTGTTGATATACAAAGTTGTGCATGAATTAAATGAATCATACAAAAGATACTAGTAACAGAAGACAGAGAGATCTTAATCTATCCAGTGACTAATGAACAAAGGACTTATTGGGACAAAATTTCAAAAATAAAACAATGCAGAAAACATACAGGTTCTCACTGAACATAGCCTTTTGTGATGATACAAGTAAGGAGGATAGCCCATTCTTTAGAGCCTCAAGATCAACAGGTAGATGTTTAACATTCCTAACTTTCTGCATGAACAAAGTAGGGGTAAGAGCAAATTACAATTTTCATAAAAGCTCCTTTAAGAGTATAGTAGACAGAACATACTTCATGTGTGACGAAAAAAAACTGAAAGGATATCTTCTCGTAATAGTGGAATGCTCCATCAGATAGTGAAGGTGAGATTACGTGTCTCATAGACCCCCAAAGGGTTGCACCTAAATGTGCAAGAAAGGTATCCCTTGCAACTGTGTAGTTTCGAAACTCCTGCTGGAAAGATAAGTCCCAACTCAAAGGCATGATAAAACATTGAGCCACTATGTACAAATAATAAAAAGGGATGTGCTAAAAGATCATTCACATGAACCTTCTATCTAATGAACCCATACAACCATCTATTACTCTTAAAATCCTAAGAATGATTCTTCCAACCAAATACACAAGTTTTTTCCTCTCATTATATGGATTTTTAACAAATCAAAAGGAAAAAGACAGCATAACAATCCTTGTCAAACGACCGAATGGTATACCTCATGGGTATCACTGAAAAGATTCCAACTCTCCATTCGTTTTAATGCCTCTACGGCCTTCTTCTTATGACTTTCATCGTGCTTTTCATGGTCAAGAGACTGGAGCTCATTTTTCAAATCCCGCATTCTCTCATCAAGCTCTGTAACCATATATATTACAGTTTATGCTAAATTCACACAAAAAAAAACAAAAAAAAAAACAAAATTCACACAAGATACTGCAAAAGTAAGACATCATTATGATTTATTTTTTAAAAAAAATTAAAATAAAATAAACACCCATCAAGTTATATGCGAAACATAGAGCCCATGCGGCCCAAACAAACAAGATTAAAGAATACTACCTTCACAAAGAGCTAGCTTAACTCTCCTTCCTTTGCAGTGCTTGAAAGCAAAAAGCTCATAAATATCAATCTCAGCCAAAAGAATATCGATGGCTTGATGATCCTTCTGTAAGATTTGCAGAATCAATTAAAACAGGAAATCTAGAGAACCTTAAAGCACTTCATTTAGCTTAACCAAGTCATATAGTTTCATCTCAGAACCCAGTCAAATATCATCATCTAGCCAACTGTAATATTAAGATTAGTTCTTGTGCTCATGCTTCAGTTTCACAGGGAACAGGCTGATCATTTGAAGAAGAAAAAAGTAAGTTCTTAAAGGAAAACGTGTGTTCCTGTAATGACGCTAATGGATCAATCCCTGTCAAAGTCATGAGCAATTTTGACACTATTGGCAATCGACAAACTTGCATCTCTGACCCACTTAATCCAGTGCACAGTAGACTAAACAAGCAGGCAGAACACAGGGAACCCATGAAGTAGACACTAGCTATTGTTTAAATTATACTATAACTAGCTATTGACCTGCACAAGAAGATGAAGATTTTCTATATAGAGGTAAATGGATATCCAACACTCAACTTGCTGGTAACCGCAGACTTGCATTTGTAACCCTTTTATCAAATAATCATTACTTATCTTGGATACCTTAGAATAGGTAACCAACATTTTAAAATCAAACCAAAATTGAAAGTGTCTTTCAGGACCCTAGATTTGTGGCACCACCTATCTCTCTAAGGCTGCAAGTCTTCTCCATTGGGATAGTTGGCCAACTCTTAGTTCTCAGAAAGCAAAGGTTCTCTTAAGATAAACATATCCCACCATCTTTAAGAGCTGGGAGGTGCCAAGACAAAAGCCTAGATTTCAATATCTATCCAGAAGACAGCCTATGTCATGACCCCAACAAAAAGAATCCATCATTAGTCTTAGAAGTCAAAATAGGTTAATATTAATATGAATCCTATCACCATGGTGTAACCATGCAGCAATTTTTGTTTAGCAAAAAATATATGAAAGGAATTGACATGGTGAATCGCTACTTGTTTGATTGCTTGTACATACATCACCAAGTACTGAAAACTTTTCCTGAATTGCTTCTTGCAAGCGCTCTTCAGCTTCATCTTCTGAAATCTCTGGATGCCAAAAAAGGAGCATGTTATTCGTTGAAAAGCTGGAAAAACTGGTATAGATGCTAATTGATGCTTGATTCAACAATAAAGCAAAGTTTCCACGAAAGTGAAATACAAAGAGTTGATAGTTGGTATTTATGAATTAGAATAGTGTTGCATTGTTTCTAATTTGTCAAAATAACTGGTCATTGGATCCATAAAATCATAAATGAACTACTTTGACCACTTCAATGAAGAAGACAAGCAAGGGAGCACATATCAAAGCAATCAAGTTCCAAAAAGGGTCTGTCCAGTTCTGCAGAGGTGGAATAAAAGCACCTCAAAAAGAAATGAAAGAAGCAAAGCATCCTAAACCACAATGTATCTACCACAGCAACCATCATATACATTCAATCCAGAAAGCTTATATTACATGGCTTAAAAGTTGGTTAAATACAAATAATAGTGTAAATGCAACAAACAAGAAATAAAATTTAAAATAAAATAAAAAAGTTCAAGTGGAATAGTAATCAACAGTACCAGCAACTGCACCAATAGTTTTCTGCACATTTGGCAAACTACGCTCTGTGCGCACACCTTCTCCACCAACAGCAGGACCCCACGAGAAGGGGCCAGCAGTTAAATCAATAAAGGCCCACCTGATGCAAAATATGTCACTAGTTGAGTATCCACATAGCACGTGTGTGTGTGTACAAGAGAGATGGGAGGATGAGGAAGAAAATGATACCTGTCCCTTCCGATCCATGTATCTGTAAGACACTCTGCAGGAAAATCACTGAAGCCCCCAGATTTTAACTCTTTTTCAAGAAGAAGCTTCATATCCTCATTCTTCCCTTTCAATAACTTGGAATAGACAGAAACCAAAAGTCTCAATAAAAGAATCAATAAAAGTTGCATATCTATAATCTTCATTTGGCAACAATTTAAAGGATAGCGAGAAAGAGAGATAGAACATACTTGTAAGACTTTATTCTGAATGATGTCAGAAGTGTCCTTCCCTTGATATAACTTCTCAGCATTGTTCAATGCATCCAGGCAGATATTATACCATTCCACCTTAAATATAGAAATAATTATTACATCTTACAAAGACATTGCAATATGATACACCAGTTTAAGTATCTTTCTGTTTGAAGGATAAAATAGAACAGTTGTAGGATTTAAGCTATAGAAAGTACTAACTGTATCAGTTTCTTCAGTTATCGTCCAGGTAAATGCGGTCATAGGATGCTTTTCATACAGAGGTCTCTTAATCTTATCAAGTGCTGCAAAATGTTTCCAGAACATTAACTTTTGAAAGGAACATTATAATATAAATAAAAAGCCTCCACAGCATTTATAAATGGAAATGAAATGGAGAAGATGATAGTTTCATACCGAGAACACTTTCTGAAACGCCTCCAGACTGAAGAATTTTTGTTTGCAAGCTCTTATTCTAAACAATACAAATAAACAAAAAAATAAATTCTGGATCTGGTCTATAAATATCATATTAGCACCAAAAGGGAACAAGGATATCAAATATTTTTCCCAAGAACTAATTGAATGAGGGATTGCCTAGGATTCTCATTGTAGCCAAAATTATTGAAAATCATAACAGAATGTGCAAATAATTATCATGCTTGAAGAATGCAACAGGTATATAAAGGAGAGAAGAAGCTAAAAGAATACCTCTTTTAGAAATGTTATTTCTGAATCCGACAAACCTCTCCTGCCATATAAAAATAAATTTCAAAACATAATATGACAAATCTAAGATACACTAGATTATAAAATGCAACACAGATCACAGAATCAGTCTCAGTGCAAAAATGAACAGTTAGATAATTCAGAGGTTAAAAAAAAAGGCAATAGATAAGATTCAAGCCAGCCATTCGATGCAGTTCATGTTCAGGGATGTATCATGTTGAGTGTTCTTATGTTCTAAAATTGTGCACGAAATGATAAAAGGAAGCAGGGATATCCTTAAAAAATACACACCTGTAGCCATATTTAGCCCTCTTTAGGTCATGCTTGGGATTCAAAATGAAAACGTTATATGCATTGTCAAGTTGAAGATAATCAACAAGACTACTGAAAAGAGCATCCATCACGTCCATATCTACTTGCCACAGGACATCCTTGTTATCACTGTCAAGGTGGATGAGCCACAGTTAACAAAGGAAGAGAGTGAGAGCAAGAGAAGGAAACAAATCAGGCAGTAATGAATGGTGACGGACAAGTGTTCAGTGAACATCCACAGAAAAGAATCTCCAGAGAAAGAACATGATCTGCAGGAAAGAATCTCTTGAGAAAGAAAACAATCTTTCTCTCCTTTCCAGATATATGTTACTTTAGCACAGAGAATTAAGGTTCGTGACAGAAAAAATAATTTGGGGCTGACGAGACATTCCTCCCAGCCTCATTCACTCATTGGAATACTAGGTGTGCAACAGGGTCTAAAAGACAAGATCAAAGCAGAATATGTGCAACTATAATACTATAAAACATCAATTTACATGTCCAAATAACTTGAACTTGACAGGTATCCTAACCAGCATGTGCAGATATATCAAGACCACTCTCCTCGAGCAATCAACTCCCATTCAAGCATTAAAATATTTCCTCCAAATTTCACATGATAACATTTCTTCTGACCACCAAAACAAAACATTAAAAAGAATTAACATTTTCTCGCTGTCCATTTCGCTACAAATATTGTCACTCATTACTAGAAATTAACTTGTTGACCACAAGTTTATTACAACTGACAGTGGCCATGAACCATGTGCAAGGTGAAATTGGCTAATCCTAGTTATTAGTAGTAACAAGAACTAAGATAAGGAAGTAAATTGGGATTTCAACATACAGAAAGGGGAGGAGGGGGGCAGATTACAATTTAACATATTTCACCTGTTATCAGACACATCATCCTTGCGAGCCAAAAGATTGATGGCATGCTCAAAGATATAAGTAACCTTTTCACCCATTTGAATGGCATGAACAGAAAAACTGCACAAGCAAGTTAATTATAATGACATGAGCAGAAATTCAAAACTACTCAGAGCAAAATTTATGTGAAGTATGCACACTACATGGAACCATTACTTGTAATTTATGTGACTGACTAAGGGAAGATGGTGATGTTGCTCTTTGTCTACATAAATTTTGTAAAATGGGGTGAGAACTTCTCCAATTTTTGGTACGCGTGTATGTTCAAAGATGTGATCAATTTTTGTGAACCAACGCTCAATTTCTTCTGAATGAAGCTTGAATGCTATACATGGGCACACAGATGAAAGAAGAAGAAAAGGATTAAGGCAGTGAACAAAAAATAATTACATTTACTACTTAAGAAAAAAAATGATAGACAATGAGATCATATAGACCTTGGTTCCCTTTTCCTTCGAAGCCTATGAAAATGAAATTTACAGGAACTGGAAGGTACATGGAATCCACTTCTTGGAGCTTAAGATAACTTGCAATGTTACCTGAAATATTATAATCACGAAAAAACATTCAGGGACCTTCACTAGTTGGAAAACCTAAGCAGAAATTACAGTTACGACCACGTATAGATAAACAAAAAATTAATAAGATGCGAGGGAGGAACGAGGAATTACCGGCTTCGGTGAAATTGATAGGTCCCATTTTGGCAGGGCTAGAAGATTCCAAATCATCGAAATCTGGTTTCAACAATCAAATGATAAATAACTAGCTAGTCACTCCTCAGTTAATTGGGTATACGTGTACTTCGAAAGGAAAACGTAAAAACAAGAGAGAGACATACCGCCACTGTGAATAACAGATTCACTCCAAAACCTACTCTTCTCTTTGAGATTAAATAAAGAAAACACCGATGATAATGAAGACTTGCCCGTTTTGCGACTTCCAGAAGGAGACCCATATGACCCCGTAGCTAGCAGCTGATAATAACATGTTTATCGATCAATAATTTAGTCAATAATAAATAAAATAACAAAAAATTCAAAAGCAAAATTCACAAGATTCTTAATAACAGAGCAGAATTATGCATAGTTTTTTAATCGCTAGTAATTAATATTGTTATTCACAGGAATTTCCAAAACCCCAATTCTAGTATTGTATTGAAAAAGAAATAGAAGAATTGAGAATTATGCAAGAAGAGATAAGAAATTACCAGTGTCAAAAAGGCGGAGATGACGATAATAAATCTAAGAGAATCGGTTGATAGATCGCCGGCCATCTCCGTTCGAATCGCTCTACTACCACTACCTCCAGAGAGCAATACTTGCTCTTGCTCTTGCTCACCTCGCTACTCGTTCCTTAATATTCACTGTCGTTTAATTCTGCAGAGTAACTGCAACACAGTAAAAGAGAGTAAGAGACCGCTTGACAAGTTTATAACAATATATGGTAAATGACAATAATTTTCCCAGGCTATCACGAATTACTATACTACCACAAAAAAATCCATTCCACGTTTAAACTTTTTGGTATTACCGTGTGCCATGTTTTTTTTTAATTTAAATTTTTTATTTTAAATTAATTTTTTATATGTATATCTTTGAATTATTTTGATACTATAATATTAAAAATATTTTAAAAAATATATATATACATATATATATATATATATATATGTATATATATTATTTTAATATATTTTTAATAAAAAAAATTAAAAAAATAATCATTACTTATAATTTACTGTAAAAATGATAAAACATGGTTAATTGTGTCCAATGTT
>Ga0307518_10003943_pt1 | contig 10666 bp, 6 predicted proteins | sample 25_EM_MG_FD_203889 | JGI IMG/M metagenome (GOLD analysis project Ga0307518, IMG submission 203889) | Populus trichocarpa ectomycorrhiza microbial communities from riparian zone in the Pacific Northwest, United States - 25_EM | ecosystem: Host-associated > Plants > Roots > Unclassified | place...
TTTGGTTAACTTGAGGTTTTAAAACTTAACCCGTCAAACTCGTAATTGAGATCATGGACTTCATTAAATTTAACAATTTTTTTACTTGATAATATAATAACAAAATTAGACACCCTCAAAATGAATACTAACCAAATATTGAAATATTTTATTTGAAATTGTGATAACTTTATAAAAAACAAACTAAAATAACTATGAGTATAGATTCAAAATCAACAAAAATATCAAATGATGAAATTAAAAAATAAAAAGTTAAAAAGAATTCAATTGAATTAGGTATTTTTTAAATTTAATATCAATAAAATACTGAGATAATTATTTGAGATGACAATAGTCTCATATAAAGTAAAAAAAATAAAATTATAAAATCAATTAAAAAATAAAAAAAATATTAAAAGGTAAATTAATAAAAAGCTAAAAAATTGTAGAATATAATTTTTCTTAAAAAAAAATTATGAATAACTTTTTCTTAAAATAGCTGAGGTTACATAGTTGTTTAAGTGTAGTAGGTGTGTGTGTGTGTGTAAAGTTTTTAAGAGACCAATCTTAAAATCTAAAATTAGTTTTGTTTTGTGCAGGCTGGGAGAAAGAACAAAGACTCTCACCAAGTACAAATATTTTATACAGCGTTGAAAATATCTTAAAAATAAATTTATTTTATATTTATATTTATATTTTTTTCAATCAAATATATTTATATTCTTATTATATTTATCTCTTATGTCTTAAATAATAATCATACAATACCTTAAGTCTAGAGAAAGATCAACTTATTTGCAAGTTCATGATGAGATTTTTGTTGGTAGAAAGAGCTGTATTCATTTTTTTGTTTTTTTAAGAAAACAAAAGAAATATTTCCGGCAATGAAAAGAAATTGAATTAATTAAGAAAAAGCGTCCGCCATGTACTTTTACGGCATACGTATATTATACCGTACAACTATTACTTGTATTTTGTCAAAAATAAATAAATAAAATTAAAAAAGAAAAGAAAAGGAATATAAAAAATATCGCGCAAACCAAATCAAAACTGTATCTGTAGCAGACGAAGCAGATCTATGCTATTTGTATTCAAAGACCACCCCCTTTTAGGATAGTTTTTTTTTTTTCTTTTTGCTTTTGCTGCTGCTGGGCTGGCTCTCTTCTTCTTCTGGTTTAGGGTTTATTATTGGTGGATTGATTGAATTATTAGAAGGAGAGAGAGAGAGAGGAGAAGGGTAAAATCAGCATCATCGTGATCACCAGAAGAGATGGATTTGGATAAATGGATAGCGAAGGTGAAAGAAGGACAGCACCTGTTGGAAGACGATCTTCAGCTTCTCTGCGAATACGTAATTTCTTCATACTCCTCCGCCTGTTACTCTCTATAATAATATATCTTTCCCTGGTTCTTTCTTTCTTCCTAATATGCTTATACATCGATGCTTTTAGTATCTAATGGAATTGAATTAGGGTTTATACCTTTCTTGATTGATTCGCTTTGTTCCAACCCAACTACTCCTGTTTTGTCTTCTAATGCTGTCAGCACCTCCATTTTCTATTTCATTTATTTTCAATGCCAACCCCTTCCTGCTATTGATACTACTCTTTGCTTTTTTATGGTTATTTAATCGAATTCAGTTTCCTTTTACTGGATATAACAATAGTTGGAAATTTAATATTACTATTTCTTTTTTTTATACTCAGGTAAAAGAGATCCTCATCGAGGAGTCCAATGTGCAGCCTGTTAACAGCCCTGTCACTGTCTGCGGTGATATTCATGGCCAGTTTCATGATCTTATGAAACTTTTTCAGACCGGGGGTCATGTACCTGAGACTAATTACATTTTTATGGTAATCAACTTATATACTTACTACACGATAAATCTTGCCCTTTTTCCTTTTTTCCAAAGCTCTTGCCCCATATCATTGCTTCTTTTACCTGTTTTTTTGTTATGTTTAATCTGAGTCCACTTCAACATTCCTGATGCTTTTGTAGGGCGATTTTGTTGATCGAGGTTATAATAGTCTTGAAGTGTTCACTATTCTTTTGCTTCTCAAAGCAAGGTACAGTTCTTTTCATGCCTTCATTCATTGTTCTTGCTATGTTGATATACCATTATGTGATTCTACCTGTATCTTCCCCCGCCAACTACTTTACCTAGCTTTGCAAGAAAAAGTATTGCTTCCATTAGATTGGACCAAATTCTCACAAGACCTCCAGAGGCTATATGGGAATTTGTCATCTTGGTTTTTGTTAACCTGGCAACTTGAAATCCTGTATAAGTTGTTACCTGGTCACTTCAGCAGCTCAAATTCTGAAGATCAGAAGCTGGTCAGGCTATGTCCAGCTGGTATAACATTCACATGCTAAGTTTTATAATGCATGCATCTTAGATTTCTTGCTTATGTTTTTGACGAGTCTAGTTAATTTTGCTGTTTTCTATATCTTTTGGTTGTGTTTGTAGATACCCAGCTAATATTACACTTTTGCGTGGAAATCATGAAAGCAGGCAACTAACTCAGGTATGGTTTAAGCTGGACCATAATCATTATTTATTGCGTAGCTTAACATAATCACCTTGATGATTTATAACATGTGCAAGAGTGATATGTTCTCTCCACTATTCTCTGTCAAAGCTGCTGGTTTCCCCTAGGAGAGTTAAGTTATGAATGGCTGTGCTCTTTTGGCTTGATGGATGCTCAATGGCTAAGAATTGTCCCTATAAGTGTAATTTAATACTGGAATAACCAAATGTTATTGGGGGAGAAGGAAAGTACATTCTTCCAGAACTACACTTCCATTCAAACTAGTCTATGGTAACAAGATGGTAATTTAGGCCTTAGGGTTCATTTAATTCTGTTAGTGCCCCCTTTAAACTAGTCAAGTATGATAATGGATTGCCCAAGACGGGAAAGTGGACTGTCAATTTGGGATAGAGGGATCGCCATGCTGCTGTTGGACATTGTAGAGCATGGTTGATTTGGAATTCCTTTTAGTTAATGGAAGCATTTAAAACTTTTCAGGTGCAGAACTATGATATGGTTTTTGTAAGTTGTTTGTTAAAGATGAATCTAGATTTTTCCTATATTAAGTGATGGTGATAAAAATTTTGTTAAATAATGTTCTTGGGCTGGTGATATATTGAAGCAATTAGATGTACTTTTCTCAAGCAAGAGCTAATCTGGAAATTTAGGATGTTGTTCAGGTTCCAAATATGTTTGTTAGGCTGCTAAGATGACTTTAGTTTCAAGGCAACCCGCTTAGGTTGGTTTATTTTGGTTAAATTATGAGGAAAACTGTAATTCATGCATATTTTGGTTGCTCACATTTTGCTCGTAGATGCTAATGTTTTGGTAACTAATTCATCCAAACTTAGGTTCAAGGTTCTCATGTATATATTCATTCTTGTGTGCTGGTCTAATAGCTGGATCATTTCTTGGTGAGGTTTTTAATACTTAACAGATACAGGAACTGTGAGAACATGAGTCTGAAATGTTGTAGGTTATTTCCCCAGTCCTGGTTTCAAGTTTGCTTGGTTTTTAAGCCATGTCCTCAAGTATGGTCAAATCTGATAACAAGTTTGGGAAAACTCCAGTTCAGCTAGTTCTGGATGACATCATTAAAATAATAAAATCATTTTACAGTCGTGTGTGTGTGTGTGTGTGTGTGTGTGTGTGTGTAAAAATCAGATCTCCCCTGATCCAGCCCCGATCTTAAGTTTTAGAACTGCTACAATGAAAATAAATGTGTAAATTCTAGGGTTTCAATCCAAATGATCTCATTTTTTCAAGATGGATATCCTGCTTTCTTGAAAATTTCCCTTTGGATTATAAATCTATGTTGTAAGGTATAACTTTCTTTTTCTGCCAGGTATACGGTTTCTATGATGAGTGCCAGAGGAAGTATGGAAATGCCAATGCCTGGCGGTATTGTACCGATGTTTTTGATTATCTGACACTCTCAGCGATTATAGATGGCACTGTAAGTGCAACCCCCCTACTGCAGCCCATTTCTTGCTCTTTGAATACTGTAGCCTTTTCCTCTCTAAATCTCTGTTCATTTATGTAGATGGCTCTGTATTTGCATCTGCTTCAATACCTGTTACACTTGATGTTGTTTTTTATCCTCTAGGTGCTTTGCGTCCATGGTGGTCTTTCTCCTGACATCCGAACTATCGATCAGGTGTTTTTCTTTTCCCTGTATTTGTTTAGCTGAAGAATTGTGCATTTCAGCAATACACAATATGGAGAGAGAGAGTCTCCATTGGTCACACGACATGTTGGTCTATAAAGGTTCCTGCTGCTTTGTTCTCATGGGTAGTTCTGATACAAAATCTTGCATTTTCCCTATAATATGGCAGATAAGAGTAATTGAACGGAATTGTGAAATTCCACATGAAGGACCATTCTGTGATCTCATGTGGAGTGATCCTGAAGATATTGAGACATGGGCAGTTAGTCCCCGAGGAGCAGGTTGGCTTTTTGGGTCCAGGGTCACTTCTGAGGTAATGAACCTGACCTCTAATAGGAACATGTCCCATTCACTGGAAACAAATGTCATATTGATCTGACAGTTAGTTTTCTTTTTTTCATAGTTCAACTACATTAACAATCTTGATTTGGTTTGTCGAGCACACCAACTTGTACAAGAAGGTCTCAAGTACATGTTTCAAGATAAAGGCTTAGTCACTGTAAAGACTCTGAACCTCTTATATTCATGTTGTCAGACTTATCCAAGCAGTTTGGTAATTTTCCTGGTCTGTAAAATTTGCAGGTCTGGTCTGCACCAAATTACTGTTACCGCTGTGGAAATGTAGCTTCTATACTGAGCTTCAATGAGAATATGGTGAGTATCGGAGACTTGTATACTGCCTATGTTCTTATGTGGGATCAAGGAACGCATGCTAATAATACATGCTGTTGTAATTTTGTCGTATTGTTTGTCCTTGTTTATCTTTCATAGTTTGATTATATACTAAAAACACCACAATTTTATTGCAGAGTTTATAGAATTGTGCCTATCCTGAGTATTATGGCGTATTAGTTAGTGCCCTTGAAACTAATAATATCTTTATGGGAAACACTATGATTGTATAGACAAGTGAGAATAAAAGAGCTTAAGTGCTTTTACTTCCTTTCTATTCAATGATAAATGATATTTAATTGTGTTCTTTGTACCTTTTTAATTAAATGTGGTGATTTATGCACATGCTTAGAAAGGTCATTGCTCAGTTATGAAGTTGCTGTTCTGCACTGCTGCAACTTCATGTTTTCAAACCCAGTACCGTTTCAGAACCCTTGTTTTTCAGCTTACATTATTATGAATCTGAAACTACTGGATATGTCCTTGTACGTTTTTCAATGGGAAAATTCCTTAATCATCCCCATCTGTACCCTTAGTTTTCTGTTTGTGAAATTCATGTTGTTCATCCGTGTTCATTTTTTGTGTCATTTCATAGGAGAGGGAAGTGAAGTTTTTTACAGAAACGGAGGAGAACAACCATATGAGAGGACCCAGGACAGGCGTTCCATATTTCTTGTAAAATCGGAGGGAAACATCTGCTGCACTACAAGTAAAGTTGCCGAAGCACTGTTGCTGCTTATTGCGAAAGACATTTAACGTGGAGGAGTGGAGAATACGTCATTGCGTGCATGCTTGCAGATGGACCATTCATTGTGCTTGGGGTGGAGCTCTTCCATCCCATTCACTCAAGGCTTCATTTGGGATCTGTTGCCTGTGTATTAGAGTTTTCTAATTTATACTTGGGTTATTTGTTAGATAGCGTGTCTTTATTCCAAGATGTTCATTGTTGATGCCCGTGGAATCCCATTGTGTATCTGTCTGCCTTTTTACTACATTAATTTTTAGTAACTGTTTATTTTAATTCCCAAAGCTCCTTTCAACTATTTTGGATTTCTACGCGCTAACTGGATTCGAGATGAAGAGGCGATTTTTTTCAAAATTTACTAAATTGAGATTTCCATGGAAATTTATGAATTGTGAAGGGGGGAAAAAGCGATTATGATGTGCAGGTGATTAACCTTTGTTATTGTATCATCAAGCTTGGCCATCTGAGCTCGGCCGGGAGCAATTATTACAACACCTGTGAGCATGGGAAATGGAAAATTGCTACCAAGCTGCAGGAACCGTTCTAGGAAACGCTGAGAGAGTTCATTTTCAATTTCATGCCTAGAAGACTAGAAAACCAGAAGCTGCATACTCTCGAGCGATCGCTGGATGGTGGTCTATGTTTTTACTTGTGATCTCCGCATGAACTACATCCTGCATGCTGAATTCTTCTATTTGCCAAGTTAATTCTGTGGGCAAGCTGTTGTTCAACGCTTTCCATAAGCGATGATGCTCGATTATGGGATGCAGATCAAGTTTCTACATTCCCATGCAGTTCATGTTGAAGACAGTATCATTCCTGAGCTAGCTCCTTCACCCTGATTAGGACCTTGAGGAGATTTAAATGGGAATATTGCAAAACTCCAAAATGGATGAGTTTGAATGTCTTGCGAGCTGGATTAGATATATGAAATATGTTGTGAAGTAAGGAACTTAATCAGCAAAACATGTCAACATAGAAATGTGGACTGCGTATCTCAATATCCAGTGGTAAAAAGTCAAGAAAGCAAGTCACCAGCAAGTTTTCATCACAAAAGAAGAGGCAACAAGCTTCAAATTAAACCCTAAACTGCAAACTGGAATCATTTCAAGTTTTTATCGATCACCATAAAGGAGGGATTTAAAGGAAAGATGCGAGAGTGAGGCAATAAAGAAGCCAGGAACAACCAGAGAGAAATAATGGTTCAAAGAAAATTGAAATCAAAATACCAGTTCAGCTCATCATTCCCCTGTGCAAAACATCATGCACGGGCAGCGTTGACCAATGAAAGCTTATTGTAATGGCGTGTAGATAAAAAGCAGACACTGATGAGAAAATCGCTAAAACAAACGAGAAAAACGCTAAAACAAATTAGTTTCATTCGCATTCCAAAAAATGTAGGTAGGGATAGCACTTTTATTCCCTGCATCTCTGCCACACAAGCAATCAAACTAAAATGATGAAAGATGCATTTATAGTACTAGCCAATACAAATGCAGCAACTGCCAGCAAAATCTCAATTAACTTACCGATGCAAAGAATAAGTATTGTAACTGCAACCTTAATCATCAACCTCAGCCTTAATTTCTTTTTGTAGCTCCTCTTTGTACTCTTCAAATGTCCCCGGAAAAGCAGTCACAGTTCCATCTTCCACCACCCAAATTTCACTCTTCTCTTCATCCTCACAGACACGTGATATCAATCTAGAGTCGTGACTGACCAGGACTACCCCACCAGTGAATTCATCAAGCGCATCAGCCAAGGCATCAATACTTTGCATATCCAAGTGGTTTGTGGGTTCGTCCAAAAGTAGAATATGGGGCTTTGACATTGATATTGATGTGAAGACAACTCGGGCTTTCTGCCCACCTGATAATTTTGCAATAGGGGTAAGATGATTATGACTGGGAAGTCCAAATTTGCCAAGCTTCCCCCGAACAGCCTCCTGTTTGCTAAGCCCCTCTTGGTCTGGATGGAGACGAAGAAGGTATTGTACAGGTGTTTCATCCATTGTAAGAAGATCCACAAAGTGCTGCGAGTACCTTCCAATCCTCAACTTCTGACTCCGCCTCACTTCACCTTCGGTTGGTACCAAATCACCTGCAAGAAGATTTAGGAGAGTGGATTTGCCAGCTCCATTGGGTCCAACAATAGCAACACGGGTCCCCATGTCAATGCCCACATCAACATTTGACAACTTGAAATCCTCCCGATTTGGATAACTAAAGCTCACTTCAATGAGCTGCAAGAGTGGTGGTGTAAGCTCAGTAGGTTCAGGAAAGTGGAACTCAACGCTGTAATCTCTCCACTTCCTTGGAGCTTCGGGTGGGGCTTGATCCTCATCAACCTTAGCCTTGCCCTTATTCTTTCCTGCTTCCTTGGCTGCAGCAAACTTTGCTCGATCCTTGACCTTTTCCTGCTGAACCCGATTCCCACTCCTCTTGGCAGCTTTCATCTGCTTGTCATAAATCTCAAACTTCTTGTTTGTCTCCTTCCGCCTCTGCTCATACCCAACTTCAAAGTCATCAAAATTTCCACGATAGGAGTCAAGTTTCTGATCATGTAGATGAATGATGTCATTGCAAACTGTGTTGAGGAAATCTCGGTCATGTGAGACAACAACCAAAGTTTTCTTCCACCGGCACAGATACTCCTCCAACCAGAGAACAGCCCTCAAGTCAAGATGGTTGGTAGGCTCATCAAGCAATAAAAGAGTAGGCTGCACAAAAAGTGCCCTTGCCAGTGAAATTCTCATCCTCCAGCCACCACTAAAAGACCTAGTTGGACGGCCCTGCATATCCTTGGTGAAACCCAACCCAGCAAGAATCTTTGATGCCTGTGATTCAGCAGCATCTGATCCCATCAACTGCAATTTTTCATACAATTCAGCAAGCCTCTCTCCAGCATCATCTTCATCATAATCATCACCATTGTTTTCACCCTCAGCAGGGCCGTCAGATTTCTGCAGGGAGGCAACTTCTTCTCGGAGTTTGACAAGTTCTTCATTAGCTGAAACAACTGCTTGTAAAGCTGTTTTATCATCACCAATGACCTCCTGTTCAACCAAAAGCACATCAATATTCTTTGGCACGGGAATCTTTCTCCAAGCAAGGAGCTTCAATAGTGTAGACTTGCCCATTCCATTGGGCCCAACCAAACCATATCTCCGTCCATGTGCTATCTTCACAGATGCATTTTTAAGCAGTTCTTTCCCCCGAGCTGAGACAGAAAAATTCTCTATTGTTATATCTTTGACATTTGCATCACCTTCATCTTCCCCATCAAGGACAGAAGCCCGGCTTCCAATGACGACCGTGAAAGCATCATGGTCATCTTTAAGGGCCTCCTGCCTCGCATGCTCAATGGCATGGGCAGCAAGAACTTCCTTCTTTTCACGTTTTTTTAATTCTTTATCCGATATGGCTACATCAAGGGGCTTCAATTCAGACCTCCGCTGACTGGGTCTCTTGTTTGGATCATTCTGCTGTTGCTCTTCTTCCAAGCCATTCGGCTCTTCATCATCAGACGGAGGAAGATCAATTCCATCGGTGTAAGAAGGAGCTGACTTTGGCTTGGGCTTGCTAGACGTTACGGTTGACGAAGAACCTTTCTTAGGTTTGTCATGTTTCTGGTCCATGCTAGCCAACATAGCAGTGACTGATAGTTTTTCCTTCTTTGCATCTTTATTGCCAGCCTTAGCCTTTGAGGGTGCGCCACTAGCATCCTCCTTTTGCTTCTTTCCCATTGCAGCAGTTTGTTAGTCTGTTATGAAATAAATGTTTTAGTAATGGTATAGATAGACAGCTTGTTCAAAGAAGACAAATGCACTTAAGGGCATAACAATAACAATAATTAATTCTCAATTTTTTAATTACTTGTATCATACTAACACTACACAACAGAAGCATGATAAAGGGGTAACCGTCCTAATAGGATTAATATTATAACAGAACAAATAAAAAAAAATCAGATTATTATTATTATTATTATTATTACTACAACATATTAATTCACTAAACATAAACAAAAATCAGATTTGTTGATAATACTGACAAAATAGATCTATTCTAGTGATAAATCAACTTAAGAGAAAACAGTTAAAGGCAAAGACTTGAAGCGAGTAAATCTCGTGAAACAAGACAAGCAAAGATAGAATAATCGGCAACTACAACTCGAATAGATCTAGTGGGGGGGGGGGATTTGTTTTCGAGTAGAATTGTGCATACCTGATTGATAACAGAGAATCTAATTAATTGATGAAGAAAGAAGTCTCAGAATAGCTATAGATAGCTTCTTCTCCCCTTGTCTTTCTCTGGAAGTAAAGAGGGACAGAGAATGGAGGTTTTCTGCTTCCAGGAGATATAAATGCAGTATAGAGCCGAAAAGAGAGAGAGAGACGGGAGTTTTGGATTTAAGACACGCCCAAACCCAAATCCAAATTCCAAAGCCACAAATAAACAACCTTAAATAAGAAGCCGGTCGCTCCCAATTGATTTTGTCGGCCTGTCTGTCTTTCAAACGCTTTCCTTGGGCTAGGCCTTTCCTTTTTATGGGTCTACGAGGACCGGCCCAAATAATTTTCTTGTTATTGGTTTCAGCCTGGCCCTTTCTTAAATCGTCTTATTTCTAAAACTGTTTTTTCTTTCTTTTTTACTTCAAAAAAACCAGTTCAAGCCTGTGATAAATCAATATATTAAATAACACATCAATAATAATAATAAAAAAGAAAAGAAAACTTACATTCATCAAAGAAATCCTCAAAACAAATATATATATATATATATATATGTTAAAGCTGAGTGGTGAAACTAAAACAAATGTTGCTTTATGTCTTCAAGCTAGTTTTGTTTTACCACGACAACAAATTAAGTTTGTGTGGAGGATTTGTTGAACTGGAGGATGAGAATTTGGAGATGAAATCAGAAGACAATTATATATGGATAAAAGCAGAAGATGAATATTTTTTTTCAATTAATTCGAAGCTGTACTCTTCTTCTCACGTGAAGGTGAATTTAACTCCGAAATTACCTAATATATATAATTTTTCAAGGTAGGATTAATTCCCATGAAAGGAGA
>Ga0307518_10003944_pt1 | contig 10666 bp, 4 predicted proteins | sample 25_EM_MG_FD_203889 | JGI IMG/M metagenome (GOLD analysis project Ga0307518, IMG submission 203889) | Populus trichocarpa ectomycorrhiza microbial communities from riparian zone in the Pacific Northwest, United States - 25_EM | ecosystem: Host-associated > Plants > Roots > Unclassified | place...
GCGGCAAGCCTGTCTTGGAGAGGGATGCGATGGTGCGGTGGCGTCCGCCGCTGCCGGGCGCGCCCGGTCCGAGGACTTTGCAGGAGTACCTGGACGGCCACCGTATGCCCGAGAAGATCTCTTTCGACACGGCCGGCGGGAAGGTCAACCATGTCTCCGCGGCATTGCTGCGGGAGTGGGTGCAGTCCCTGGCCACGGAAAAAAACGAGCTGGGCGGGTGGCGCTATGAGATCAAGGACATTCATGCTGCCACCGGACATGACCTCCTGGCCGACACCACGGTCAGGTCTTGGGTCGCTGCTGCGCGGAGGCAGCGGGGAGGACAGCAGGAGAGGGTGCCGGGTGCGTTTGGTTCGGTGTCTTTCGGCGGTGGGGGCAGGCCGGTGGTCGTTCAGACGGGGCGGTTGGCAGGTGAGAGTGGTGGTTCCGCGTTCGCAGGGCGCGTCGAGTTGCAGCGGCTGCCTTTGGAGGAAGCGTTGTCGTTGGTGCCTGAGTGGGTGATGGATTGGTGGCCTGATTTTTCGCCGGGCTCGCCGAGTACGTTGATCGAGTTCCTTGTGGCCAATGAACACATGCTTCCTGAGGATGTGTCGCCGGTACCTGATGAGAACGGTGTTCTTCAGGGGACGGTGTTGATTCTTGTGCGTGCCTGGTTCCTGAAAGCGCTGGAGAGAGGAGTCGAGGAGAATGGCTGGATTGATTCAGGCGACGTCGCGGACCTCATGGAGCTTGTTTCCGGATGGCCGGTGACAGGCTTGCTTCCGGGCGGGGAGGATGTGTTCTCGGTTCCGGGGTCGTTGTTGCAGGCTGCTCCTGGCTCGTCCGCGGTGTCATCGGAAATTCGTGCGGAGGCGCAGGCGTCGATGGCGCTGGGTCGGCAGAAATCGCGGGCGCGTGTCGGGGAAAGCGATCCTGATGTGGAGATGGTGCATGCGCCGGTTGTGGATGCTTCGCCACAGGATGGGACAGGTGATGATGCGGACGCGGAGGCTGGCGGAAGCGTTCCGGTTCGCGCAGAGCAACGAGTCCTTGACCGGGGCAGGGAAGAAACCGTGTGGGGCGAGTCCGGGCTCGAGGTCGGCGAGGGAACGTACATGGTGCGGGCTGTAAGGCACCAGGTCGAACCGTTCCCGGGCATGGACGACCTGTTCATCTTGCGTGATCGCCGTGATCCGGACCGGGTCGACGAGCCCTACGCCGATGACAACGGTGATGTGCACCCCGCGGTGAAAAAAGGCGCCGATCGGATCACCGCCAAGATGGCGGAGGGCATGGCGATGCTCAAAGGCATCGCCGAGGACCCCGACGATCTCCGATTGCCCGCGGAGCTGGAGGAGGAGAAGAAGATGCCTGCTGTGTATGAATTCCTGGGAAAAAAGGTGGCGGAGGAGCTGAAACGGGTGGTCAGGGGCGAACCGTTGCCCTCGCCTCGGCTCGAGGTGGGCCTGGTGTTGCCGGAGCATGTTCGGAATCATGACCAGGGGCTGGCCGACGGGATACAGCGAGGGGTGCGGCTGAGCGACACCGAGGCGGCCTTGCCCGGGAACCCTGATCTGGCGGGGAGCAGAATCGACGTGAAGGGCTTGTACCTGGGGGCAGCGTTGAGAACACCTGATGCTCAGAAAGAGTGGAAAGAGAAATACCGGCAGGCCCCGCACTACATGTTCGCCACGCGTTCAAGGGGTGCGAATACCACCCACATCGCCGGGGAAGGGATGACCAACTCCGTCGGTTTCGTGAACGCACCGACCGTGCCGGGTGTGTTGCCTCTGGAAATCAATCACAGCGCGGTCAACTCGCTGCTCATCCCCTTTAAATTCACAATCCCGGACAAAGACGGCAACGATGTGGAAGACACGGTTATCGCGTTGATCGTACTGGATAACGCATACGACTCCGCCGATAATCCGGACCACGTGCTCTGGGCCGAGTACAGTCACGAATTCTTCAGCGGGCTTCAAGGTATCAAAGAGGAACCCGAATAAGCCTGTACATCGACTCTGGTGACCGAATCAACGACTTGGTACTCCAGTGGCACTTCATGATTGTGGGCCGGGTGGTCTGTCGGTCTTGTGTTGACCCGCCGCTATGAGGCCCGGTATCGGCACATTACCCTTGGCCATGTTTGCTCGCACCTACCCGATAGACGATGTCCGCCGAGGGAGCCGCGAACGCGATTCCCTTCGCGAATACGGCGCTCAAACCCGGTGAGATCGCCTGCGATGATAAACGTTGCAACGCGATTTACATTCCCTTCAAAGTATATATACCGAATAATGAAGGCAAACTTACTCCGATGATGATTTCGGTGGCCGTGGCATTGGACAACGCGTTCGACCCGGTCGTAAATCCTTATGGCACCATCGTGATCGACTACGGCCCTCTCTATGTCGACATCTTCAGGGGTCAGAAAATCATTAAGCCGGTACCGGAAGACGATGCGTGAGCAACCTTCGGACTCCGGCCATAGAGATTTCGTTGAGTCCGGTCTGGTCGACTGTGCACTGGACCCGTAGGCCGTCCGGACCGGTGCGGGGCAAGCGGACTCGGGAGGACATCTGATGGGCTACGGGAAGGCAGGACGCCATGGCGTTCTGATGATCACGCTGGTCACGGGCCTGCTATGGGCTTCGGTACCTGCTGCGGCGCAGGAGATACCCGCCCCGTTGCCCACCGAGCAGAAGGGGTGCCTTCCGGCGCCCGCGAACACCGAGCCCGGTGTGCCCTGGGCACAGCAGCGAATGGCCGTAGACCGGGTGTGGTCGCTGACGAAGGGTGCCGGCGTCACTGTGGGAGTGGTCGACACCGGTGTCGACGGGAGTGCGCCCCAGCTGTCCGATGGACGTGTGAAACCCGGTGTCGATGTCACCACTCCGGAGCGCAAACCCGCGAACGACGACTGTTTCGGGCACGGCACTTTCGTTGCCGGAATCATCGGTGCCGCCGTCCGGCCAGGGACCGGGTTCGCCGGTGTCGCGCCCGAAGCCACCATCCTGCCGATTCGTTGTGCGATCACCACGGCGGACGGCTCGCCGCCGGTCCTGACCGCGACGGAGATGGCCAAGGGCCTCCGCGCCGCCGTCGACGGTGGGGCCCGGGTGATCAACATCTCGGCCAGCACCGACACTCCCGACGAGGAGCTCGCGGACGCTGTCCGGTACGCCGCCCAGCGCGACGTCGTGGTGGTCGCCTCCGCGGCTAACACCGCCCAGCAAGGCGACCCGATCACCTATCCCGCTTCCTATCCCACCGTCATCGCCGTCGGCGCGATCGACATCACCGGCAAGAAGGCGGACTTCTCCCAGACCGGGAAGTTCCTTTCCCTGGTGGCTCCCGGCGTCGGGGTAACCAGCGTCGGTCCCGGTGGTGCCGGGCATTGGGTGGGAAGCGGCACCAGCTACGCCGCGCCGTTCGTCGCGGGCGTCGCCGCCCTCGTACGCGCCTACCGTCCGCGGCTGTCGGCCGAGCAGGTCAAGCACCGGCTGGAAGCCACCGCGGACCATCCGGCGGCTGCTCTGCCCGACGCGCAACTGGGCTGGGGCACGGTCAACGCGATGGCCGCCGTGACGACGTTGCTGCCCGAGGAATCCGGTACCGCGGCGCCCGTCGTCGCGGCTGAGCCGGCACCCTTGCCGGTGCCCGTCCGGCCCGATGGCCCCGGCGAGGTCGTCGCGGTCACGGCCGCGATCTCGGTGCCGGTCCTCGCGTTGATCGGACTGCTGGTGTTCCGCCTGTGCTTGGGCGCGAGGCGCCGCCGCTGGAAGCGAGCCCGGGTTGTCGAGTTCTCCCGCCGCGCTTGAGGCACGAGGTTATTGAGAGGTAAGGCAAACGTGGCGTGATCGACTCGATGCCGTGAAGCTCCCCCTTTGCCTACCGTCAGGGTAGCGAAGGAGGCCTTCGCTACTTGGCGACCTGCGTGGGACTCCCTCGCGAGACCGGGGCCTGTCCGCAAAGGGGAGTTTTCGGTGACTCGGCGTCCGGTTGATGCCTCAAGGCGCGTTCCTGAACGGGGTCGTGAGTGGTAAGTGTCGTTCTAACGCTCCTTGCCACTCACGACCACCTCGCGAAACCGCACAAACAAACCGAGTCGGACACTTGTCTTCAGAAGAGTGTCTCTCGGAGCCGCGGCCCGGCTTCCGCCAGCCAGTTCGGACGCTCGCCGGGGCACGACATCCTTGCCTTACCCCTCAAATAAGCTCCGTTCGCTCCATGAGACGGCCCTTCAGCCCCTCGACCGGAGACCTGGGTCAGCCGGCCGGAGGCGGCGAATCATCCTCCACCAGCGGTGTCTGGACCAGCCGGACCGAACGGCGCCGGTTGATGAACTGCGCACGTCCCGGCGGAAGTACCCGGGGCCGGAGGTTGCCCAGGAAAGCCCCTTCGGTCTTCGGGCAGGACAGCAGCAGCGCCGGTGTGCCCAGTTCCCACATGCGCCGGATCGCCGGGTTGCTCATCGAGCGGCTGGCCCCCGCGGTGCTGCGCGCGAGGATGATGTGCACGCCGACGTCGGCGGCCTGGGCGAGCACCGGAATCAGGCCCTGCAGCGGACCGGCGCTTCCGGCGGATTCCGACAGCTCGAAGTCGTCGATGATGATGTAGAGCCGCCCACCCGACCACCAGTCGCGCAACGGGAGCCTGCTCGGGCTGATTTCCGGACCGGGAATGCGTTTCTCGATGACGGACGCCGCACCGGCGATCGATTTCGTGAGTGCTTCGGCGCCCACGGCGTATTCCAGCTGGTACTCGGCCGGGATCGAATCCCGCAGCTCGCGGCGGAAGTCGCCGAACATGATCCGGGCTTCATCGCTGCTGTGGTGTGCCACGATCGATCGCGCGATGTGCTTGAGGATGTTGGTTTTGCCCGATTCGGCGTCGCCGTAGATCAGCAGGTGCGGCGTGACGTCGAAGTCGTGCCACTCCGGTTCGAGGTGCTGGTCCTCGAGGCCGAGCGCCATGCGCATCTCCGCCGCGGCCGACGGAGCGTGCGGCGCCGGCAGTTCCCGCGCGTGGAGAGTCTGGGGGAGGAGCCGGACCTTGGGTGCTCGGGGCGCGCCGGGGGGCGCGAGCGCTTCGGCGAGCTCCACCGTCGCCTCGGCGAGATCGTCCGTGCGGGAGTCGCCATCGATCCGGGGGAGGGCGGCGAGGAAGTGCAGCCGGTCCGGAGTGATGCCACGGCCGGGGATCGACGGCACGGTCGCGGCGAACCGGCTGTTGATCTCCGAGTCGACGGGGTCGCCGAGCTTGAGCTCGAACCGCGTCCCCATCACGTCCCGGAGCCATGGCCGCATTTCCGACCACCGGTTGGACGCGACGACGAGATGGATGCCGAAACTCAGTCCTCGTGCCGCCAGCTCGGTGAACTTCTCCTCGATCTCTTCGAAGTCCTGGCGGATCGTGTACCAGCCGTCGACCACGAGGAAGACGTCGCCGTAGGGGTCGAGGTCACGGAAGCGGCCCTCGGCACGGGCTCGGCGGTAGCTGACCATCGAGTCGACGTTGTGCTCGGCGAAGATGGACTCGCGCCGCGCCATCAGGTTGGTGATCTCCAGGACCGTGCGGGTGACCCGGTCGCGGTCGAGCCGGTTGGCGATGCTGCCGATATGCGGCATCGCCGCGAGCGACGAGAGCGTCCCGCCGAAGTCCAGGCAGTAGAACTGGACCTGCTCGGCGGTGTGGGTGAGCGCGAGCCCGCAGATCAGTGTGCGCAGCATCGTGCTCTTGCCGCTCTGCGGACCGCCGACCACCGCCGCGTTGCCCTTGCTCCCCGACAGGTCGGCGATCAGCAGCTCACGCCGTTGCTGCGCGGGCAGGTCGATGAGCCCGACGGGCACGGTCATGTTGGCGGTGTTCAGTTCACCGACCGGGCGCGGCCCGTACGTCGGGTGGTCCACCAGCGGGGGCAGCAGCTGGTCCAGGGTCGCCGACGTCTTCAGCGGCGGCAGCCAGACCTGGTGCGCCCGCGGCCCGATACCTCGCAGCCTGCCGATCAGCACGTCGATCATGGTCTCGGTGGCCTCGTTGGCCTGGGGGTCTTCGACAGGCTCGGGCTCCGGTGTGGCCGGCGGCTCGATGTACCGCTGTCCGAACGCGACGATGTGCTGCTCGACGGCGAGCCCGCTCTGCCGCCGCTTCGGCCGGTAGGGCGCCGAGGAGAACGCGCCCTTGAAGCGCACCAGCGTCTGGGTGTCCGGCCGGAGATAGCCGTTGCCCGGGCTGTTGGGCAGTTCGTAGGCGTCCGGCACGCCGATGACGCTGCGGCTCTCCATCGCGGAGAAGGTCCGGAGACCGATCCGGTAGGACAGATGCGTCTCGACCTTGTGGATCCGGCCTTCGTCCAGGCGCTGCGACGCGAGCAGCAGATGCACCCCGAGGCTGCGGCCGAGCCTGCCGATCATGGCGAACACGTCGATGAACTCGGGTTTGCTCGACAGCATCTCGCTGAACTCGTCCACCACGATGAACAGTGAGGGCATCGGCTCGAGCGGCACACCTTGGGCGCGGGCGGCCTCGTAGTCCCGCCGGGAGGCGTAGTTGCCGGCCGCGCGCAGATGTTCCTGGCGCCGGTTCATCTCACCGGTCAGCGCGTCCTGCATCCGGTCGACCAGTTCGAGCTCTTCGGCGAGGTTGGTGATCACCGCGGAGGTGTGCGGCAGCTGGTCGAAACCGAGGAAGGCCGCGCCACCCTTGAAGTCCACCAGCACGAAGTTCAGGTCTTCCGGGGAATGTGTGGTGGCCAGGGCGAGCACCAGGGTGCGCAGCAGTTCGCTCTTGCCGGAGCCGGTGGCGCCGACGCACAACCCATGCGGCCCCATACCGTCTTCTGCCGATTCCTTGATGTCGAGTTCGAGCGGTGAGCCCGCCCCGGCGATGCCGATCGGTACCCGCAGCCGCCGTTTCCCGGTCATCCGGTCGCGTCGGTACTTCACCGGGTCGAAGGTGGCGACGTCGCCGATGCCGAGCAGGGTGGCCAGGTCGTAGTCGACGGCTAGCGGCTCGTCGTCTTCGGAAACCTCGCCGATGCGGAACTGGGCCATCGTCCTGGCGAGGGCGTTCGCGGCGGTCACGCTCATCCGGTCGGGACGGCAGAGCCGGGCGGTCTGCTGCTTGCCCACCCGGTCGAAGGAGACGGTCCGGACCTCGTCCTCATCGACCTCCAGGAACAACGCGCCCGCCCGCTGCTGCCAGGGGAGCGACCCGGACACGTCCAGGACCACGGTGTTGCGATAACCCTCATCGGCGGCCCGGTGGTCGGCGGGCACCGAGGCGCCGTCGAGGACGAGGACGACGAACGGCTCGGACGCGGTGATCGGCGTGTCGGCCTCGAACCGCGGCCGCCCGGTGAACGAAGGACCGCCGAGCAGCAATTCGGCCTGCGTGATGTCGTCGGCGGCGAGCCGCCGGGCTCCAGCGGCGTCACGGCTTTCGAGGTCCTGGTGGTGGGGGAGCCATTTGAGCCAGTCCCACCGGTCCATGTGTTCCTCGGAGGCGCAGACCGCGACGCGCACGTCACCGGGAGCGTGCGCGGTGGCTAGCTGGGCGAGGATCGCCCGCGTCAGTCCGAGAACGGCTTCGTCGTCGCCGGAGAACTGGATCTGCCCGAAACCACGCAGGTAGACCGCGATCGGCGCGTCCGGGAGCGTGTTGTACGCCCGCATGAACCGGCGCAGAGCGTGTGCCGTGAGCGGTTCGAGGTCTTCGATCGGCTGGCTGTCCGGCGGGACCAGCTTGAACGTCGAACGCTGGGTGCCGAGGCCGAGCCTGATCTCCCCGAAGTCGTCGTGCGCGGGGCGTCGCTCCCACAGCCGGTAACCCAGCGCCATCGACCAGAGCGCGTGCGGATCCGGGTGGATCCAGCGGGCTGCTTTTCGCTGAGCGCGCAGTGCGTCGCGGGCCTGCTTACGCAGCTGGCCGAGGTAGCGGATGTAGTCGCGCCGGTGCCCGTTCAGTTTCTGCTTGTGCGTGACCGAGTTCCGCAGCATCTGCGTGACGAGCATGCCCAGGGCGGACAGCACCATGAGGCCACCGCCGATATAGGCGAAGGCGCCGGCGCCGGGGCGGACGAACATCATCACCATGGCGAGCGAACCCAGTGCCATGGGTGCGTACATCAGGACGCTGCTGATGCCGCCCCCGGTGTCTTCGGGCACGCCAGGGGGCGGCTGAAGCTCGGTTTCGATCTCGGGGGCGGGCGGTTTGGGCCGCCGCGCGCGCCGGGCGAACAACGTGGTGCTCACAGGCTCTCCCTTGGTGAGTGGTTCTCCCCGTTCTCGGGGATCTCGGTCCGGCGTGGGCCGCCCGCGGCGCGGCCGTGGTTAGCGTGGACGCCGGGACAAGGGCCTGGACCTGGACGGAAGGGCCTGTCACCTGAAGAAGAGCGAACACAGCATCGCACAACGAACGCGGCGAAGCTACCGTCCATTTCGGATGGTAGGACCAGACGACCGGTCCCTCCGGTCGACCTGAAACATGTGCTGAACAAGGGGCTGATCCGTGACGGCGTCCGAACCGGTACCGATCGTGGACCCGGGAATCGAAGTGCTGACCTTCGAGCAGCTGGCCCAGCTGGTCAACGAGGTCAGCCCGGATTCCTTCTACGGGCGTGCGCAGGCTTTCGACACGGCCATGGCGCAGTTCGAGCAGGTGCAGGACAACCTCGCGCGCGGGACGCGCGAGCTGTGGGACGCCTGGCGAGGCGAGGGTGCCGATTCCTTCGCCGACGTCGTCCGTAACGTCTCGACGCTCGGCAACACGGTGATCCAGGCCATGGCCAGCCCAGGTTACGGTGCCACGCTCCGGCGGGCCGGTGACGCGCTGGCCCTCGCGCAGCAACGTATCCGCGACCTCCAGGCGCAGAAACGGGAAAGTGATCTCCCGGCCGCGCGTCAGGTGGTGAACGAACTCGGTATCGCCTACCAGGAGATCGGGTCGGCCATCACGCCGTTCCCCGGTGCCGAAACCGAGATCCCGATGAACGGCCAGGGGCCGGCGACGAACTCGACCGCTTCCGACGGGGCGACCCCGGCGACGGGCACAGTCCAGCCCCCGGCGGGGGACGGTCGGTATGGCGACGTGACGGAAAGCCACAGTGGCGGCATCATGCCCGCCGCGGCCTTGGTGCCGTTGGGCGGTCCGATGGCGCAAGGGCAACCCGGTCGGCAGGGTGACGTCTGGACCGGGTTACTGGGCGATACGGCCCCGGAGCGGAGTGAAATGGTGACGCCCGCTGTACTGGGCAAGGGAACACCGGTCCCTCAGCCTGAAGTGGGAACCGTTGACGGTCAACAGAACGGGGCCGTCGTCGCGGTGCTTGGCCGGGTTCCGGGAGCGCAGGACGGGTCGCGAGAGCCGGAACGCAAAAGGAAACGAAAGCAAAAGGGCGGGTGCGAGGACGAAAGTGCGGCCTCGGAGCCGGACGAGCCGCAGTTGACGCCGGAGGCCCCGAAAGCGGATCTCACGTCCTCCGGGGACGCCGCCCTCAAGACTGATCTCACCGCCGATGCCGACGAGTCTGCCCCGTCGGTGTCGACGGTGTCCGCGAAGGACTCTTCACCCACGACTCCCGCCGCTCCCCAACCGGTCGAGAGCAAAGCCCCGGCTCCCGCCGTCGCTCCGGCTACCGCGACGGTGCCTTCGCCGACCGCGACCGCCGGAGCACCCGCACCCGCCGAGCCGGCCGTGCAGCCTGAAGCCGTGACACCTCCGGTCGAAGCCCTCGAAGTACCTCCGCTCCCGCACGGTTCCGGAGCCGGGCTTCCCGGCAATGCCACGCCGATGTCGCTGGGCACGCCGGCGCAGCCGGTCGTCGCGCCGGTGGTCGCGCCGGTGGTCGCGCCGGTGGGAGGGGAGACCTCCTTGCCGGGCGCACTGCCCGCGTCACCCGCGTTCCGGCCCGTCACCGGCGGCTTCGACGCCAGTGCCACTCACGGAATTCCGCCGGTGGTTCCGGGCGGGACCGGTTCTCCCCGGATGCCCGGGGAGGCCATGCACGGCGGCGGTGGCGGATTCATGTCGCCGATGCTCGGTGGCGGAGTCAGCGGAGGCCACGACACCGACAACGAACGGCAACCGGCAGGCCTGCTCGGCGTCGACCCCAAGGTCTGGGAGGGTTCCGGTAACGCACATCAGGTCCTGGGCCGTCCTGCGGCGGCACCGCCGCCGCGGGCGGGCGATCTCGACGACGCGAAGAAGAGGGCCATGGAGATGGTGGACTCCGTGCTGGGACGCTCCGACGAGAAAGACGAGGACCGGGCTCCCGAGTAACGGGTCGAGAGCGGGGATGCGGCCTTGCTCCGTGAAGTACTCGTTTCCTACCTTGAGAGCAAGATCCCGGCAAGGTCGCGATCTTGCAGGTCGGTTGAGCCGAGGTAGGGCCTTGGTGACGGTGGGGCGGCTGTGACCTCGGCGGCCGGTCGTGAAGTACATGAAGGCCCCCTTCCTTGCGTCTGGCGCCAGGGTCCCGGCAAAGTCGATTGCCGCTGGTCAGGTGGGGTGTGAGTGGCGATTTGGGTTCTCTTGAGGGGTAAGGCAACGCGACGTGGTGGAGCCGGCGGCGCGCTCGCCGAAGAGGCCCGGCTCGTTCTTGACTGTCCATAGAGGACACAAAGAGAGAGCGCGGCGCCCGATTTGGGTGCTTTGCGCGGCTTTGTGACCGGGTCGTGTGTGGTAA
>Ga0307518_10003945_pt1 | contig 10665 bp, 10 predicted proteins | sample 25_EM_MG_FD_203889 | JGI IMG/M metagenome (GOLD analysis project Ga0307518, IMG submission 203889) | Populus trichocarpa ectomycorrhiza microbial communities from riparian zone in the Pacific Northwest, United States - 25_EM | ecosystem: Host-associated > Plants > Roots > Unclassified | place...
ATGGTATTATAAGTAAAATAAAAGAACCATGAACGCAAACCTTGATGCAAATTACACGATACTCTTTTTACAATACAGTAAATGATATATTCATTTCTAAAATATTTAGATGACTATGTACTGGATTGATCTCAAACAATATCATGACTTGCTTTCAAAACATGTTATTCAGGTCATTAGATTTAATAATTTTTTAAAAAATAAATTAAATTAAATTATAAAACTTAATTCTCAGCGAACAAAATCTTTTTAAAAAAATCAATATATATATATAGATAGATAACTTGAGTCAGTCCAGGTAAACCTACAAGACCCGCACCTCGGGGCATGATAATAACTATATAGAAAGAAAACAAAAAAAAAATTAAATCTCAATTCCTAACAAATCAGTATTGAGGGACATAACTGGAGAAAAAAATCAACCTAAAAAAATAACTCAAGTCAACCTAAGTTAACATGCAAAATCTTGTTTTGTTTTGTAAAATTATTTTTATTTAATTAAATAATAATAAAAACATATGCTTAGAGAATTAAAGTTCAACTAGATTTTAAAATGTTTGTTTGAGCCATGATAACTCTATAAAAAGCCGTTCAGAATAAATTACAAATCCTAACTAAAAACAAACAAAATCCTAATTAAAAACAAACAAAGTGTCAAGAAATAAATTGAAAAATAATAAAAAAAAACCCAACATTGATTGGGAAAAAAAATAAAAGAGAGAAAATAATTACTCAAAAAATGAACCACCTAAGTTAACTCGGGTTAATTTTTTAGGCTTGTGACACGGGTCACAAAACTTTGATTACCTTGTAAAAAAAATAAAAAAATTTATGAAGTTTAATCTCAAACTAGTCAAATTCCCAATTAACACACCATCAAATGATGGAAATGAAGGGAAAATATTCAATTTTAATAAAGAAGGAGCAAAAAAGAGTGACTTGAGTCAACTAGGGTTAATTTGTTAGACCCCGCGATTGAGTTGTAAAAACAGAATAACCACATAGAAAGCAAAAAGATATATATTTCAAAGCCTAGTCACCAATCAACCCATGTTGAATGATGAAATAGAAGAAAAAAAATCAACAAAAAAAATACCAGAGTCAACCCAAATTAACCTGTAAAACCCGTAATTTAGAGCATAGATAACCACATAGAAAACAAACCAAGAAAAAAAAACTCAATTTTAGACTATCCATTTGATGAATGATGATACCGAAAAAATAAAAAAGTTCATCAAAAAAAATTGCAATCAACCCGGGCCAATCTTCCAAACCTATGACTCGGGTTATGAGACCAAGATTAACCCATAAAAAGACAAATAGCAATTATAAAGAATGAAATTAAAATATTAATCCAGTATTAGAAATGACACTTAAGAAGAAAATAACAAATAAAAGAATAAAAACCAATATTGATACAAGAAAAAAATAACAAAGCAAGGCGCAAAATTTAAGTGAAAAGAGAGAAGAGGAGAAAAAAGCCACCGACGACACATTACAGCACAAAAACCAACATGCACCGCCTTATAAGGTTACCCTCATCGAGACGATTCAAAGTAGTTGTGCAATAGCCTATTTGGTGGCCTGTAGAGGGCGCATACGCCTCCAAGATACGATGATCCTCCTCACTTGTTGGTTTGAACACACCCCAATCATTCTTCTTATATCCATTGTATTTAATCCATGACCTTGTTTTATCTTCAAATTTTGTTCTTTGGGCTCAATTGTTTTAGATCAATGCAATTTAATTATATTTTGTGAAGTTGAGCATTAATCGTATGTCAAAAATTCTAATCAGCGTCATGAGACCCTCATGTATAGACAACTGAAACAAACCCCTAAGCCCAATATCAAATAAATTCAATGTAGAATAATCGAGAAAAAAAAAACCAAGTCATTAAAAATAATAACTCGGATGAACATTTTTCATTACTCATCCAATTCATCCTCCACCGCCACCAAGAAAAGGGGGCTCAATGTTTTTCCAATCTTCAAATTCAATCCTCGTAAATTTAATCATTTCAAATCAATATAATTTCATTTAATCTCAACAAAGTAAACATCAACTGAATGACAAAAGTTTTTCTTGGCATTGCACAATTCTCTAGTTTAGATAGTCAAAATAAATCATCAAATTCAATTCTAAATAAATACAGTGTTAAAGGAACAAATTAAAAAAAAAACCAAGAGACAAAAAGAAAAATAAAACACAGATGCAATTTACAATGTTTCCCCTCTTGTTCTACATTACATTTGCCACACCCTTTAGTTTTTTTTTCCAGTTTTTATAATTTTTGCCTATGCTTAGAAAATAACTTGTAACTAGTTTTTTATATTATTATTGTTGTAATTATACCTAATAAAAGTATTTGATGACCAAGTAAATTATAATTTAATTATATTATTTTTTAGCAATTAATTATTTTTCATGAAGATTACAATTTTTTTTAATATGATTTTGACAAGTAAAGAAGTTATCATTTTAAATTAAGTAAAAAATACGCTCATTATAAATGAAAATAGAAATAATGATATTTATTTATTTTAATCATGCAAATAACAATAATATTAAAAGTTAGAACAATAAATAAAGAGATATATAAATGATAAAATAAACATTTTACCAAACGCAATTTTATCTTTTCTCTTGTTCTCTATCATTCTCTGTGACAAGTGTCTTCATTTTTTCTGTCCTAAGATATTAGCATATCGAGCTTACATTCCAACACGTGGCGATCAGAAAAAGGAACAATCACATACCTCCTACGAGAAGCTTCTTCCCCGCGAAACACGAGATCGCACCCTAGCTCACTAAACTCGTAAAAAACAGTATCAAAACCTCTTGCAAAGCAAAATCACAGCCAAGCTAAAGCAGCAAGCACTTACTTCTCGCTCGCCGACTAACGATTGCGGCCGCCGTTTTCTTGTTCTCGAGTCGCAACTCGCTTGTTCACTCAGCCCCGAGTTAACTTAAGCACGTAATCAAGGTAACATTGAAAAGTCATCTCGCTCTACAAATCTCCTCGATTTATTTTTTTCTTTCAAGAAATTCTTGGATTTTGATTATAATCAATCATTTCTCCATTGTGCACGTAGATGAATTAAATGCTTGAAAAAGGCTTGATTCTATTGTTTTTTTTAAGAGATTGAATTCAAGAGTCAGGGTTTAGGGTTTTGGATTTATGTATTAATAGCGGATTACATTTCTAAATTGAATGCTAATCTTGGGCTGTTGTTTAGTGTTCTAGAGAGATGATCAAGAAAAAGAATCCTCTCGTATTCTTAGACGTGTCCATTGACGGAGATCCTGCTGAAAGAATTTTTATCGAGGTAATGCAATCTCGTTGGTTTAATTTTTAGCTTGAGATTTTGCAAGAGGAAACTGAAGTTTGGCTTGCCAGTATCGAGATAAAGATAAAAACCTGTTTCTTTTGAATGCACAGCTTTTCGCCGATGTTGTTCCCAAGACTGCCGAGAATTTTCGGGCACTCTGTACAGGTATTTGAATCCTTTCCTGCATTCTTACAAATCTCTGGTAAGTTTGTACTGGTCACATTTTGGCTTTTAGAAAAAAATTGTTGAAGGAACAGGTACTAATAACTATTGCCTCTCAATTATGGATGGGTTTTTTAGGGTCATCCAATTATCTTTTAAGTGGTGTGAATCTTGATTTGAAATATGCTATTTGTTGACAAAAATTTGAACTAGTGATCAAATGGTTGTGTATTACAACGTGTATAACCATTTAGAGTCCGTGCCACCAAAGAAGAATCTGATTTTAATCTGTGACCTGCAAGTTCGAAGAACGAAGAAGGTTATTTTAATTCCTGGTATCTTATTTCAAAATGATTTTCTGCTGGGTTAAAGATGTAATACCTAGTTCTTCAATTTGTTGTGGCATGAACTAGCTACTCTTTAAGCACACAGTTTCAGAATGCCTTAGACAAGAAGAATATCTTCTTATAAATTTTGATAGGCAGTTCACTCCTTGAACTAGCTACTCTTTGATAGCCCTGCCTGGTTTTTTGATGGATATTATCGGGTAGGACAAGGACAAAGGACTAGGGTGTGAGTCGTGGAACTGCATTCTGCTGGTTAAAATGAATTCCCTTATACAGTGCCTTGTTTCACAATTCATAATAGTGGCTACAGTGTTCTCTAAACTGTGTTGAATATATCACTAACTTCTAATAACTACACTTTACTGGACTTCGGGGAGTGATTTGCATTCAAAAGGGTCATAAATGAGAAATCTTTTGTTATAAATCAGAATACCAATTGCGCGAGTACACTTTAGTTTAAAGTTCTGTTGATTTCTAATATATTTGAATGGAAGTTTGTACCAGAATGTCCCTTTATACCTCATTAAGTGAACTGAAAAGTTGAACGTGGAGAACATACTGGGATCAAAGTGGGTGACATTGTGTTTCTGAATTTAATAACAAGTACACTGGAAATCCCTTTGCTTGCGTTCTTTTCTACTATATAAGAAGGTTTCACCAGTCAAACTGGTTCTCCTTATTTTTCTGCGATCCCTGATGGTTAAGTGCACAAGGTGAAAAAGATGATTGATACCTTGAAAATTTGATCAAAGTGCCCAAGAATATCACATCTCTCCACGAGGAAAGGGATACAACTGAAAAGGATGATTCACTTTAGTGTCTGTGCTTCATTTCAGCAAGCACAAACACCAATATATCTTGTCAGTGCTGCCAGATCAAAAGATGTTCTCAATCTGTTATTATAATCTGCAACCTTAATTTGGATACTCTCCTTTCCTTTTTTGTTGGCTTGAGAAATTAGTTTCCTAGTTTCTGCATAATAAATCCTTTGACACTATTCTGCTGCTGTCCATTGTAGGTGAAAAGGGCATTGGTAAAACCACCGGAAAACCTCTGCACTACAAAGGCTGTTCTTTCCATCGAATAATCAAAGGATTCATGGCCCAAGTATGTTGTTTCTTTCCTTTGTCAATAAGTGTTACCCTTGAGATATCATGATGCTTGTCTTTTGATTGCTAGTAGTTCATTGCAAATTTATAAATATTGTCAAGTTACCAAATTTCTTTCACTGCCTGCTTTCCAATTTTAAGATTTACCAAGTTACTCATATTTGTTTGAGAAAACAAACAAATAACTGAATATCTGTGAACCCATTAAGTTTCAGGAAATCATTTTTGGTGGGAACTTACTGATTGCCATAATTGATGAATTAAATAATTGACTTGATGCATGCTATTCAACATGTTGAATACCAGTATAGATACTGAACCCTGGTATATTTACCTATTATCAAAATCATGCTTAAATATTACATGTCTAAATATAATTTTTGGCTGCTATATTTTTAAAATCACCATCTTTGACATCTCTGTATTAAAATATGATGCATCGACTTATGGATAAACATCTATATTTAGTAGAAGCTACTTATGTTCCCCATGCAGCTGTATCCCGGTTTATTGATTGTGCAAAGGACTAACATGTCTACATTCTAATATGTTATTTCTATGATATGAGAGCAAAATTCTGCGCAGCCAGTTAACTTGAGCCATTGTTTGGGAGGTGACAATAGCAAAGTACAACAAATTATACTGATCAGAAGTTAAACTATAGGGCAGCTTCTTTTGTTTGCACTAGCTTTGCAGAAGGAAGCAAGTTATTTATGTTTTTGTCAATCTAAAGTAAATATATATGATTAAGACATATTGTTCAATCTCTTTTCTTGTCCTGACAGGGTGGTGACTTTTCGAAGCGAAATGGTACATTCTTTGATTCCATAAGCTCTCTATCCTGCTAATGAATCCTGTTTCTCTGTTTGACTTGCATACTCTTGGCCAGATTTGTAAGGATCAACCTTTAATTGGTTTGCAGGCTCTGGTGGAGAAAGTATCTATGGAGGGAAGTTTGCCGGTAATCTTCTATATTTAATCATCCGAGTGCTTGCAACGATTTGTCTCATCATTATCCATAAAATTTATGCTGTCTTTTTGTAGATGAGAACTTTATACTGCGGCATGAAGGAGCAGGCCTTCTTTCTATGGCGAATAGTGGTCCAGACACAAATGGTTCCCAGTTTTTCATAATCTTTAAGCCACATGTCCACCTTGATGGGTATTTAACTTTGCTTGTTCTGCTCATTTCTTTGGCTTTCATTACTCTTTACCCATTAGCCCTCAATTTTTTTAGCCCTTTGCTGCTGCTTTCTGCATTCATGATCTCATAAAGAGTAACTCTTAAAATATGATCAAATTGTTACATTCTTGTTTTTTGATGTATGGCAGGAAACATGTTGTCTTTGGAAAGGTGGTTAAGGGAATGGACATGGTGAAGAAAATTGAACAGGCAGGAAGTGCTGGTGGCCAACCTGCCGGACCTGTAAAAATTGTGGATTGTGGTGAAACTTCTGAAAGTAAAATTGAAGATTCCGTAGGGAAGGACTCAGGTAAAACTTGGGTAGTCGGTACTTATGGTTTGGAGCATGCTTGCCAAACTTTTTATTTACATGTACTATATAATATTACTTTCTCCCAGGAAAGAACAAGAAATCTGGGAAGCCTACGGATGATGGTCCTGGTGATAAAGTTAGAGGAAGAAGTAAAAAATCCCTGAAGGATGCAAGGAAGAAAAGAAAAAGAAGATACTCTTCATCTTCATCTGATTCTGAACCATCATCTTCAGAATCAGATTCTGATTCAAGCTCATCTAGTAGTGATGGAAGGCATAAGAAGAAGAGGAGGTCGGCGAAAAAAGATAAATACCATCGTGGGAGAAAACTGAAGTATAGACAAAGGGAGAGGAAGAGAGGCAGGCGTGATAGACGATCAAGGCGAAAGTCTAAATGGTCCAATTTACATTTAGTTGAAGTGCAACCACTAAAAGCTTTTTCCCTTCTTGTATTCTCCTATACTTGACAATGATCGTGATTGTACATAATGTATTTGTTTCAGGAGTTCTGAGAGCGCAAGTGATACAGAGACTGATAGTTCTAGCAGCTCTAATGATGAAAGTCCTGTTTCTGCTCGTAAGACCGATAATTCAACTCAGGCCGGAAAGAAATCAAATCAGAGCCCTGGTATGTGTTTTCCTTTTATTTCTGCAAGTTATGAGCTCCATTATCTTTTCATGATATTCTGTTCCTGCCTTGAATGCTTGTGAAACAGCTGGATTTCAAATGAATTTTGTTGAGATTTTTGTCAGTGGTACTGCAGGCTTTAACTCGGTGCTATTTTTTATATTGCAGATGCACGTGGAAAATTCTCTACCCATCTCTCTGTTAAAGAAGCTGTGGTGGAACAACAGCAAAGGAATGACAAGCCCAAGACAGCTGAGGCCAGCTCGTCACATGAAGAAGGTGAATTGTCTCCCAAGAACAACACACATCTAAACAATGGGCATGGGACGAATTCTAAATTGTGCACTTCTCCTAATCGGCATTCTTATTCAGATGACTCAGACAAATCCAGGTGTCTGCTTCTACATATTTGTGCTTTTGTTGTCCTCACACTCACTGGAGTTCACAACTAAGTAATTTGCACTGTCTTACAGGAGAGCCATTCCAAGCTCCAAAAGTAGGCCTAACAATAGCCATAGGAGCAGTCCTAGCATGAGTCCTGAAGAAGTTTCCAGGAGTGCAAGATTCAGAACTGACAGTAGAAGTCCAGTTAGGAAGTCTGGGGAGCTGAGCCAGAGAAGGTCATCGAGGAGTCCACTGGGTAGTCCTGCCAACAAAGGCCACCATGAACCTTCTATGTCAAACCATGGACAGGGTTTATCACACTCTCGGTCCCCAAATGGCACACCCAAGCGCATTAGAAAAGGGCGTGGCTTCACTGAACGTTATGCATATGCACGTAAGTATCGCACCCCATCTCCCGAACGAACCCCTTGGAGGTCCTACCATTATGGAGGAAGAAATATCGATGGGAGGAACCGTGATAGGTAAGCTCAATGTCACAAATTAAATTTAAAGGTCTTCCATCATCTGAATATAATTTAGTTTCACGTCCCCTTCCCCAACCCCTCTTTTTTTCTGAAGGCTGTCAAGCTACAGAAGCTACTCCGAGCGCTCACCACCAAGACGCAATAGAAGTCCACCAAGAGGCAGGAGCCCCCCGAGGTTCACTCTCCCTCTCCCTACATCTCTCTCAAAACTCATAAAATGTCATTTATGAAATTTGGCAGGCTGTCTTTCACGATCTCTCTCTCTCTCTCTCTCTTTTTATGGGTACCTATGGTTTCTATTTTAAAATAAAACGACCTGTAAAATCTTGCAAACTCTTTATTCTCTCACCAGTAAACTGCTAATTTGGCAAGGAGGAGGAAGCTCAAATGAAACTCATGGCACCAGAAAATATTTTAAATGTTAGCCAGTAGTAGATCCATATGTTCTAGCTCATAGTGTTCTTACTTTTATTTCATGTACAAGTTACCGAACTTTGGCAAGCTACGGATCAACTCATCCAGTTTTACTTGCATGGTATATTATGGAAAAAGCTGATGTATGAGTATGATGCCAGCGGGCCAGGCAGCTCCGTTCCATGCTGTATTCATGTCTAGTTTCTTGGCGTTTATGTTACTTTGTGAGGCACTACATGCATGATGATATAAACTGATCTATTCTTCATAGGTACGGAAGGCGGAGAAGCAGAAGTAGAAGCAGAAGTGTTTCTAACAGCCCAGGCGGTTATCGTGGCCGCTACAGGGATCGGAGTGGGAAACAGAGTCCAAGACGCAGTCCAACTCCGAGAGATAAGCGACCTGCCATAAGTGAGGGTTTGAAATCTCGTTTAGGTCCCCGAGCTGATGACCAGTCTTTTCCTAACAAAGGAAGACCGAGATCTAGGTCCAGTTCGAGGTCTAACAGCCGTGGATCCTCTCTTTCTAGATCTCCTGATTCTGTACCACCAAAACGTCAAGGCAGAGCAGCTAGCAGGTCCCGATCAAGCTCACCATCTGGACAGCAGGGTTTAGTTGCCTATGGGGATGCCAGTCCTGATACTGGAATAAATTAGCCTTTGGAGGCCTTTTGGTCGCTGAGAGGGCGTGCGCCAATCTTTGCTCTGCTCAGACTACGGTGTTGAGCATGTTGAGTCGATTGGCACGTATATCCAAACATTTCTGCAGATGTGTCATGCTTTCAGGGAAAGTTGGAGGGAGTTGATGATCCTCATTTGTCTCCTATCCGGGCCCATTTGAACGTTCTTATCTTTATTTCTGGGTCTCCATGTGAACATATGGTTTCAGCAATTTTATTTTATTTTTGTTTATCAAGAACGATATTGTAGTAAAAAAGGTCGTAGCTGACTATCGTAAGATTCCTCTACCACCCACAAGGGATCTAAATCTATTTTTCCTAGAATAAGAAAACAATCTCATGATTCATTTATGTCACGACTCACGAGTATTATTTATTCGTGTGTTCTAAGGGATAAACTGGGGGTCTGGAGCAGGTGCGGAGCCAGGATATTAGGTTAAGGTCAAATTAGAGAAAAATCTCTATTAAGGGTCAAAAGTTAAATTTAAATTCTAGGGGGGGGGAGATATTTTGCAGGGGCCCTGCCAGCCACCCCTGGTCTGGGGCATACTTCTCCTCAAAATACCAAAAGGTGTCTCTTCATTGAAGAGCAGTGCATGAAAGAAAATTCGTTCAGCTTCGAAGAAATGGATGCAGCCTGATAAATTGCCTTACGATTTGTGAAACATCCCAATGACCTCTCTCTTAGGCACGGTGGCTATCGTCCTGTTTTGTTAATGTAAACTCCACATGCGAGCAGTCTTACCATGGCCTTTTAAAATCAGCATCAATGCTTGTTAAAGAGAACTGGAGGGGATGATGAATTAAACTTCACGAACAATTTTCTGCAAAGTAAATAAACAACTATCTTAAGTTTATTACACTGCTAAAGTTTGGGTATAACAGCGTGCCTATGACTTAGGTGGCTTAAGGTTATTTGAGAAACTCGAGGCCGCACACCAGGATTGTGAGGGGCAGAAATGAAGAAAACAGAGAGAGAGAAGGAAAAAGCATGTCAACACAGCAATTACGAGCAGCTCGACCCCCTCCCTTAGATTGGTCTACCTTTGGGTACAATTTGATCTTTGAGCCACATATAAATGGGAACCAACACATAGTACGTTGCTGCCATGGCACCCAAAATGAGGCGCATAAGGAACACGAATGGCTTTACAGGCTCTGTCACGTCCTCTGCCTTTGGACCAAGCTGTGGTAAGAGAAAAGGAAAAATTCCAAGGGTGAAAAATAAGAACCGTGAGGAAGCTTGCAATCACAGAAGAATTTTACTTCAAGTATACCAAAAATCTAGCATCTGCATGCATGTAAAACAGAGAGCAAAAGTAGAGGAAAGCATATTTATAAATGGATTTCGAATCCCAATTGCTCCAAGAGAATAAGTTTAATGGCCACATATAAAAATCATAAGTGAGACAAAACCTTGCATTCGAACTACTTTCCAGTCAGTTGAAGGAATCTGATTACGCCACCAGTCAAAACCAAAAGTCACGACACCCAGAAACAGGATCAGAACTGTGATAATGGTGCAATTCTCTGATGATCATGCAGGTGGAGGTTATAATCTCAATGGTGTAAAGATGATGGAATTACGCCTGAACACAAATGTTCCATGTTATATCATATTCTTTCTCA
>Ga0307518_10003946_pt1 | contig 10665 bp, 5 predicted proteins | sample 25_EM_MG_FD_203889 | JGI IMG/M metagenome (GOLD analysis project Ga0307518, IMG submission 203889) | Populus trichocarpa ectomycorrhiza microbial communities from riparian zone in the Pacific Northwest, United States - 25_EM | ecosystem: Host-associated > Plants > Roots > Unclassified | place...
GAAGGCCCCCTGGCTGGAGATCAAGACCGACCCGGAGGCCGCGGCCCTCACCCTGCGCACGGCGATGAACCTGATCCACCTCTACGCGGTGGTCTCGGAACCCTTCATCCCGGCGTCGTCGGCGGCCATGCGCCAGGCCTTCGCACTCAAGGACGACACCGCGACCTGGGTCTCCGCCGAAGAAGCGCGCGCCCTCACCGCCGTCCCCGCAGGCACCCCCTTCACCGTCCCCCCGGTGCTCTTCGCGAAGCTCACGGAGGAGGACCTGGAGATGTACAAGGAGCGGTTCGGCGGAGACCAGGGGTGACCCGATGACGTACTACTACGTCACCACCCCCATCTACTACGTCAACGACGCCCCGCATCTCGGCCACGCCTACACGACCGTCGCCGCCGACGTCCTCGCCCGCTGGCACCGCCGGCGCGGGGAGGACGTCTGGTTTCTCACCGGCACGGACGAGCACGGCCAGAAGATCCTGCGCACGGCGGAGGCGAACGGCGTCTCCCCGCAGGAGTGGGCGGACCGTCTGGTCGAGGAGTCCTGGAAACCGCTCTGGGACCATCTCGCCATCTCCAACGACGACTTCATCCGCACCACGGAGCGCCGGCACACGGACCGCGTCCAGGAGTTCGTGCAGGACCTGCACGACAAGGGCGAGATCTACAAGGGCGGCTACGAGGGCCCGTACTGCGTCTACTGTGAGGAGTACAAGCTCCCCGGCGAGCTGATCGAGGCGGAGGACGGCAGCGGGACCCCGCTGTGCGCCATCCATCGGCGGCCGGTGGAAATCCTCAAGGAGGAGAACTACTTCTTCAAGCTGAGCGAGTACGGCGACCGGCTCCTCGCCCACTACGAAGCCCACCCGGACTTCATCCAGCCCGCCTCGGCCCGCAACGAGGTGCTGAACTTCGTCCGCCAGGGCCTCCAGGACCTGTCGGTCTCCCGCTCGACCTTCGACTGGGGGGTCAAGGTCCCCTGGGACCCCTCGCACGTGATCTACGTCTGGGTCGACGCGCTCCTCAACTACGCGACCGCCGTGGGCTACAACGAGAACCCCGGGAAGTTCGCGGCGACCTTCCCTGCCGACGTCCATCTGGTCGGCAAGGACATCCTCCGCTTCCACGCCGTGATCTGGCCCGCGATGCTCATGGCCAACGGCCTGCCGCTGCCGGGCCGGATCGTCGCCAACGGCTGGCTCATGGTCGGCGGCGAGAAGATGTCCAAGTCGAACCTGACCGGCATCAGCCCCCAGACCCTGACCGCGCACTTCGGCGTGGACGCCTACCGCTGGTACTTCCTGCGCGCGATCGCCTTCGGCCAGGACGGCTCTTTCTCCTGGGAGGACTTCACCGCCCGCTACACCAGCGAACTCGCCAACGGCTACGGCAACCTGGCGTCCCGGGTGACCGCGATGACGGCCAGGTACTTCGACGGCGCGCTGCCCGCGCCGGGGGAGGAGACCGAGGCCGAGCGCTCACTCAAGTCGGCGCTGCTGACGGCGACTTCGGAGGCGGACCGCCGTATCGGCGACCAACTCGACTTCCAGGGCGGCATCCTGGCCGTCTTCGACTTCGTCAGGCAGGTCAACGGCTATCTGACCGACCAGGAACCCTGGAAGGTCGCCAAGTCCGACTCCCCCGAGGCCCGCACCCGTCTGGCGACGATCCTCTACACGGCCGCGGACTCGCTGCGCGCGATCGCGATCCTCCTCGAACCGGTCATGCCGGAGACGTCGGAGCGGCTGTGGGAGTCCCTCGGCGCCTCGACGTCCCTGGGCCCGCTGCGGGACCAGCAGGTCAGGGACGCCTCGGCATGGGGTGCGCTTCCGCCCGGCTCCCCGGTGACGAAGGGCGCGGTCCTCTTCCCGCGCCTGGAGGAGAAGCCGACCGTGTAAGGAGAGACTTCCCAGGCCCCCCGGGTCGCCTTGGGAGAAACCGAAGACACACTCTCCACCAGTAACACGAACACATCAGGCCGACCCGGCTATCGCCACCCATTCCGCACCTAGACTTTTTACTACCGCTGGGAAAAGGGATGTTCGTGAAAGCTGGGGGAACGAGCGACATGGTCATGCAGTCGGCGAATCCGGACACGTCGAGCGCGCCGGTTGCGGCCCCGGGTCAGCGCGTGACCGTACGCAACCGCCCCTGGGTGGTCACCGACGTCGTCCGCTCGACCGCCGCCAGCGACGACCCGGCACGCGCCGCGGAGGCAGCCACCAGCCACCTCCTCACCTTGTCCTCGCTGGAGAGCGACGGCAGGGACGAGGAACTGCGGGTGGTGTGGGAGCTGGAGCAAGCGACGGACGTCCACGACCAGTACGAACTGCCTTCTCCTGACGACGGCTTCGACGAGCCGGGACGGCTGGACGCCTTCCTCGATGCCGTGCGCTGGGGCGCCATCGCATCCGCCGACAAGACGGCGCTCCAGGCCCCGTTCCGCTCCGGCGTCGAGATCCAGGACTACCAGCTGGACCCGGTGGTACGCGCCCTGTCCATGCCGCGTACGAACCTGTTGATCGCGGACGACGTGGGTCTGGGCAAGACGGTCGAGGCCGGTCTGGTGATGCAGGAGCTGATGTTGCGGCACCGCGCCCGCTCCATGCTGATCGTCTGCCCCGCCGGGCTGACGCTTCAGTGGCGGGACGAGATGCGGGACAAGTTCGGCCTGGACTTCCGGATCGTCAACACGAAGATGCTGCGGGAGCTGCGCCGCTCGGCCGGGCTGTACGCCAACCCGTGGACCCACCACCCGCGTCTGATCGTCTCGATCGACTGGCTGAAGCGCGAGCGCCCCCTGCGGATGCTGCGCGAACTGCTGCCCGCCGTGCCCGAGTATCCGCGCGCCTTCGACCTGCTGGTCGTCGACGAGGTGCACACGTGCGCGCCGTCGGGAACGGGAAAGTACGCGGTGGACTCGCAGCGCACCCGGGCAGTGAAGCTGCTGGCCCCACACTGCGAGCACCGCCTCTTCCTCTCCGCGACCCCGCACAACGGCTACCTGGAGTCCTTCACCGCACTCCTGGAACTCCTCGACGACCACCGCTTCGCCCGGGGGATCAAGCCGTCCGAGGAGCAGCTGCGCCGGGTGATGGTGCGCCGTATGAAGTCGGAGCTGCCGCCCCTGTGGAACGGCAAGCCGCGCTTCCCCAAGCGAGTGCCGCACGCACTGGAGGTCGAATACAGCGAGGCGACGCGCGAGGCGTACGCGAAGCTGACGGAGTACGCCCGCTCGCGCCGAGCCGAACAGGGCAACGGAAAAGCGGGCGGAACGGCCGCCGACTTCGTGACGTCGCTGTTGAAGAAGCGCTTCCTGTCGTCGCCGAAGGCGTTCGCGGAAACCATCCACACCCACCTGGACACGATGACGTCCCGGCGCGCCGAGCCCAAAGAGGAGCCGGCCCCGAGCGTCCGGGTGCTGCGGCCGCTGATCGACGGGATCGAGGAGGCCGAGGAGGAGGACGAGCAGGAGCAGGCCGAGGCGGCGACGCGGGCCTTCACCGCCGCCCGTCAGGCAATGCGTCCGCTCTCCGACCGCGAGCACACACTCCTCAAGGAACTGGACACCTGGGCCGTCGACGCCGGGAAGCGGCCTGACGCCAAGTTCGCCCGCTTCCGGGAGTGGCTGGACGAGATCGTGTGCCCGGACGGCCCGCTGGGCGACTGGGAACCCGAGCGGGTCATCGTCTTCACCGAGTACCGCGACACCCAGCGCTGGCTGTACGGGCAGCTGATCGCCGCCGGTTACCCCGCGGAACGTATCGCCCAGCTGTACGGCGGCCAGGACCAGGAGGACCGCGAGCAGGTCAAGCAGGTCTTCCAGGAAAGCCCCGACCTGTCTCCCGTCCGTATCCTGCTCGGCACCGACGCGGCCAGCGAGGGCATCAACCTCCAGGCGCACTGCCACCGGGTGCTGCACTGGGAGATCCCCTGGAACCCCAACCGCCTGGAGCAGCGCAACGGCCGTGTGGACCGGCACGGGCAGAAGGCCGGGCAGGTGGACGTGTTCCACTTCGTCCCAGCCGGCTGGCAGGGCTTCGACCCGGCGCACGACCACCAGACGGACTCGGGCTACGAGGACGGGGCCCTGGAGGACGAGCTGCACTTCCTCGCCGTGGCCGCCCGCAAGACCGAGCGCATCCGCGAGGATCTGGGCAGCGCGGGCGAGGTGATCGCCGCACAGGTCGAGCAGAAGATGCTGGGCCGCCGTTCGAGCTGGACCACTGCCGACGCCGAGATCACCAAGCGGTCCGGGAAGGCCGTCCTCAAGGTCGAGCGCGACCTGGCACGCGACCTGGAGCGGCTGGTGGACGCCCTGTCCGCCAGCCGACAGGAATTGCATCTGCACCCGGAGACGGTCGAGCGGGTCGTGCGCACGGGTCTGCTGCTGGCCCACCGCAAGGACCTCATCGAGGTCCCCGACCCCAAGCCTGGCAAGGGGGCCCGCTGCTTCCGGCTGCCGGAGCTGCCCGGCGCCTGGGCCCGTGCCCGCAACGACGGACTGCGCCACCCCCTCACCGGCCGGGAACGCCCGGTCGTCTTCGACGAGTTGGAGACCCGCGACCGTACGGACGTGGTGCACATGCACCTGGGCCACCGGCTGGTGCAGATGTGCCTACGACTGTTGCGGGCCGAGCTGTGGTCAAGCGGCGCGGGAGCCCACCTGTCCCGGGTGACGGCCCGTGTGGTGCCGGACGGCGTGCTGCGGCAGCCGGCGCTGGTCGCGCACGGCCGGGTGGTCATCACCGGCAGTGGCGGAACGCGGCTGCACGAGGAGGTGATCACGGCGGGCGGCCTGATCGAGGGCGGCAGGTTCGTCGCCGCGAAGATGGAGGAAGTCGACGGCTGGCTGACCGAGGCGACGGAGGAGCTACCCGCTGACGGCATCCGAACCGAACTCGCCGATCTCTGGCCGCAGTTGGAGGACCGCCTCGCGCGAGCCCTCAACACCCGGGCGAACCGGCGCTTCCGCTCCCTCGAAACACTGCTCGCCGAACGCTGCGAGGAGGAGGTCGAGGGCATGCGGGCGGTCCTGGAGGACCTCGGCCGCTCGATCCGGGACCGGCTGGACGACACGGGCCACTGGCAGCAGGAGTCACTGTTCGACGTCGACGACGAGCGCCGCCAACTGCGCGCGGACCGGGAGGCGTTGCAGGAGCGGCTGCGGCGGCTGCCGGAGGTGACGGAGGCGGAGACGTCCGCGTTGCGCCGCCGCTGGGCCGATCCCTCGCCGCGCTGGTTCCCGGTCGCCGTGACCTTCCTCGTCCCCCGTTCCCTCTCCCCCCTCGCAGCTACCGCCGCCCGCCAGGAGAACCGCTGATGCCGACCGCCGCCCCTGCCGCAAGGAAGTTCCCGCCGAAGGGCTCGGTCCCCACCCCCGCCGAGCAGCACGAGGACTGGCTGCGGCTGCTGCGCCCCGACGGCCCGTTCGTGTCGCTGCCGGTGCTGGTCGGCGCCTTTCCACAGGGCCTCGACACGATCCCGCCGGAGACGTGGGCAAAGTTGCGGCAGGCGTGGGCGGAGGTCCAGGAGGATCCAGCTCTGCTGCGGCCCGCGTGGGAGAAGTTCGTCCTGACCGAGCTGATCGGCTGGCGGGCTCCCGGCCTGCGCGAGGGCGCGGCGATCCCCGAGTCGCTGCACGCCGGCGCGAACACGCCCGACGGCGTCCTCCTTGGCCCCGGCCAGTCCGGCGCCCTTGCCCCGCGCGCGTTGTTCTTCCGTACAGACGACTGGGAGGGCCCCCTCAACCGCCCGCGCGGCGAGCAGCCGGGCCTTGCCGACCGAGCGGCCGACCTCTGCCGAGCGCGAGGGGTGCCGCTCGCACTGCTCACCAACGGACGCGAGTGGGCCCTCGTCCACGCCCGTCCGAAGGAGGCGACCACCGTCGCCGTCTTCGACGCGGACCTGTGGGCCGAGGAACCGATCCTCGCCCGCGCCTTCGCGAGTCTGCTCACCGCGGGCCGGGTGGTGCGCCCTCCGCTGGACGCGACGGGCAAGCCGACCGACTCGACCGCGGGACTGTTCGCCCGCACCGTCGACGCGATGTCCGAGGTCACCGACACTCTGGGCCGCCAGGTCCGCGAGGCGGTGTCGCTGCTGGTCGCGGAACTGTCCCGACTGGACCGCGAGTCACGCGGCGAACTCCTCCGGGACGTACCCGCCAAGCAGGTCTATGAGGGCGCGCTCACCGTGATGATGCGCCTCGTCTTCCTCCTCTACGCCGAGGAGCAGCGGCTGCTGCCCGCCGGGGACGAGCTGTATGACGCCTCGTACGCCGTCGGCCCCCTGCACGACGAGTTGGCGCTGGCCCAGAGCCTGCACGGCGACGAGCTGGGCGACCGGGTCGAGGCGACCTGGCCGCGCCTGCTCGCCCTGTTCACCGCGATCCACGGCGGCAGCACGCACGACCGGCTGTGGATCCCCCCGTACGGCGGCTCCCTCTTCGACCCGTCCCGTTTCCCCTGGCTGGTCCAGGCCAAGGTCACCGACCGGGTGGTCTACGAGATCCTCGACGCCCTCCTGACCCTGCGCGCCCGCAAGGGCTTCAAGGGGAAGGAGCGCCTGTCGTACAAGGGCCTCGACGTCGAGCAGATCGGCCACGTCTACGAGGGCCTGCTGGAGTACGGCTGCCGCTGGGCGGACGAGCCGTACGTCGGGGTCTCCTTCGGTAGGGACAAGAAATACGAGGCGGTACTGCCGCTCGCTCGCCTGGAGGAGTGGGCGGCGGCCGGCACGCTGGCGGACCAGGTGGCCGCGGCCACGGGGACGAAGGCCGCCACGGTGACGGCCGCGCACGCCAAGTCGGGCGCGGCGACGGTCGAGTTGGAGACGGCGTGCGGCAACGACACCGCCCTCGTCGAGCGGGCGGCTGCTTTCTCCGACCTCTACGGCGTCGACCTGCGCGGCGAGCCGAAGGTGTGGCCCGAGGGCTCGGTCATCGTGGTCCGCTCCGGCAACCGCCGCGACACGGGCACGCACTACACGCCCAAGGCGCTGGCGGAGGAGGTCGTGGAGCACACGCTGGCACCGCTGTGCTTCGCGCCGGGTCCGGCGGAGGGCGCGGCGCCGGGCGTCTGGCAGCCGAAGAAGGCCGAAGAGCTGCTGAAGCTGCGGGTGTTGGACCCTGCGATGGGTTCGGGCGCGTTCCTGGTCTCGGCCTGCCGGTACCTCTCGGACCGTGTGGTGGAGGCGTGGCTCCGGGAGGACGAGCTGCCTCCGGAGATCGCGCGTGACGTGGACCGCGACGACCATGAGCAACTCCACCAGATCGCACGGCGGTTGGTGTCCGACCGCTGCCTGTACGGCGTCGACCGCGACCCGATGGCGGTGGAGCTGGCCAAGCTGTCGCTGTGGCTCGTGACGCTGGCGAAGGGCCGCCCGTTCTCGTTCCTGGACCATGCGCTGCGGTGCGGGGACTCGCTGGTGGGCGTCATCGACGTCCGGCAGGTCAAGCAGTTCCATCTGGAGTGGCGGGACCGGCAGTTGAGCCCGGAGGTCGCGCGGGCGCTGGACGTCACGGAGACGTTGCTCTCGGAAGCGGCAGAGCTGCGGCGCCGGATCGAGTCGACGGCAGTGACCGACATCCGGGTGGTGCGCGACAAGGCGGACCTGCTTGCTCAGGCGGAGTCACGGAGCGAACGGCTTCGGCTGGCGGCGGACGCGGTGGTGGGCGCGGCCCTGGCCGCCGAGGGCATCTCCGACGACGAGGCGTCGGACATCTCCGGTGAGGAGCAGGTGGGCGGGGCGCGGGGCGCTGCGCAATTCCGTGACGCCAAGGAGGACGCGAAGTCACGGGCCTACCGAAACCGGCTGGAGTCGGTGGCGGGGCTGGTGGCTACCGCGTTGGGGGAGGGTGCCGGGGCCGAGGAGGCTGCGGTGCGGGCGCGGGGGATTGTCGATGGGTGGCTGAAGGGGCCTCGGGCTGAGGCTGTGCGGCCGTTGCACTGGCCATTGGAGTTTCCCGAGGTCATGGGCGTGGGGGACTCTAGTGGGTTTGATGTGGTGGTGGGGAATCCGCCGTTCTTGGGCGGCAAGAAGCTTTCAGGGCCCCTGGGCCATGACTACCGGGAGTATCTGGTCAACCGATTGGCGGGCGGCACGCGGGGACATGCCGACCTCTGTGCGTACTTCCTATTGCGGAACTTGTCGATCGCGCCAGGGCGCCGTACTGGGATCATCGCTACGAACACGATCGCCCAAGGCGATACGCGAGAGGTCGGGCTGGATCGGGCTACGGCTGACGGCTGGATGGTGTACCGGGCCATCAAGTCACAGCCGTGGCCGGGGACGGCGGCCCTGGAGGTTTCGCTGCTGTGGCTGGGCGAGCGGATCGGCGAAGGTGAGACGCCTGTGCTCGATGGGCGCGAGGTTCGTGGGATTACGGCAAGCCTGGACCCAAGGTCTCGGGCATCCGGGAAGCCATACCGATTGGTGGACAACGAGAGCCAGGCATTCCAAGGGGAGATTCTGCGCGGTATGGGATTCGTCCTAGAGCCGGAGGAAGCGCAGGCGCTGATCGCGGAGGATCCCAAGTACGCCGAGGTGGTGTTGCCGTATCTCAACGGCGAGGACCTGAACTCCCGCCCGGACCAGTCCGCAAGCAGGTGGGCCATCGACTTCCGCGATTGGTCAGAGGAGAAAGCTCGCCAGTACCCAAGAGCGTGGGACATTGTCGAGCGAACTGTGAAGCCGGTGCGTGACAAGGCAGCCCCCGGCTCCGCTATTAAGTTCTGGACCCACTGGCGGCACCGCCCCGAGTTGCATGAGGCGATCACAGGTTTGGAAAAGGTGATCGCGCTTGCCCTCGTCAGCAAGTACCTGGCGCCAGTCAGAGTGCCCACCGGGCAGATCCTTGCCCACAAGCTGGGCGTCATCGCCATCGCGACCGCGTCGAAACTCGCCTCGTTGTCTTCTGCACAGCACGAACTCTGGGTCCGAAAGTGGAGTTCAACGCTGGAGGGCCGACTGAACTATTCACCCTCGGACGTCTACGAGACGTTTCCCTTCCCCTCTGAGACCGACCGGCTGAGTGCCGCCGGTGACGCGCTGGAACAGGCTCAGCGAGCCGCTACGTCGGCTCGGCGCATCGGCCTGACGAACCTCTACAACCTTGTCCATACGGAGGCCGAAACCGCCCCCGAGATCGAAGCGATCCGACAAGCACACATCGAGGTCGATCAGGCTGTTACCGAAGCGTATGCATGGACCGACCTCGACCTAAATCATGGCTTTCACGCGACCCCGCAGGGCGATCGCTTCACCACCACTCCCGACGCCCGAACCGAGGTCCTGGACCGTCTTCTGGAGCTGAACCACGCCCGCTACAAAGAGGAGCTGGAGAAGGGGCTGCACACTCCAGAGGCCAAGCGGCGGCGCGCTGCCGCACGCAAGGCCAAGGCAAAGGCGCGGACCACAGCGACCGTAACCCCGAGCGCCGAAGGAGACTTCAGCGACGGCCTGTTCCCGCAGCCAGACGCCCTCTTCTGAGCCCACACGCCAACGCGCCCCGCTCCTCGTACCAACTAGGCGTGGGGCGCGAGCAGTTGCGAGGTCAGCTCCCCGACGCGTACGTCACGAAATCCGCCCACGCGTCCGGGGCGAAGCCCAGGCGGGCACCTTGGGTGTCCTTGGAGTCACGGACGTGGATGGTGCCAGGGGTGGTGGCCACCTCGACGCAGTCGTTCGGGTTGCTGCTGTCGCTGTAACTGCTCTTGAACCACGCCAGCTCGGAAGTGTCTCCGGCAGAGGCCTTGCGGATCATGTCTCTCCCAGCTGTTGTTCGATGAAGGCCAGTGACTCCCGTGCGGTCAGAGCCTCGGCCCGGATGATGCCATAGCGCAGTTCGAGGATCCTCAGCTGCCTCGGGTCGGAGACGGGACGGCCGCCGAACTCGTCGTCCATGCGTCCAACCGCCGTTCCGTCCCCGAACTTCAGGACCTGGATCCGTCCTCCCGTACCAGGATGGTCCCAGCGGTCTGTCGGCATCACCTGAATTTCGACGTTCCGCAACTGCGCCAGCTCCAGGAGGTGTTCGAACTGCCTACGCCTCACCATCTTGCCTCCGACCGGGCGTTTTAGCGTCACCTCTTCCAGAACGAAGCTGAGCTCGGGAGCCGACGAGCGCTCGAAGATCTCCTTCCGGGCCATGCGCGCGGCAACCGCTCGCTCCAGCTCATCCTCCGAGAGCGAGGGGCGTCGCGTCGTCAGCAGCGCCGACGCAGACTCCTCGGTCTGGAGCAAACCGTGCAGGTTGTGGTTGGCGTACGTGAGGATCTCGACCGCCTTGGCCTCCAACTTAGCCAGTTCCCGAACCTTCTTCGGATACCGGACCTTCGCCACGTCCTCCTTCATCGCCGAGATCAGCCCATCCGCCCCCAGCACCTCCTCCGCCTTGTCCAGGTACTCAGGCTGAGGGATCCGCTTACCTCCCTCGATCTTGTAGACCATGTCCTCCCCGTACCCCACCGCCACCCCGAACTCGGCGGCCCGCATCCCCTTCGCCTCGCGCCGCAGTTTCAACTGCCGCCCCACCGTCGCGATGACCGCCACTCCCCAGTCGTCGTCCGGGTCCACCTCCCAACCCGGCTCGTCCGCCTCGCCCTTGAGCCGACCCGCGTCGCCATTCCCTTGCTGCATCCCGCCCCCTCCGTCGCACGTCCACGCCGC
>Ga0307518_10003947_pt1 | contig 10664 bp, 7 predicted proteins | sample 25_EM_MG_FD_203889 | JGI IMG/M metagenome (GOLD analysis project Ga0307518, IMG submission 203889) | Populus trichocarpa ectomycorrhiza microbial communities from riparian zone in the Pacific Northwest, United States - 25_EM | ecosystem: Host-associated > Plants > Roots > Unclassified | place...
TACAAAATTAAAAAAAAAAAATCAAAACTATTAAAAAAGAAAAAGAAAGAAAAGAATGAGGTCAGGCCTAGTACCTGGCCCATGACCAACGGGCCAACAAAGTCAAGCCTAATCGCGCGACCTTTTTTTTTAAAAAAAGATAGTGACCCTAGCTCAAAAAAAAAAAAAACAACGCGTCATCTAGCATACTTAGATTCTGACCACTGTGGTGGCCGAAAAATCAGGGTGCTTGGTTTTTTTCTTCTAAAAAGTAAAAACTCATTTCCCACCCCTTTTTAACCCAAAATACTTAAAAAAACACCCTAGCTCCAAAAGCGCAAAAAACCGGTCTAAAACCAAGAATCAACCTGGAAACCAATTTTTTCCTAATCTCAAATTTTGATTTTTTTGGCCCTTTCAAGGTAAAAAATAAATAAATAAAAATACCCAAATCAAATTCCCCTCATCATATAGAACCATTTGAAACAAAAATATAATGTTTTGGTGGCCAAAATCGTTGAGATGACATCTTTCTCTCTCTCCTCTCATCCACTAAAAATTAAAAAATAATGAAAATAAAGTTTAGTACCGAAATGATTTTTCGCAAACTTCAAAGGACCGGTCATCTAATAGCAAAAAAATATTAGGGACAAAAATGCACTTCACAAATAAATTTGTGCAAGCCACCTATGTTACTCGTATTTTGTACTTCAGTTCCTTGTCTTTCAATCCAACTCCCACCCCTAAAAAAAATCCAACTGGGTTCTAATTTGGACTCAAAAGGCTAAATTATGATAAAAAAAGTTAGAGAATCAAATTAAAATTTTTAAAAATATAATATTGTTATAATCTACAGTAAAATATAAAAAGATGAACAATAAATAAATTTATATTCAGTGAAAACACCACATCAATTAGTTTTATAACTAGATGCCATGCCCGCGCGCTGCCGCGGGCTTGTGGCATGCCTGTGCGTTGTCGTAGACTTATGAAAAAAATATAAAAACATTTATACGGAGAAAGACTGTTGCAATCTACAATGTTTTCAAGAAAAAACTACAAAAATAATTTTAGAAAAAAAACATAAAAAAAATGAAAGGGAAAAAAACCATGTAGGGAAACACTGTAGCAATCTATAGTGTTTTGTGAGGAAATATACAGTTGTAATTCTCAACCAGCTCAATATTAAAAAAAAAATTGATAAAGATAATTTTAAAAAAATTCATAACAAAAAAAATATGTGGGGAAAGACTGTAGCAGTCCACAGTGTTTTTTTTTTAAAAAAATATAAAGATAAATTCTCAACCAGCTTAATATAAAAAAAATAGAAGTAACAAAGATAATTTTAAAAAAAATCATATAAAAAAACAAAAATCATAAAAAAGAAGAAAAGAAAAAAGAAGAAAAAAGACTCATGTAAATAAACACTATAGCAATCCACAATGTTTTGTGAGAAAAACTACAGTTGTAATTCTCAACAAACTCAATATTAAAAAATAAAATTGACAAAGATAATTTTGAAGAAAATCATAAAAAAAAACATAAAAACCATGTGGGGAAACATTGTAGTAATCCAAAATGTTTTAAAGAAAAAATACCACAAAGCTAAATTCTTAATCATCTCAATATTAAAAAAATAAATTTAACAAAGATAATTTTAGAAAAAAAACATGTAGAAAAATACTGTAGCAAAGCAAAAACTATATGGAAAAACACTGTAGCAATCGACAACGTTTCAAAGAAAAAAACTATAAAACTAAATTCTCAACCAGTTTAATAATAAAAATATAAAATTGATAAAGATAATTTAAAAAAAAAACAAAAAAACAAAAAAATAAAAAGATAATTTTAGAAAAAAAATGAAAAAACAAAAAAAAACACGTGAGGAATGAAAAAAAACAAAACAAATGAGAAAAAAAAAAAGAAAAAGACATGCAGGGAATGGAAAAAAAATGCAAAATAAATATATATGAAAAAAACTATAGTATTTTTCCCACGCGTATTAGAATATTGTTAATTATACTTAATAGAGACTAGACTTGAAAGACGATCATAAGGAATCAAACGCAATAATACAACGTTAGGTTGCTAGTAGCATGACTGTCATTATCTGTTGCACACAATATAACAAAAGCATTATTACCCATCTTCATCGGCCTGCTTCGTGATACAAATGTTGATGGGAATTGCTTGATTTTTGCTTCATCTGTTTGGCTGTCCTAGCTAATCACTCCCAGGTAACGAGGAATTACCTGAGGCACTCCAATGCAATGTTTGAGGGCACTACCTGAGGCCACTCCATTTGCACGCGCCTCTCACCTTGCACCGTCGTCAATTCATGAAAACACCCTTTTCCTAGCAATTACTGAAGTCCACCGGATTACAGTGCCGCTTACAAAAATAAATAAATAAAAACTCTCACAGAAAGTCTTATCACTGAACCGGGTTCCAAGGTCCTTCTTCAAGGCCCCAACGTCGACCCCTGATTGGCGGTGGGCTGATGGAAGACTAATGTAGACATGAGAACCACCAGAGGTAAGCTACAGTCATCCTTGGACAAAATTGGGGTCCATTGGACAGAAGTTTTGAGGCTACGGTATGGCAGGCACCATAATCACTTGCCCGTGATGTTAGGGTTTTAACTTTTAGGATAAACCATAGCTCGTTGTTTTTATGTTTTAAATATATTTTTTAAAAATATTAAATTATTTTATTTTAAATTAATTTTTTTATGTTTTATCTTTTTATATGTTAATATCAAAAATAATTTTTGTTAAATAAAAAATATTATTTTAATATATTTTTAATAAAAAAACATAATCATATTTTCAAACACAGTTAAAGAAAATATTGTGCTATGATAAATCATCACTGAAAATGACAAATTCCAAAGGAAATAGTTTCCGCAACCAATCTTTTCAGAACATCAATAAAAATGTAACAATATAATGAAAGATTACAGGGTTGATTAGTGATTAAAAAACTCAAACAAATATAGTAAAATGTGGAAAACTTACAAATTTAAATATTTATGAATAATGCAATAATGATAGCTAAAGGCTTAAAACAAGTAATCTGGAGTGATTCTAGATCATAAAAAGACCTAAAAATAGGTTCTCAAAGTAGATTTTAACCTTGAAAAAACAAATTAAAATGACATTTATGTCATGAGTCTTTCGAGTAAGCTTTATGAACTGATATGATTTGCGTATGAATCGAATGCTCGTATAAAAAATTATGGCCATCAACTAAGCAATGCAAGTTTTCCCTTCCAAGCCATCTTCTTAGACTTTTGTCTATCGATCCAATCTATGAACTCAACAGGTAGACATCCCATGTTAGTCCCCCCACTTGGAAGACACTCAACCTTGAGTCGTGATTGAGCTCTGGATACAATGGTTCATAATACTCATAAATGCCTTACACGTTAAAGGTCTCAGAGATGCTCAAACTATCTGGTAGAAGAACCATATAATGCCATGTCTAGATTTATTCCGATACCAAGTTGGTCAATAAAATGGCTGAATTGTCAAAAAGAAATTGAAGAATATTTTCATAAGAATTGTTTTATGATTGAATTTAGGATGTTTATGATCTAGACTCTCAAAATTAACATAGACACTGCTTCAAGATGATTGATTATGATTTAATTTTGTCCAATTTAGTCAATTGTTGATGGAAGTTATTGAAAGCTAAACAATTTGGTTGCCTAAACGGTGTTGGAATCTTCATTATTTTTCTTTGAAATTCTTCGATTATCTACAAAAGGGACTCAAGGAAGTTGATTGGATGTTTGATACTGTATTGAAAAGAGCTGCTGTATCCCAGCTGAAGAAAAACAAGAACAAAGGGAGAAAAAGAAAGGTTAGGTGAGTTTGAGGACAACATTTCTGGCGGGGAATTTATCGTAATTTTTCATATATGCAAGAGCTAATCTGGCCCAAATAACTTTTAGAGATTGTTTTTATTGAGACAATTTTAGAAAATTCCAAAGCAGAAAGTATCTGAAATGAATCTTTCCGGTGCATTTGATGCTACTTGTAGTCGCATATGTCAAGTAAATGAAAATGAAGTTCATCTTATCCCAAGATTTCCAAATGCGTTCAGGGCCACAGTCTAAAAGTCTTTCCATGGAATATTATTACTTCACATACATTCATTCAATACGCTAAAACTGCTTATTTTTCATATAAAGTAGGCCACGCAAAAGGGAGAGAAAAATATAACTCTATACATGTGACTGGAGGGGATTTCGTCTTCTTCACCGGGAGATGCTATCGTCGGAGGAGATATTGTAATATGCAAAAACATATTTGTAGAGTTTGTAATGGCCAACTTTAGTTCAGCTGCGTAACAATTCAGGTATTGAACTTGCGTTCATTAACGCTTGATGAGACCTGCTTCATCCAATGAAAGGCAAAGAGATTAGTCGTATGCTTATATTTTTCTTACCATTGCATTTCACTGCAAGGAGGTGAAGTGTGGCTTCTTTCAAAACAAAAGGAAAAACTTGGCAGAAAGAACTAGATGTTCGTGTGTTTATCAGAAGAAAACAGACCCCTGTTTACTGAAGTAATGGCATTAACTTCTCTTTAGCTTATTATATCTGGTGCATCTGATTATACCTAGAGATGTAATTTCCAGTTTTCCCTGGCATGAAGTATGGAACACCTATGAATGCCATCTACTATAACTTAGCCTTCAACTGCTATTCTGGGAATGGAGTCTATTACTGTCAAGGGACTTCTAAACTAACAAGAGGTAAAAGAGTAATGGAGTTATGTACTGACCCCAACTGGTGTGACAAAATTGCAAACAGCACATTTCACAGACCGTGCTCCATATCGGTACATCAACAGCATCCTGCAGCTCCCACAATTGACGTGTGCCACTTGATTTGCTGTCATATTATAGATTTGATGTTTATCTCCCAACTTAATCTAAACCAAAACCAGTTCTAAAATGCCCTTTTCAGGTAATAGGTTCTTAAGTTCCTTACCCTCCAAGGCTAGATTGACTGTATGACAACAAGAACACTGCACGCTCGTTGCTCCACGGATGTACATCAGTAAGGTGTGGCAACCTCCGCAAACCAACTGGGCCATTTCTGTGCCTATTAATATATAGTTGAACAGGCAAAGTTACTAAATAAATGTTCAGACATTTTTCTGGATGTCATAAACGTACAGTTCACATATAGTTTTTGCATTTTAGGAGTTTGTTCAATGGTGAATACATCTGTTGAACATTTTCATGAAATAATAACAAGGACCAAGGGCTGATAGGAGGGGAAAGGGCTCTATATGTTGGGTTCGAAGTTTAGACTCTATCAATGCTGGAAAAGATAAATTAATGGCTTCGACTATTTCTGATCGCCTTTCAAGTTAAGATTTATTAAATTATGAAAAAAAGAGAACTCTTTAGTCTAAACTGTATTTAAGAAATAGAGTTTGTGATTAGTATAATAAATCTATGAAGATATAATAGATAAACTCGTACCAGGAGGTGGCACAGCTGTGACTGCATTGCAAACAGCACAACATACAGAGGTTGCTCCAACTGGATAGAGTAACAGGTTTCGACATCCAGAACACACGAGCTGGCTCTGTGCACCTGAAAATCATCATCAAACTAAATCATAGATTGCTTTTACCAGTATCACCCAATTTTTCTTGTCATCTCTTTCATTGAAAAATGAAACAAAAAAGGAAAATCACATAGTTTTGAGGCTGAAACAAGTTCACAAGTAACTAAACATACCGTTGGCTGGAGGAGGAGGAGGAGGAGCTGGAGCTGGAGCAGGAGGAGCATATGGGGCTGGAGGTGTTGGATAAGGTGCAAGAGGAACTGGCATTGCAAAACCTCACAAAGCTAATCTTTATTCTTCGATTTGGTACAAGCTTACATAGTCTCAAACACACAAAGCACAGCCATTTCTCCCATTTTTGCCATGCCTGGGCACAAGTAAAGCACATGAAAACAAATATATGTATCAGTGCTAATGTACAGCATTACAGATTTAAGATTATCTTACACAAAACACCATGAAGTTGCGAATCTAAATTGGTTTACTATTTAGCATTGGCAAAGGAAAAGAGTGTCAGAGAAAAGTAATCAATTACATGATTAACAAAAATAACAAACACCCAATTGAGTAAATTTATGTATGGAAACCATACAAGAATATTTGTTGGATATCATTTAGAGAAACAAACAAGCTTGGAGAGCTTCAAGAACAAAGAATCCAGTCTGAACATTTGTCAAGCACACACCTTTAACAACTTGCAGATGAGTGGGCGAGAGAAATATGTTAAATTAAACTTTGAAAAGGACCAATGAAATTGGAACGAAAGATGTGGTTTTTTTCAAATCCTAGTAACACACATAAGTTTACAGGGAGCTACAAGACTTTAGTAAATTATGATATGGTTTTTTTCAAATCATCAACATTATGGTATTTCCTTTTAGCTGCTAGCTATGGATAGATGTGGTGTTTAAGTCCCATTTCGGTTGGTTGCATATCAAAATCAAAGATTTGTCAAAAAAAAATAAAATATTGGACCCCACCCATCTCTCAAACTTTTGGTGTCAGACATTGCATGCACGTGACGAGGCAAGCCTCCTTTGCCATGGGAGCATCAGGCAACCATCAAGGTCCGAGATTCATCCACATCACAAAATCAGACCCAGCAGTGGTTTACCATTTCCACTGCTCATCACCATCAACGTTATCTGCTACAAGACCTAAGGAAGGAAAATGGTGAAGAAGATCTTAAGATAATCCCATCTTATGGCGACAGATTAGATAAGGTTATGGTCTTACGGAACTTACTCTCCTTAAGCCATATATCAACTTCGTCTTTTTTTCTTATTCCAAACTAATAAAATGAAAGTGTAATATATATATATATATATATTCTTTCTTGTACACTCATCAATATATCTTGTGGTTTAGAATTTTTCAACATTACCACTATAATTTCCAAGAAGTTTTTCAATTTTACTCCAAATAATTGAATAGCTAATGAATTCTCATGTTGAATCCACTTTCCTTTTCTTTTAGGTTATATATATATATAAAAGCAAGTTTACATGAGTGTTCAGGAGAGCTTTAAGCTTGTCTGCAATAATGTTACAATGATGCTGTTTCACAACACGATTCAAATAGTGTTTCATAATAAAATATTTTTTTATATTTTTAAATCGTTTCGATTTATTAATATAAAAATTAATTTTAAAAATAAAAAATATTATTTCAATGCATTTTTAAATAAAAAATACTTTAAAAATACATTATAAATCACCCTCAGCTGATGAGATAGATAACAAACCATATAGTTTAGAAGGTGCAGCGTGTTAAGAGATGCAACTCAAGGATGCATTTTGCGCACACAATAAAGTTCGGCTATCCATCTTTCAGCCACATTCCTGTCTATTCACGAAGGCAGAGGAAACTATGAAAGAAAGTCAAAGAAAGAAGGTTGCATACGATCTGCGCGAAAGATATGGGATAGTTAGCCAGGGAAGTCAGGCAAAATTGCGAGCACGTAACTTCTCGGTCACTATTTCTGACCTGACACCAGAGTCCTTGAGATATTTTGACATTCTAGACTAGAGATGCCTGGACTGCATGAAGAGAAAATACAAATAACAAAATGTGTCCATGCACCTGATCTCTTTAAAGGGACCCAAATGTCGTCCTTGCACAATCTTACTCGATAAGGGGCACTGTCGACCAATCTCTATCACACAAGGAAGGGGCGCTGTCGAGCAATCTCTATCCCACAAAGCTGTCCATTTGATTTTGTTCTGCATGCATCTCTGTATATGCAGAGTACCCTGTTTTTTGGTGAGTAGACTAAAAATGCAAGATTACACCATTCCACACTGTAAATCGCCTCGTTGTACAAACACTTCTGTTAAAATATTTGCAACCACATGCAAGATTTATATAAAACAGCCGTCACAATACAATGCGATCTATACAAGACGAGGCCGTCTAGGAGAATTTATCAATGGAGAATCATTCTAACCGGGTGTTTTCTAACCATAAAAACCAAGGACATGGAATGCCAAAAAAGTTTTCCCTAGACACGCTTATGGACATTCAATGTCTATATGGTTAAATGTCCATGAATTCCACATTGAAATCCTCTGCGACTTCACAAAAAAATATCCAGAACAGGACAGGACAGATAACATTTTGCAAATGACGTCATGATTCATCTTCATTATTTTCAGCATCAGGATCCCCGTACACAACAGCAAAGTAGTAGCCAAGAGTTCTCAACGTAAGGCCTGGAAAACGGTGATCCCCACCTGGGTGCATACCAATCTTGACAAATGGCCATTGCATGGCCTGTGCACCTTCACACTCTTCCCATCCATCCCCAATTACACAAAAATGGACATTTGGACCATTAAATCGTTCCTTGATCCACTGAAAACATTGAGGTTTTCCCACTTCCCATGAGCTGTAGACTGAAACAACAGAGCACTTTGTCTCAGGCCTGCTATCGTAACTAATATAAAGTAATGGAAAGAAAGGAAATTAACTAGATGTATTCAAGCAATTAAGTGAAGATGGGAAAGAATTAATAATAATGAGAATATATTCATTTGAGTAAATATCTAGAATAAAATTATATCAGCTGGAAAAACTATATCACATTCTTCAGGTTAGCTTTTCCCACATGCTTAATCAGGCATTTTTAGCACCCATCAAAAATCTGTTCACCTAACAAGAATTGAAGGTTGTTTATCTGTGCAGTGTAAACACAGGGTTTAAACCCTATCATGAAATGTTGCAAGATGAAAAACCAGAAGTGCAATTACCTCAAGACAACAAAAACAAGGCCGTAAAAGGGTCAATCTATTTTGTGTGTTTCTTTAGGAATGGCAAACCAAAAGAACATGTCATGAAGGAAAAAACTCAGTGCATCTGATCTCATTCTAATTTTCCCCACTAATCCCAAAATACCTTGCCCTAGGTTCTCATTCAAGGTTTTGCTGAAGTTATAACAATGTGTGTTGACACCATCTAATTGAATCACAACCTCAACAGGTTTATCTATTATCAGTTGAGCTTCAAATTCAGCTCTTAACTGAAAGTCAATTGAACTGACTTCAAAGACAAAATAATGGAAATTCCGTAATAGGAATGTCTTGTGCTTGTAAAGTACTGCAGGAATTGCTAGCTCAATAACATCTAAATTGCACGGTTCATCTAGTTTCCCAACTTTCAAGACATTGCACTATAAAAGAAGGTAATTCAGTAAGAAGATGCAGTGACAAATTTCAGCACACAGCATCATTGCTAACAGTGGTGTAGCCATTTGTTTTTTTTTTTTGTTACAGAGGAGCCAAATTAGAAATTATAGAAAGTAGTTTATTCTATATTAGAAAAAAATAAAAAACTCCTTTGTCTATCTCTTTAGCAAACATGGGATGCAACTTTTGAACATACTTTATTTGTGACATAATACAAATGAAACAAGTTAGTTGAAACCTCAGAAAAATTCTTGAAAGTATTAATATCCATAGAAGGATAAAGCTTTTAGTCTTAGAACTCAAATCCCAAGACAGGAAATAGAGATATCATCTTCTGAGGATACCAAATAGTGACCACAAGCAATTCAGCATAAACAAGCACAAAACTAAGTTATCAAAAGTTCAACCATTTCTGTATATAGTAAGATTTCCTCCACCGTGTGATTTAGGAGAGGTGAAACAACAAATAAATTAATTCAACAGTTCATTTAATTCTAATCTAGAATGCCACCCAAATTCTCATTTGGATAAAACTTCAGCATCACCTAGGATAGGCACCAATGTTTTCTTATGGGGAAAAAACAATATATAATTTGACCATCCACCTGACATATGATTGGAAAAAATGTATTGCATTCTTAGTTCAAAAGAATGCTGAAATGAAGCTGGCTAATTCAAACACCAATTATGGCAATAGACATAAAATATATATATAGATGAGACAAGGGATGCTGACCATTTTCATGTGTTATTGAATTGTCAAGTCGAAAAAGTAAACATTTTACGAGGCTGGGTATCAATGATCCAGAAGTCACTAAAACATTAATGGGCTCAAACTTGGCATCGGTGTGATTGATGATCCCATCAGTAGAGGCAAGACAACGAGTAGGGTCTTCCTTCCAGCCAGAACACTGTTCCAAGAAAGCCCGCGCTAGATTTGTGACAGATGATAATATGAGTAAGAGTGTGATGAATATACAAGAATACTGCTAGCAAGCTCATCTCAGACACCAAAGCAAGACAGAGTACCACTTACAGATCATCAAAGGATATAAAAGTATGTTTGAAATCACCAGAAAGGAGCAATCAACAATGCAATTTTTAATGGATTACATTCAAGTGGTCTTGATATTGCTATGACAATCATTTATGCTGTCACCAAAGTCATTGGAGAAAACTTTGAAAGCCTAAAAATGCAAGATTAAGCAATCTGGCATCAGGATATTAGATTACTAGGTCCTTGTTTACATCTCTTTCTGGTTATTTTTACAGCATAGAATTAATAAACGCTTTATTTTCTTTTCCTTAGTACTCATGTTCTAGTTTTCCTTTCCTTTTCTTTTATGTCAGCCATCTTCAGAGGACCTCAAAAAGAATAACAGGAAATAACAATATTTCAAAACAGCAACAAGAAT
>Ga0307518_10003948_pt1 | contig 10664 bp, 6 predicted proteins | sample 25_EM_MG_FD_203889 | JGI IMG/M metagenome (GOLD analysis project Ga0307518, IMG submission 203889) | Populus trichocarpa ectomycorrhiza microbial communities from riparian zone in the Pacific Northwest, United States - 25_EM | ecosystem: Host-associated > Plants > Roots > Unclassified | place...
TGTCTCTTAAGTAACACAAGGCACGGGCGTGTCTATAGTTCTATCCCTGAGCAAACCTTGTCGGCTTAAAATGTTGTATGGTCCTTGCACTATACGTGTCAGTTTTTTTTTTAATCCTCTGGCTGCATAAGGGATTGAGCTCATCTTTATGTAAACATTGATGAGCAGACAGACATTAGCAAGTGAATGAAATTATTAATCAATCTATGTGAAGAACATACATACATAAATGTTCTTATGCACCAATGGGTGTTTCAGACGTTGTAGCACTTGCACTTGAGACAATACTTAGCATCATTGGTTTTTGACCATCGACCTCAGACATTGTTTCGAATGGAGGACTGTTCAAGGCTTCCTTTGTCTTCACGGAGACCTTGTATAATAATTTCCAGCTTTGTGGAATAAACTGTTGTTTTGATTTGGACGTCTTGAACTACTCCGAGCTAGCTTGAAAGTTGCCAACGGAGGAGAGTGAACGTGCGGCCATTTAAGTGGCCTGTGGCTGCACTCACAAGTATCATTGACGAAGATTGCTGATGCGCGCTTTCCCTTGCGACCCTCGATCCTAGCTAGATGGGGTTCTATCTTATGAATACAATCTCGCTGTCTGTCTGTCAGACTTAAACATGACAAAATGCTGCAATCATCTTAGACTTTTTGAGCTCAATCAACACTTGAGCCGAAAGATAATGGTTTCAGTGCTTTTGTTCTTTATGCTATTGATAGACTTTCCTACTTTATACCGTCAGGTTTTCTTCAAAATCACGCGAAGATCATAGTGGGAAACTCTTTTGTTTAAATTATCTCTTTAGATGACGGCTCGTGTTCATTAATTACCCACTTCCATATCTTTTTGTCTTATTATTGTCGTTAAATCAAAATAACATGAGTTAAAGACAGAAGTTATGTTTCACAGTGATTTACATATTATAATGAATATCTTAATATTTTATTTGATTAATGCGGAATGAGACAAAACAAAATGTAAGAAAATTTTCAATGTTTGGAATGATAAATAAAAATTATTATTTTGACTTTGATGAGCATTTTTTTTGAGCTAACTTAAATGGTATTTTTTTTCACTCATCAAAATCATATTAAAAAAGAATTTGAAATCATAGTAATAAAAATAATAATTCATAATTGATAAAAAGATAATATAATTAAATTATAATTTATTCTGTCATTAAATCATGTATCCAAATAAATTTAATAATGAGATAAATAGTTGAATTAATCATATATATATCATATAAAATTATGACATCTCTCTTAATACATAGAACATGTGATGATATCTTCTGATCCTTTTTCTTCGAGTGTGAAAAGGCATGTGGTTTTTATCAGAGAATAATGTTGCAAAGGTGTTATATTCCATCAAGGCTAGCTAGTGTACAAATTAATTCAAAGGAATGTGTATACATTCCAACAGTTCGACTTCACATCCCTCTCCTCTACCTAATTATACCCACAAGCTCAAGAGTAAGTTGTACTCAAGAGTAGCATTTTCTCATGCTATTTCTACTTTCATCAACCAAAACAATCCTTTTACTTCAATATTCTTTATCTTATTAATTAAACGCTCTCAAACATTGAAGAAATTAAGAGGTTAATATCCAATTGGAAATAAACGACAGTGACGTCTGGGAATTATAAGATGAACAGAAGGGAGAAAATATTAGCAAAAGTGATGTTTGGAATACATGGTTTTGACGCGGATTGGTAGGTGCACTCTTGTGTTAAGCCAAAGAAAACCTCTTCAAGTAGTTCTGAAGCTGGCTATTGGCGGTTTTTATAGTTGAGCAGTTCATAGATGACTTGTGGCCCCAGAAACCGTTAATCTCAAATTAGGTAATTAGGTGTCAAATCATATTATAACTTGTATATATGATCATATCAGACAAGGAAAGATCCAACGTCCTTGATCTTGTTTGTTTTCATCAGCAACCAATGCCCGAAAAGATCACAAAAGGGATCGACGCTTTCATCCATTAATTAGATGCCCCACAACAACATTCTCCACATGACCATCGGCCTGGATACCAACCAGCTGATTATCAGATGTCCATAACGACGAACGAAATATATATATAGCCAGCCAGCTCGGGAAGATCTTCGCACCAAGAAAAAAAATAGAGCTAGGAATATATAAGCATCAATTGAGCTGAGAAGACCTTTTCTTCTGGGATTGAATGATATTTAGAGACTGCGGCGACAAGAAACTAATTGTACAGATGGGAGCTCTTGTTAACATGCAAGGTGTGTAAGAACAGTTGAAGTTACCCCAGAGACAAAACAAGCTTTTGGGGACAAGGAAAATCTGTGGTGCTAAAAGAGTGAGTAGGTAAAACAGGTTAACAGTCAAGAAAAATGTCTATTTATAATGAAACAGTACTACTGTATAGACTGTCACTAAATGTTTTTATTTCTTAAAAAACATACAAGTGATGCCATACATGCATGAACATGGACCTGTAGGACTGATCTAGCACCGGCCTCTTACTGTGATTTTGCTCCATTTGGATAGGTTTTTGTGGGTTCCCAGGGATTCCATTTTAAAATTCTCAAGGTCAGAAGACTTGAAATGAACATGGGAGAGATAGGGAGGGTGCGTGTGTGTGTTTTTCACAGGTGAAGAAAACGGCAGAGTAAGTAGATGAGAGTCACCAATCTCTTGGGAAGAGGTTTTCCTCGTGACATAATGGTAGGTGAAGGATAGGAGATGGCTTTCCCTCAGTACTTTTTTAACAAGCAATGGTAGGCCAACAGTCAACAGAAGACACCGCCTGTCTTTATTGAATATAGCTAACTGAATTTTAAGATTTTGATGATTTGAAATGAAGGCTAATGCTGACAAGATCTCTTGAAGGTACAATCTGTAAAAGATGGGATATTGAGCGTTGGAAACAAAATTACAAGGTTCCTCGTCAAGCCAAGCTAAAGATCCCACCTCACCTCATTCTTGGTAAAATTGATTTTAGAGATTAACCAGGTTTATATATATACTTGTCCAGCAGATCCAACTTTTTTCCTATAAAAATCGATGTTCACAACCACCGTGTTTTTTTTTTAAAAAAAAGTCCATGATTTGGGTTATTACTCGATAAAAGTTTAAAAAGTTGATTTTATTTTAATTAGATAATAAAAAAATTAATATTGAATAATAAAATTAGAAAAAAATAAGTAAAAAAAAAAAACAGTTGTTGACCAATGGTGTTTGGTTCTTTTTATTTTTTTACATCCAGTAAAATACATCTTTACCTTTGGAATCAAGAAAAATAAGCATGTGTGCATGGGCATTTTTGTCCTTTTAAAGAGTTTTTTTTGTTATTTCTAGATTAATGGAGGGAATATTTTTTTTATGTTGAATAATTTGTTTTTAAATTTAAATAGCTGGTGGCGTGTGCTCTACATACACCAACGTGTTAGAGGCGTCCACACTCTTTGGGCAGTGCATGCAATGGTTTTCGGTGGCCAAACCTGCCGTTTCACAGTGTCATTAAAAGTGCTGCCATGTCCTTTTCTTCTTGGTGCGTCGCGTGATGGAGGAGGATATATGGTTTGTCATTGGTGATTGTTTTTTTTCTTTTCCCTCTCCTGCCCTAGAAAGTACAACATAGTCATCTTTGCTTTGATATTTCAATTTTAGTTCTTAATATTTTGATTTTAATTTTTGTTTTTTTCACCTTTTATAAAATTTTTGTTTGTTTAAAATTTAATCCTTCATTTACAACTTGTCATGTATTTTTTTTTAATTCGGTCCTTATTCTTTTGATTTTTAATTTTTTTTCTTGGTCCTTATATTAAAGTTTTTTTGGTTTCCAATTTCATCCTTCAATCAATGTTTATAGTGTATTTGTTTTCAATTTGATCCTTATTCTTCTTTTGATTTTTCCCTTTTTGTTAAAGTTCATTTTCTTTTCAATTTAACCCTCCCATAAAAAATTTAAGCTTGCCCTCTAATTTATTTGTTTTTATTTTGATTATCACTCATATTATTATATATATATATATATATATATATATATATATATATATATATATATATATATGTTTTGGATCATTTTGAGTAATTATTTTTTTCCCCAGTTTCATTCTTCAATGTTTGTGTTGTTTGGGATTAGGCTTCATGGTTTTTTCATTTATGGTAGTTTTGATTTAATGGCCCGGATTACATGTTTGAAAAGTTAACGCGAGTCGACATCCTTTTTTTGGCTCACTTTCTTTTTCAATTTCATCGCTCAACATTGTTTTTTTTTTTTTAATATTGGCTTCGTGGTTTTCTTCAATTTCTTTTATATCGAGTTATCTTAGTCTCATGAAACGAGCCACGAGTTTTGCAGGTTAATCGAGTTGGCTTGCCTCTTATTACCCAGGTTGCATGTCTATCACATTAATTCGGGTTGACTCAGGTCATTCTTTTTATCTATTTTTTTATCCAATTTTGTACTTTCACGGTTTTTTTCTAGATTATCGTGATTTTTTTTATATAAAAACTTTGTGTTTCTGCTATCATTGTCTATTTTGTTTACCATCTAATTAAATTAAAATCAACTTATTAAACTCATTCAGACGTGTAACCTAAGTCAATTGTTTTTCTTATTTCTTTTAAATGCCCTGGCGACACCTAGACTATCGCTGGTTTTTTCTTATTTTTTATACTAATTTTGATTTTTATTTTAATTTATACCTTTTTTAATATTTTTTAAATTATTTTTAAATTTATTTTTCAATTAATATCCCTCCTTTATGATTTTTTATTTTTCCTATGTAGCCTTCTTTTAATAGAGTTTTTTTTTTAAATTTTTTTATATGCATTAATTTTTCAAAGATTTATTCATGTATATTCTTTTATGTTTTATATAGGTAAGGTTTATTTTTTAAAATAAAAAATATTTATTTTTAGATAATATTTCTAATATGTGAAGCCTTGTATAATATTGTTTTTTTCTTTTTGTTTTATTAAATCAATTTCATTGTTTGTCTATTTTTGTTATCATTTGATTGAATAAAAAATTGATTTTAATAAAAAGATTAAGAAAATACAATCAGGTAAATCTTCCATGTTACAGGTTTAAATATTTTGATCTATATCTATATCTTTCTCTTAGTTTTTCTAGTTTTATTTTTCGTTATCTTTGATATTTTTTTTTCATTTATTTACACAAATAATTATTGATTTATTTAATTAAATATTTGTATAAATTTTTTGATTTACATTTTAAATCTTTTTATGTTAGAAAACACGTAAAAAAAAACCTAGATATCTTTCTTTTTTTTAAAAAAAAAAGATATACAACCTGTATTAGAGCACGAGCCAAAAGAGTAGTGAATTATCACAACCACAACCCAGTAAAAAGGGTTTTTGGAATGTGCTATATTAAAATCAATCTAGAATGGGTTGAATTAAACATTCATACATTTTCAATTTTACAATCTCCATTTTCACAATATATAAATAGTTACAATTATTTTCCTTGAATTTGTAGTCCATTCTTTAAAAAATAGCGAGGCCGTAATTGACACATTGGCTAGGGTATCATTTATTTTTAGAACCATTGTAGACCTAAATTATTTGTAAATTAAAAACATTATAAAATCCAGTATATTAATTTTCAAAAAAATTCCGTTATCTTATAATTAGTTGCCATCACATTTTATGATTTTATTTTAAATATAAAAAATATTGAAAGATAGGATAAATTCACAATTTAATTATCAACTTTTATATGAGATTCTCATTACAATCGCAAAAAAAAAAAAAAAACCCTAACTCCTAATACAAAAACACTATAACATTTTTTTTATTGTTGCATTTGAGCTTCATCAGGTGAGGAAAGATTAAAACAAAGTGGACTTGAAAAATATTTTGGAGCAACTAAACCGTGTTTAGGTTCACTTGGTCAAATGAGTCACTCTGAGCCAATTACAATACGGGTGGAGTTGAAACACAGGCAATGCAGGGACCATGATATAAAGCAAAACTAGATAAATTAATAAAAAAGAAATCAATAATGATAAATAAAAAATAAATGTTAATACATAGTTTATAGATAAAGCACCCAAGCATAGAAGGAAAATTTTTCTATCTATACGATCAATTTAATTTCTTGTTGTATTATTGGACTGGTGAAGGTTGGCTAGCTAGCTTATGATCGCTATAACAGCAGTATCACATCGTAATTCAGGTTGGCCATTTCATGGTTGTTAATGTATCAACATTCATGGCATTTCTCTACTTTTTATGGACACGAAAGAGACAAGAAGTTAAACTCGACTAATGATTGATTAATCAAATATTACAAGGCCTAGTTTAACAAAGGGATTGATTAATCAATTGAATCGTTAAACTTTTTCTCTTTAACTTCTTACGTTTCAATATTAATCGGTAGAAAATATAGTTTAAACATATACCACCAGATTTAACAGTTTTACCGATAAAACTTTTTGTCGGTATTTACATTCTCAGCCCGTCAGTATATTTATTACTGACAGGCTCATGAACAGAAACAGTTCATCGAAAAAAATCTTGTTTTTAATTTATAGTCTATTGGTGAGTCCTTCAACAATAATTATACCGATAGATTTACAGACAAACAAAGCACGTAAATTTTTTTTTATCTGCTTCATTTCGTTGGTATCTTCATCAGTAAATTTAACATGTCACCGACAAGAAAACCACATATAATACCATTGATGTTTTTATTTGTCCGTTGGTATAACCATCGGTAAATATAATATATTACCGACAGAATACAATCTGTAATTCCATTGGTGAGTTAACAGTAGAAGTGACATTTGCAGTAATTATTTTCCAACCGTCTCTTAAATACTCCGTCGGTAACTCTGTCAGTAATATTTCAAAAATATATTGATTAGAAGTAGAAAAATAATGAAAACAAATTAAAGTAATGTAAAAAATCAAATATTTACTACAAATTTAAATATATGTACGTTCAAATACAATAAATAAAAAATAGAGGTAGTGCTGGAGAAAGAGGAAGATGCTGGTTGTTGCAGGGACCATGGGGCCAATTAGAGGGTGCATATGTACCATCCATCTATGATCTCATCTCCACTAACAATCGGCGGAGTTCTTCATAATCAGCAGTGAGTCGTTCATATTTTTCATTAAGATGGGTCATCCGAGCCTGTACTTGTTGGTCTAACATTGCCATAAACTTCAGAGTTTGAGTGCTCAGAATCGATTGCGAGCATCCAATGGTCAAAACACTACGGGTTGTCCGCAAGTTCTTAATCATAGTGTTAGAGAGTTCGTACACTCGATTTCTATCGGATCTACCACAAATCCGGATAGAGATCCGAATGGGTCAAAAGATCATCCCTGTATCTTTCTTTCAATCGACTATTATATGTATCCTGGAAAGAAAAAAAATAAATCCATCAAATTCAAGGAAATAATAACTTAAGAAAAAAAATGGTTAAAAATTAACATACCACAAAGTGTTGACCTCGACTATTCATGAACTGCTGCACCCATTTTTGGTGGTTATCACTCCGCACATGCGTTTCAATAGAAAGCTCCATTGGGCTTGGGTCACGTCCAAGAACTGTAATCTGCAAGATAAAAATATTATAAATTAAATATATTTATAAAAAACAACTAATAAAAAAAATAGATGTAATAAAAAAATCCTACCATCTGCTTCGCATGCAAAATGAATATAATAGAGCTACCGGTGTGCGTGGTAACGGAACTATAAACACACCGGTTATGATTTTCTACACCGGACTGTGACCATCATGTGAAACACACAGACATCACGTGCTGAATATATTCCGCCCATACAATCTTTAAGATGTATGATGATCTGAAATCCTTTCAAACCGCCACGTCATTCTAGCCTAGAAGCTCTCTTTTTTTTCATATATTTTTTTGTTTTCTTTTGTGCCTCGTACTAAAAATCACGCAACTTATAAGGTATAAATTAATTATCTGTTAGTAAATGAAAAATAAAATTTCAATATATGGAATACAAAAATGATCTTGAATTCGATATTACCTAACTACAACGTAATTTTTATAAACTAACCAAATTAACATAAAAAATATTAAGTTAATACTAACATTGAACCTTGAAAACTATGCACCGACCTGCAGTTTCTATTAAGGATGGTTGAAAATCTGGCTCCATTTAAACAATAAAATTTTCATCGACGATTTAAAGACCGATGTTATTGTTTTTGCAAACTCAATGTTTGTAAACCTGAAATTGCATTCGTTAAATGAAATTATGTTTTCAAAAATTATTAAACATGTCGTTGTAAAAGAAAAACAAACTTACATTGAAAGGTTGTCCTTCCACTAAGTCTTGTATTTGCGGGTAAATGAATCTCGCTGTGAAGGGACCCCCTCGATGTTGCGGCATTGTACTCAATGAGCTTGCATTGTTAGTCGATGCCCGTGCCTGTTCTTGGTAAGCACCTAATGAATCGTGGTTGTCAGCATCGCTGTTTGAAGAACTAGCAATGATCATATCCTTGCAACGTCCAATAAACTTTCCTCTAAGCATCTACACAAATTAACGGATAAAAAAATTAAATGATTTCTATTTTTTAAAAAAACATTTCAGCAGCACCACCCCTATACAGGAGACTACTTAAAATTTTTAAACCTGCAAATACACAACATATGCTATAATCTAGTTGATTTTATTCAATTTCTTCTAACAATTTAGCATAATTCAATATTTTACGTGATAATATTATTAATCCTAAATTTAAAAAAATTCAAAATAATAATTAAAATTAATCCTACACATTTAATTGAAATTTAACAACAAAATTGAAAAAAAAACAACTAAAATTCAAAAAAATAATGCTAAATTTATTACAATAACAAATAAAATTCAGCACAATTATCTGTAAGTGATAATATTTTCAATCCTAAATTTACAAAAAAATATTCTAAATGGAATAAATACAAAATAATAATTAAAATTAATCTTACATATTTAATTGAAATTGAACAACAAATAAATTTCAACATATTTAATTGACATTGATCGACATGACCATGATTCATTCTCATCGCATCCATAATCATATTTCTATAATAATTACTATTGTCATCTATAACTCCATGCACGTTGTTAGAACTAGAAGCTAACTCAACCATCCTTTCTATTATGATATCTTGAGAAACATATGGTTTTCCACGTGCATACCAATATAATTTGAATCAAAATACCCAAACAAAAACATATACTTAAAGTGGAGAATCTTTAATAAAATTTGAATCAGAATACGAATGCTGACAAACTGAGTGTTGTGGTGGTTGAATTTGTCACAAGAGGTTGAATTGTGTTGATGTTGAGATGGGGGGAGGGGTGGTTGTTTGTTGCAAAAAAAAAAATGCATAAGAAAGAAGAAGAAATGGGAGAGGGGGAGATAATGGTCGATCGCCAGGTCATAAATTAAATATTATCAATGACATTACTGATAGAATTATTCCATCGGTCATTCTGTCAATAAAAATACCACATCATCGTACGATTTGTCTTTTTTGAATCCCGCTGTAATACCCTTCATCATTCTCTTGGTATATACCGAAAAAAATTTTCGTCAGCATATTTACGAACGTACTTTATTGTCGGGTTAATTTCATCTGTAATGCTGTCTGTAAAAGTTACACGTCATTGTACTGTTTGAATTTTTTTTCATTTTTTATTTTTTCACTGCAATTCCTTTGATATATATAGAATGAATTTTTCTGTCGGTGTTTACCAAATGATATAAGAATGAAAAATTCTATTTGCAACGATAAAATTCCATTAATCTTTCCATTTATAATTAGTATATTTACTAATTTTCTGGTATCGATACTCCTGAAAAAAACATTATGCATATAACGTTGTTGAATAAGATGGTTTTAGCTGAAATGCCTTTCTAATAGTAGGAGGAACTAGGAAAGACCAAATGTTTGACTCAAAAGAGCTGTTAAATGATGGATGCCCCCAGGTCTCCACGTGCACTTCTCTTCTCAAGTTGGAAGCTCAGATGTTAGTTAATTAGGTCTGAAAAGTGATCAAAAACTGAAACCTAAATAAATACTAAGAAATTAACGTATCCCAAACTACATTGCTTAATCAACCTCAGCTCTAATTACTTAATCCAACTTGATCCTATATATATAGCTAGGGTTTTGGTTAATACTGTATTAATTCACATTAGGGTTAATTATATTAGGGTCAGCTTTCTGTTTAATTAGGTAGTGAAATTAATTCACGAATCTTAATTAATTAACAAACAGCTGTTTTTTTTTTTTTTAAAAAAATTACTAGATGCTATATGTATAGGTTAAGGGTATGTGTATATGTGGTTATAACTTAATTATCATAAATAGAAAATTAAAAAGAACTGCTAGGTGGGTTATAAGTAGACGTTGTAGGTTAGAAACTAGGGAAGATGTTGAAAGCAGAACGAAATTCATCCCACCAAGCAACCTCGCCCTTCCTTTCTCTTTCTCCTGTTTTCTTTCTTTCTCACACACAAACACAAAGATGTATGCGTATAGGAGATTACTTATAAATGTTTGTTAGCCTAGATGTTGCATCAATCGCTGGTACAGGTCTGTCCAAACCTTCCTACTCTCTAACGGATCGAAAACACTTCTCTTCTGATCCCTCCTTGTATTCTCTCTG
>Ga0307518_10003949_pt1 | contig 10663 bp, 17 predicted proteins | sample 25_EM_MG_FD_203889 | JGI IMG/M metagenome (GOLD analysis project Ga0307518, IMG submission 203889) | Populus trichocarpa ectomycorrhiza microbial communities from riparian zone in the Pacific Northwest, United States - 25_EM | ecosystem: Host-associated > Plants > Roots > Unclassified | place...
CAAGTATAGCTTACTCCTATCCACCCTATTATATCCTCTCTTCAAAAACTCAAAACAATCACATAATATCACCACAAATGCCAAAAAGAAAGTAACTTTGGTAAACCAATGCACAATTTTAAACCTGAAAATGCTACACAACATTATCATAATCAAACTCTAGTCATCATTAACAAAACGAAAAGCCCATTTCAGTCCCCTCGTAGAAAAACTAAATTGAACTCTAAAACCCTAAATAACACATAAAACCCACCATTTTCCTTCTCTTTCTCTAACTTCTCCACACTTTCTCAGCATCCAAACAAAACCCAAAACCCCAAAATCATAAAAAGTTCAAAACTTTATTACACTTACCGTTAAATAATCCTCTGGTCTAGGATTAGTAGGCACAATAGCCGAGGAATCACTAGCATCCGCAGCACCAACTTCAGCCTCTGTCTCGCTGGCACCACTCCTGACCTCCACCTCAGCAAACCCACCTCCATCGCCGCCATCGCCGGAAGAAGAACCAGAGAAAAAGAAGGCTCTTTGATAAAAACTAAGACTTTTATGGTTCCTCTGAGCCAAACCCGTGAGTGAACTCAGAGAATTTACAAAGGAACTCGGTTGTGACTCGGTGGTGACTCGGAGACATGGGGATGTTAGGTGGGTTTGGATTTGGCGAGAAGTGGAAGACAGGAGCTTTAGCATTGTCTTGTGTTGTTGGGAGTTTGAGGGAAGTAAAGGGCAGAATAGGAAAACTGTGTGCTTTTTTGTTGTTAATTTTGAGTCTCCATTGGAGGAGGAGGAGGAGGAAGTGGTGGATGTTTTTGGAGTTTCGTAGGAAGCAAAGTCCTGCATAAACCTTTTTTAAGTTTTGTGTTCCTTGAAGTTTTCATTTGTAGATGGACAGTTTGGTCCTATAATTTAGGTTCAAGTACTAATATGTCCTCCTTCTTTGAGAGGATTTTGGCAATACCTACCTCTAAAACAAATTAAACTAAAGTAGAAGGCAAAAACACTGCATTTAGATTAAGTATACTAACCTAAATCATAGGACCAAACTGTCCATCTATAAATAATAACCTCAAGGAACACAAAACTCAAAAAGGGTTTATGCAGGGCTTTGCTTCCTACGAAACTCCAAAAACATCTATCACTTTCTCCTCCTCCTCCTCCTCCTCCTCCTCCAATGGAGACTCAAAATTAACAACAAAAAAAAGCCCACTCTTTTCCGATTCTGCTCTTTACTTCCCTCAAACTCCCAACAACACAAGACAATGCTAAAGCTCCTGTCTTCCACTTCTCGCCAAATCCAAACCCACCTAACATCCCCATGTCTCCGAGTCACCACCGAGTCACAACCGAGTTCCTTTCTAAAGTCTCTGAGTTCACTCACGGGTTTGACTCAGAGGAACCATAAAAGTCTTAGTTTTTATCAAAGAGCCTTCTTTTGCTCTGGTTCTTCTTCCGGCGATGGCGGCGACGGAGGTGGGTTTGTTGAGGTGGAGGTCAGGAGTGGTGCCAGCGATACAGAGGCTGAAGTTGGTGCTGTGGATTATAGTAATTCGTCGGCTATTGTACCTACTAATCCTAGACCAGAGGATTATTTAACGGTAAGTGTAATAAAGTTTTGAACTTTTTATGATTTTGGGGTTTTATTTGGATGCCGAGAAAATGTGGAGAAGTTAGAGAAAGAGAAGGAAAATGGTGGGTTTTATGTGTTGTTTAGGGGTTTGGAGTTCAATTTAGTTTTTTTAGGAAGGGACTGAAATGGGCTTTTCATTTTGTTAATGATGACTAGAGTTTGATTATGATAATGTTGTATAGCATTTTCAGGTTTAAAATTGTGCGTTGGTTTACCAAAGTTACTTTCTTTTTGGCATTTGTGGTGATATTATGTGATTGTTTTGAGTTTTTGAAGAGAGGATATAATAGGGTGGATAGGAGTAAGCTATACTTGTTGAATCGTATTGGTGTTATAGAAACTGTTTTGGCTTTTCAGAGAGGGAGGCTTTATTAGTTTGGTAATGAATTGGAGTCTAAACATGAGATTTTTTTTATTTTTTTTCCATTTAGAAACTGTTTAGCAATATAAATGGAGTGTGAAGTTTTGGTTTTGGAAGTGTCAAAAACGGGTTTTTGATTTATGTGGTTAATGAGGTAATTATGCTGTTTAGTATCTGAGGTTTATAATTGTGCATTGGTTTGCCAAAGTTACTTTCTTTTTGGAATTTGTGATATGTCTATGTTATTGTTTTGAGTTTTTGAAGAAGAGTAAACGATAGGGTGGATACGAGTAAGCTATACTTGCTGAATTGCATTGGTGTAATAGAAACTGTTTTGGCTAATTTTGTGAATGTTCTGAGATTGATTGATTCTTTTTTTCATGTGAGTTAATCTCTTGTGATTTTTCTTTTGGCAGGTGTTGGCATTGCCATTACCACACAGACCTCTTTTTCCTGGTTTCTACATGCCAATATATGTAAAGGTATAGCATGTTTTCTTGGTAAATTGCTGTGTATTTTTCTGACATTATTACTGGGAGTCTGTTAGCCATGCAAGTGACAGGAAAGAGTAAAAAAAGGGTTAGTCTGTCCATGCCTTTTCACATCATATTCACTAATATCTATGTTGATAGGATACCACTGTGCATGTCAATCTGTTGGATATGTTGTGATCAAACTTTGAACTTGCATCGTTTACAATTAGTTCTTACCAATGCACGACATTTTTGTGCAGGATCCTAAATTATTGGCAGCTTTACAAGAAAGCAGAAAAAGGCAAGCCCCATATTGCGGTGCTTTTCTTCTTAAAGATGAGCCAGACACTGATCCCAGCGTTGTAACTAGTTCTGAATCCGAGAAAAATATAGGTGATCTTAAGGGAAAGGATTTGTATAATCGTCTGCATGAAGTTGGCACACTTGCTCAGGTGTTAAGTTTTGTTCCTAATTTTTTTTTCCCTTTTGCCACAAAGAGTTGCTGCTTCAGAATAAAACAACGATAAGAAAATTTTACATGTGCCTTTGTCATTTAATCTTTAACATTCTATTCCAGATAACAACCATTCAAGGAGACCAGGTTATCCTTATTGGTCATCGGCGACTTCGGATAACTGAAATGGTGAGTGTGGATGAACTTGTCATTTTATTTTTGCTTGGACTTTCAAAAAGCATTATGTTATTCTATTCTATTAATATGTCCAGTTAGCTGCAAAATTCTCTATACTGAAATAGTATTGGCTTTTGTACAGGCCAGTGAGGATCCATTAACTGTTAAAGTTGATTATCTCAAGGTATTGAATTTTCCAAATTTTATGATTGAATGTTTAAGTAAAGTTAAGGGTTCACACATGCAAATGATACTCATGCACCTTCTCATCCATGCTCTTGCTTTTCTTTTTGTTCAGGACAAACCATATAACAAGGATGATGATGTCATAAAGGCAACATCTTTTGAGGTTATATCAACCCTGAGAGATGTTCTGAAGACAAGTTCACTTTGGAGAGATCATGTTCAAACATATACACAGGTTTGTTCCTCTCTCAAGATTTTCTGTGATCTGTCTTTCCTGTGCAAATTGTGTTATGGTTTTTACTAGAGCCCTTGGAAAGCTTGTCTCTGTCTGAAACTTTTTCTCCTAAATTTTTCAATTTTTGTACAAGGGAGCCTTCCTTCTATTATCATGGTTCTCATTTATAATATTTATTACCATGTGATGATCCTACATCTGGTTCTCAAGTCTAAGTTTCCTTTCAATTTTTAGTTTTTGCTGCTTCCAGAAATGTGAATCTATGAAGTAGTAACTTGGTTTCCACTCAGTGTAAGCTTTCCTTTTGAGTTTTACGATAACAGGTTGAAACCAAAAGTGGGTTCTATACAATTATGCGTGCTGGTTTGTTGTTATTGTCTGCACATGGTCTCTTTGCAATGTAGTAATGATTGTAATGCAGCACAACGGTAATTTCCAGAAGTATAGTTTCATATACAAATGTCACAATGTTTATTGATTGGATCAATTGGGTTTTCAAATTTTCTTACAGCAGGTTCTCTTTTCCCTCTCAACATTTGCAGCATGTAGGTGACTTTAACTTTCCAAGGTTAGCAGATTTTGGGGCTGCAATATCAGGCGCGAGCAAGTTGCAGTGCCAAGAAGTTCTTGAAGAGCTGGATGTAAGTAGCAGTAGAATTATAGTCTGGTGAACATCCTTGTGTCACTTGCAATGCACTTGATGTTTAATTCTTTTAGTACATGAAATCTTTAAGACAATGGAATGGTGAAAAAAGAATTCAGTCTGACGAGAACTTCATTGGTATTTGATTACCCTTCGTTGGAATTCAGGACATGTTTAATTCTTCTTCTTCTTCTTCTTCTTAGTTGATTGGTTGGTGATTACATCATTTTTTTTTTTTTAACTCTAGGAAGCGTTGAAAAAAATTCAAACTAGATAAATGGTGGAATAGTGTTGCCATAGGATTATTACTGCTATTATTAATGAAAGATCTATGTCCTATTCATTAATCAATCAAATTTATTGGATTCATTGGTGATTCTTCCTGTGTTGTGTTTCTAAGAGAGGATTCACAGGTGATTTACTATAAGGAATACATGTCAGATTGTGTCTGGTATATTTTGTAATCACTGAGCAGATTCTGTTCTTAAAGTTAAATAACATAATAAAAAAGAGTTGAGTTTTTTTTTTTTTTTTTTTTTGAAGCTGTTTGGATAGTAGTTATAGGAATACTGTTGAAGCTATGGAAATTTAACCCAAACTTGCTGCAATTCAAGGGTACAGTTTTGATGTGATTTACTTATGAACATTTTCTGCTGACATTTATATGGTGTAAGATGTGGATCTTCATATCCTTCTGCAATTCTGTTATAGGTGCATAAACGTTTGAAACTAACTCTAGAGTTGGTAAAGAAAGAAATTGAAATCAGCAAGATCCAGGTACTCCAGTAATTATTTTCTGACTCCATATATGTATCGAAGTCCATTGTTCTGACTCTCATTCATTAACTTTCTGGAGTTGCATTTAGGAATCTATTGCAAAAGCAATTGAAGAGAAGATTAGTGGTGAGCAGCGCCGCTATTTGTTGAATGAACAACTCAAGGCCATAAAGAAGGTATATGGTCTGCTGACATGTTTATTGTCTTTGATACCTTATTCTTATATTAACTAATATAATTGGGAAATGGATTTAAAGGAGTCGTATTTATTACATTAGACTTCACTGGTATATAACTTGCCTAAATGCAGGAACTGGGATTGGAGGCAGATGACAAAACAGCACTTTCTGGTTAGTTCTGCTTTTATTAGCCTTTGTTGGAATTGCATGACTATTGATGGTGTTACACTTAAAAACCTCAAGGTTATTAAATTCTTAGAAGCTTAAGTTAAGCAAGAAATATGTATTGCATAGTGTGGGTCTACTTACTCTCAAATGACATCATATTTACTCTCAAAGGCCTGATGCCACTGTTACTTGTATAATTCATGTTTTTGAATGCTTTGATTGCTTGCTGCCTGTCCTAAATGGTTATACTCAAGCTACTTTTTTTCGTTGTTTGATTTGATTATCACTCCTGGCTCCTGCATTGATATGGATTTAATCAGTTATTGTAGATTTTATTTATTTCGGTATCCATTTAAATAATTTCTTCTCAATTGCTGCAGCAAAGTTTAGGGAAAGGCTTGAACCAAACAAGGATAAAATCCCAGTGCATGTTTTGCAAGTTATAGAAGAAGAGCTCACGAAACTGCAGCTTTTAGAGGCTAGTTCAAGTGAATTTAATGTCACTCGTAATTATTTAGATTGGTTGACTGCGTTGCCTTGGGGAAGTTACAGGTTTGTTTCTCATTTAGCTAGGTCCTCGTAAATTTCTCAAGGAAAAAAAAATTATCTTGCAAGGGTCTACTTAATTGAGTTGTTAAGGTATTGATAGGTTTTAAATATTTGTTGGATTTCTTATATTTTTTATTATTTGAGTGCAGTGATGAGAATTTTGATGTTCTTCGGGCACAGAAGATTCTTGATGAAGATCATTATGGATTAGCTGATGTTAAGGAAAGGATATTGGAATTTATAGCTGTTGGCAAACTCAGAGGAATTTCTCAAGGTTGGTTTATATCAATCATCCTCAATCTGAATGACTATACTAGTAAGCAGCATCAAAATGTAATAATTTTTTCCAAACACATTGCAGGAAAAATCATCTGTCTCTCTGGTCCACCTGGAGTGGGTAAAACTAGCATCGGGCGTTCAATTGCACGTTCATTGAACAGAAAGTTCTTTCGGTTTTCAGTAGGAGGGTTGTCTGATGTTGCTGAAATTAAGGTGGTTAAATATAAATTATTTTTCCAGTGAGATAACATGCAATGCACATCATTTTTCCATTTTTGCTAAGAACACTTTTATCTAACACTATTATATCCAGGGGCATCGTCGAACCTATATTGGTGCAATGCCAGGAAAGATGGTGCAGTGCCTGAAAAATGTGGGAACTGCTAACCCTCTTGTTCTGATTGATGAGATTGACAAGGTAGTTTCAGTTCACAGGGTCAATTTACTTTTGGATTTGGTGTCACTGTTTCTTTTTCTCTTCCCAAACATTTCTTTTGTTGTATATCAGTTATGGTGAGATCTCTGCTTTGGAAATATGAATTATTCATGATGATGAATGCTTTTCCTATTGTTGAGAATAAGTTTGCTTATTTGTGGCAGTTGGGAAGAGGGCACGCTGGGGATCCAGCAAGTGCTTTATTGGAGTTGCTTGACCCAGAGCAAAATGCCAATTTTCTGGACCACTACCTTGATGTTCCAATTGATCTATCAAAGGTTGGTTAATGTAGTGATTTGCAGACACCTTTGTTTTCATTGTGGCCATATTTTTCTTATATTTGATGTGCTATGTTGTTGTTTAAAGTGCAGTAGTTAACAAAATTTTCCTGTTTTATTACTTTATTTAATGGGAAAAGTTCCACGCTCCACCTTGAAACATGCTTGACATTTGTGATTTCTACCCATCTTGTATATTAATGCACCAAAGACATAGATCATAAAAAATGATGGGAGAGTTGTCATGCCTGTTATAGGGAGGGAGGAGGGAGGGAGGTTAGTAATCAGCTATGCTACAAAATTACACTCTACCTATATGCATTATATCATGCCCAACGCTCGCACTCCTTGTGTTCTAAAAAATTTCTTTGTATTTTGCTAGTTTAATTTGTGTCCTTTATTCTGTTTTGCAAGTTCAATTTCTGTCTATATTATTAGGAGTTGGAACATGTCAGATTTTGTGGTGTCTTTCTTTGGAATTCTCGTAAGTTTTTGCTTGATCCCTTGGAAATTTTATGCAGGTTCTCTTTGTATGCACAGCAAATGTTGTGGACATGATACCCAACCCCCTTTTGGATAGGATGGAGGTAATTGCTATTGCTGGGTATATTACAGATGAGAAAGTGCACATTGCCAGAGATTATTTGGAGAAGGCTACACGCGAAGCATGTGGCATCAAACCTGAGCAGGTCTCTCTCTCTCTGGATGAATGATCTTTCTCTTGTTTTGTATTCCATCACCATATCATTTGCATGGTAAAATAATCAATGCGGGAATAGTCATTAGATGGCAGGTCACCTTCAGATGGAATTTTAGCACATAGATGTAAGGATATTTTTTTGACACCATGTTAGCAATTATTACATCCTACTGCTTTTAGACTGTTTTGCTTAATATATCGTCTACCTATGGAACTCACATTACTTAATGTTTCCAGGTTGAAGTAACTGATGCTGCTCTTCTTGCCCTGATAGAGAATTATTGCCGAGAAGCAGGGGTTCGTAATCTTCAAAAGCACATTGAAAAAATTTATCGCAAGGTTTGTTAAGTCATCACAGCTAAACACTTTGAGAAAAAATCATTATTCATGATAGTTCCAGAGGTTGCCTTTCTCATGTATTCCTTGCCCAGGGAATGTCTGCATGCAATTTGGCATGCCACATTTGAAACATATTTCAACAATGAAATGTCTTGCCTTGTTTTGTCATTGCCTGCCAGATTGCACTGCAACTCGTGCGGCAAGGAGCGATAATTGAATCTGCAGTTCCTGTGGCAGAACTAAATGAAGCAAAAGTTGAATGTGTTGAAACCTCCACAGAATCAGTAGATGTTAGCAGTAACAAACAAAATAATGAAACCCCTGAAGAAGCTGAAATTGTTCACACAGGTCAAACCCTTGAAGAAGCTGAGATTGTGCAGATGAATCCCCAACCTGATGACTTACAGAGTTCCACTGATCAACCTACTGATTCAAAGGTATCTTGAAGATTATATGCTGCTAGAGAATTTGGTGTCAGCTTTCAGGCACTGTACTTGCATTTTGAGCATGGCTAAGATGGGTTTTTAAAAGAGTTATTTTTGGAAAGTTGTTTCTTATCTGCCTTGTGCCCTCCCCTCGTCAATAATTTTCAAATCCGGATTCTCAGTTTCAATCTGGTGTTCTTTTTTTTTTTTTGACAGGATACAACTGAAACTGAGAAAATTGAGGAAAGTGAAGTGACAAAGGCCATTGAGAAGGTGCTAATTGACACATCAAACCTAGTTGATTTTGTTGGCAAACCTGTTTTCCATGCTGAGCGCATCTACGATCAAACTCCAATTGGGGTTGTGATGGGCCTTGCATGGACTGCAATGGGTGGGTCCACCTTGTATATAGAGACCACTCAGGTTGAGCAAGGAGATGGGAAAGGAGCCCTTAATCTCACTGGTCAACTTGGAGAAGTAATGAAAGAAAGTGCCCAAATTGCTCACACAGTTGCAAGAGCGATATTGCTTGAGAAAGAGCCAGATAACCTCTTTTTTGCTAATACCAAGCTTCACCTTCATGTCCCTGCTGGGGCCACCCCAAAAGATGGACCTAGTGCTGGTTGCACCATGATCACATCCTTGCTATCTCTTGCCATGAAGAAGCCTGTCAGAAAAGATCTAGCAATGACTGGGGAAGTTACACTGACAGGAAAAATTCTTCCTATTGGTGGGGTATGTTATACGAACCTCCTTTTCTCTTGCTGTATTTGATATCCTTCTCTTTAGTGATTCCTAACATAACTCTAGTTACACCAAGTTCTAGGTATGTACAGTAGCTGATACTTGTATTGTTGGTCATCACTTACTATTTGCAACTTACCGAATGTTATATATATATATATATATGCCATGACTTGTCATATAGTTCTATGTTTCTTTATAACACATTTTTGTGCTCCAGTAAATGTGGCTTTTCATATGTTTTTATGAGTTTTTTAGAATTCGTGTGACTACAAAATTTTGTCAAATCACCCCAACTGATATAGACTGCGCGGCTGAACTTTGAACCCCCCTCCAGTTTGTTACTGATTGAAAGCTGTATCATCTTTTGTTAGCAAATATATAAACTCATATACTTCTCATCTTGTGTAACATTCAGGTCAAGGAGAAAACATTAGCCGCGAGAAGAAGCGATGTGAAGACCATCATATTCCCATCAGCAAACAGACGAGATTTTGACGAGCTTTTGCCTAATGTAAAAGAAGGCCTTGATGTCCACTTTGTAGATGACTACAGCCAGATATTTGAGTTAGCCTTTGGATACGAGGAGAATGAAAACAAGTAAACCCTTCCTGTGATTGTTATTCTTTAAATAACAATTTTTCTGGGACCCCTGTTGAAATATATGTGTACTTTGAGACCCTTATACAGAACCAAACCCATTTTTGTCCAACGCCATTGGATTTCTCATCAGGATCATCTCAGAACAAAGTAGAGCTGAGACTTCAGCATAGGGTGGGAGAGATGTCATTTTTTATTTACTTTTCAGATCAGTGTAAATTGATACCAACCATTTATCAAAAGTATAATTCTTTTGAGGAAATGTACATTGCGATGCCCACAAATGAGCAAATAATTGGCAGAATATTTGCGTTTCTTTTCCTCTTTCCCCGGTCTGAGGTAGCAAGTCGGATGAAACCGACAGGTTGGCAACGGCTCCTTTCATCTTCTTCTCTTAATAATGTCATTGTCTGCAGATCATGTAATGTTAGAAAAACTATGAATAGCCACTCATGCTTGTGGATGGATGCTCGTCGAAATTCCTTAGATACCACCATTGATGAATTGGTATGCTGGTTCACTTGGTTGGTAAAAGCAACCTAGAACTAAATTCTACTTGCATGAATGATGATAGGCTCATTGAAGGGGGAAGATTATTACCTTTCAATGAGGCCTGACGAGGAATATAGTTCCTGAGTTTCAACACAAATCAAGATTGAAAGAAGGGAGTTTTCCGATCATTGACTCAAATCTATTGCTGAGTGTAAAATGCAATCATAGAAGGCAACAGTATATCCATTGCAAACCAAAGGATCTAACCAAGCGCATGCGCAGTGTTAGAGGTCTAGGCGCGGGGCGCGCCAACGAAGGCACATTGCCTAGAATTCGGCAGCGATGGACTGCGGCAGAAACGAATTCGGCAGGCAGCGTGCAAGGGTCTGTGCAAGTCTTTGGGCTGGCGACTTGACATGGACGTGGGGCTTAGACAATGGACTTTCTAAGTCAGCAGCTGACACAGCAAGGCAGACAATTGGGGCTGCTATGAGGGCAGGCAGAATCATGGGTGGAGGGGCCAGATAATGGAGGACAAAGT
>Ga0307518_10003950_pt1 | contig 10661 bp, 14 predicted proteins | sample 25_EM_MG_FD_203889 | JGI IMG/M metagenome (GOLD analysis project Ga0307518, IMG submission 203889) | Populus trichocarpa ectomycorrhiza microbial communities from riparian zone in the Pacific Northwest, United States - 25_EM | ecosystem: Host-associated > Plants > Roots > Unclassified | place...
CATACTTCGAGATGTTAACACCAGATGTTCCGAACATCTGAAAGCGGGCGGCCGGTGTCCCGGCCGCCCGCTGGCGTTTTACCTGGTCAGGGGTGGTAGATCTCCTTGACCGTGGTGATCTGGTCGGCGCCGTTCACGGTGATCAGCGCGAGCACCGGGTTGCCTTCCCGCAGCTGCTGGATCAGCTGGTCCTGGCCGCACGGCAGGCTGCCGTAGCCCTCGTCGTCGATGGTGACCGACTCACCGGGGCACAGGGTGGCCGCGCTGAACACCTCGCCGCCCTTCCGCAGCGGAAGTCGGTAGGTCTTGCCGTCGACCGGGTCGTCCTGGCCGGTGATCAGCTGGAAGCGGACCATCCGCAGGTTGGCGTCGTATCCGGTGAACTGCACCCGCTGGGTGGAGTTCGGGAACTTGCGGTTCTGCTCGACGGGCGCCTTCCCCGAGCCCGCGGGCCTGGTCTCCAGCTGCAGGGAGCTGTTCGGCACACCGCAGGTCACCTCGGTCCCGGATTCCGTCAGGCGGGCGCAGGTCCACTTGCCCTGGACGTCGAGCACCCGCTCGCCGGGGCCTTCGGCCTGCGGCAGTTTCCCGTAGTACTCGGTGATCACGTTGTACGCCTCGGTGCAGCCCGGTGTGGTGCCGTCCGTGGCGGCCACCGCGATCAGATCCATCTTCGGCCGCCCGGGGGCGCCGACCTGGCCGCCGTGCTTGCTGCAGTTGACGTCGCCGCCGGAAGACTCTCCGGCGGCCGCTCCTTGGCCACCGCCGGTCTGGCCCTGTTCGACGGCCGCGTTCTTCACCGGGGAACCATTTCCCGCGACATTGTTCCCGCCGCACGCGGAAAGAAGTGCGGTGGCCGCGAGCGCGCCGCCCACAATGGCGGTCTTGATGGCCTTCTTCGCGGTGAAATTCATTTCAGCGCCCCTCTCGCATCCATTGTTCGAAGCTTTGTCCAGGAAGACGCCGGAAGCGGAATGGGGTTGCGTCGAAAAGCGGTCGCGGCGCAGGGTTGCCCGAAGGTCCGGACCGTCGTGTCCGCACGGGCACGACCGCGGCCCGTCACGCAACCCTCCCCGGTGTGGCCCGCCAGGGAGGGTCGCGGAGCGGGTTACGGGATGACGCGGTTGCGCAGGTTGTTCGGGTACGGGCCTTCGCCGTGGATGTTCAGTTCGTTGGCCACTTCGAAGCTGTAATACGGGTGCGAGCTGAAATAGCTGTCCAGATTGGTGCCGCCGAAGCAGATCAGATCCGCGCCGCCCGCCGCGTTGGGGCCGTTGCACAGGCTCAAGGTCGGGTACCGGAAGGAATCCACCGGCCGGAAACCGGCGCCACCGGGACCGGGAACGGGCAGATGCCCGATCAGCCCGCCGGGGTCACCCGGCCAGTTGGACTCGACGGGCTGCCGCCGCCCGTCGGCGAACAGCACACCCTGGATGTTCCGTCCGGGCGGCTCGGTCTCCAGCACCGTGCCCGCGACGAGCGCGCCGAGGCTGAACCCGACGATGTACACCTTCGTTTCGAGGTCGCAGCCGTAGGTGACATAGAGGTTGTAGAGCGCGGTCCGGAGATTGGCGACACCGGCGTCGACGTCGGCGTACAGATTGACGTCCCCGGCGCCGTTCGGATACGGGATGCGCACCGGGTCGGCGCCGCCGGGCGCGAGATTCCGGTCCAGGAGTTTCTGTGCGCCGCCGTCCTGATATCCCGGCACGACGAACATGACGGGCCCGCACGGGCCGTCCGGCCGGGCGGGTGCCGCCTGTGCCGCTCCCGCACCGGCGATCGCGCCGGCCAGGGTGACGACGGACAGGACGGCGGTCGCGAGCAAACGCGCTCCGGTTCTTTTCATCGGTTTCTCCCCACTGTCGTATTGCCGCGCCGAACGCTAATGAGCGCGGATGAAATACCGATGAAATGCGGCGCCGTACCCACTTTCGGGTGAAGTTGTCGTCTTGGTCTCAAGTTCTGTGCCGCCCGGTGTCGGAACGGCGGCCCGGTGACGGCGAGAGGTAGTTTTCCGCCATGACGAAAATGCGTGGGATTTCGATGCCGGCAGTGGCCGCGCTGTTCACGTGCTTGGCCATCGCCGGTTGCGGTGGCGATCCGCAGCCGCCCGCTCCGGTGGCAGGTCCGGCATCGAGCCAAGCGCCGGCCGCGGGTTCGGCCTACCCGATGCCTGCGGGCTGGCCGTTGACGGAGTTCCCGCTGCCGCCGGGCGGTACGGCGCCCGCCCCACGCACGAGTGACACCGCCGTGTCGTTCCGGATCGACGGCGTGGACACCGAGACCGCGAAGAGTTTCTACGCGGAGACGTTGCCGGGTCTCGGTTACGCCGACACCCACAACGCGAACCTCGCCATCGCCCGCTACGAAGGCAACGGGGTGAAGATCCTGGTGCAGGACGAGCAGTCCGGCTCGGCGCGCGTCACCATCACGAAATCGGCGGGCTGACGGGCGAACACCCGCGGCGCCACGGGTGTCCTGCCGGAGCCGCGGGCTCAGGCCCTGGTGTTGACGCTGACCGGCCGCGAACCGGTCGGCGGGGTCCAGCCCTGCAGCGTGGAGCGGAGGCTCACGCGGGTGGAGCAGTTGATCACCTGGTAGTGCAGGTGATAGTCGGTGGCCGCCCCGGTCTTGCCCGACCAGCCGATGATCCGGCCCTGTGGGACCCAGGTGCCCGCGTTGTAGATGGCCCGGTTCAGGTGGATGTATTGCGTGCAGGTGCCGTTGGAGTGCCGGATGATCACCTCGATGCCGTTCGACGAGTACGGCGACCAGCCCGAGACGAGGAGCTGGCCGCCTTGTGCGGCGGACACCTCGTAGTTGGCCGGAAGTGCGATATCCCAGGCGTACTCGTTGTAGGGGCCGGTGTGGGAGAAGGTGCCTTCCGGTCCCTGGGAAATGGTGTAGGCCTCACCGGCCGGGTACGGCATTTCGTAGTAGTAGTCCGCGGCCGAAGCCGTGGCGGATCCGGCGATCGAGAGGCCTGCCGCCATCAGTACGGCGGCCGCCATCGTGATCAGCCTGCGCGGTAACGCTTTCGCGCTCATGGTGTCCCTCGCTTTCGTGCTGTCAACGCCCCGCCATCGGCCGGGCGTCCCTGAGTGAACAGGCAGGCCACGGCTCGGACAATGGTTTGTTCAGGGCTTGCGCGAAAGCGGGATCGGGGCTATTTCAGCGGCGGCCCGCGGCCAGGATGACGAGGAACTGGCCGCCACCCGGTTCGACGGCGGCGGTCACCGGCAATCCCGGCACCAGCCGGGAGAAGCGGTCCACCAGCCAGTCCGCCGCCTCTTGAGCGTCCTGCTTCGTCGGGCACCGGGCCACCATTTCGCGGCCGCCCTTGCGCTCCAGCCGTCCGGCGACGGTGATCAGCGGCGCGGGTTCGGCCACGTGCAGCCGGTCCGGCCAGGCGATGACCACCTTGACCGCGCCCTTGCGGGTGTTGCAGCCGCGGTGCGCGAGCCGCTCGGGGATCTTGGCCTTCCGGTCCGCGGTCCGGCTGTCGACGCTCGGCCCTCGCGGGTCGTTCACCGACATGTCCTCCTCGACCGGTTCGTCGCACACCCAGCATCGCCAGCCGTCGCGTTCGGCCACGTCGTCGAGGAGAGTCACCCGGTCAACCTAGCCTGCTGTCCGTGAAGGCCTCCTTGAGGGACTCTGGGTCCCTCAAGGAGGCCTTCACGGACCAGCCCTACTTCGTGCAGTGGATCCCGGCCTCACCCCGGTACATCACGAAGCTGATCTTCACCGAGTACAGGTGGATGATCACGCACTGATCCTGCGTGTACCCGTAGGCGGAAGCTTGGTCGTAGGCCTGCTGCAACGCCGTCCGCTTGGCCGAGGCCGACGTCTTCTCCACGGTGGTCCCGAGGAACGCCCTGCTCTCCTCGGCGCTCGCCACCGACGGCGCGAGCGTCATGAGTCCCGCGAGGGCCACGGCGGCCCCCGTCGCGCGGGCGATAGTCCTGTTCATGTCCTCCCCTTTCAGCGCTGGCAGTAGAGCCAGACGCGTGCGCTGTAGTAGCTGAAGTGCGACCGGACGTCGGAGCCGCGGACGTAACACTGCGAGTCCAGCCAGCCCGTGTTGCGGGCGTACAGCCGGGCGACCTTTTCCGCCGAACCGATGGCGTCGCCCGGATACGGGCCGATGCCGGTGGCGTAGAAGTCTCCGGTCTCCACGGCGAGCGCGGGCTGCGCCGACATGGTCACCGCCGCCACCACGAGGGCCGCCGCGGTCAGGACCTTCTTCATGGGAACTCCCCCTTCTGGTCGTCAGCCAGAATCGACTGACTCCCCTCAGTCATTCATCTCAGCTAACGTAAGGCGAGGGCTGCCAGCCTGTCAACCCAGATGAACGAAGTGCGACATATCATTCATTTCAGCTAACGGAGGTGAAGATGACCGAACCACGGGCGACCACGCTCACCGACCGGATCGACCGCCTCTTCCAGGTGGTCCGCCGGCCCAACGGCGAGCAGCACAGCCACGAGGAGGTGGCACGGGCCTGCCGGGAGAGCACCGGCGAGTCGTTTTCCGCCGCCTACCTCTGGCAACTGCGGACCGGCCGCCGGGACAACCCGACCAAACGGCACCTCGAAGCGCTCGCGGCGTTCTTCCAGGTGCCGCCCGCGTACTTCTTCGACGACGAACAGGGGAAGGCCCTTGCCGAGGAGGTCGAACTGCTGGGAGCGTTGCGCAACAGCGCGGTGCGCAACCTGGCGTTGCGCGCGGTGACGCTGTCCGAGGAGGGGCTCGGCACCGTGACCGACATCGTCGAGGCGATCAAGCGGCGCGAGTCCAAGCGTGACCAGGGGGAGTAGCCATGCTGGGCAGGAAGAGCGCGCTCTGGCGCAGATGTGAGCGCATCGCGGGCGGCGTGCGGCTGCCGGAGCCGTTCGACGTCACCACGTTGTTCGGCGAGGTCGCGGCGGCGCGGGGGCGGCCCATCGAACTGGTGCCGCTCGAGGCTCGGCCGGGGGCGCCGTGCGGGGTGCTCGCGGCCACCGATCGGGCGGACTACGTGTTCTACACGCGGGACACGTCTCCCTTGCACCAGCGGCATATCCTGCTGCACGAACTCGGTCACCTGCTCTGCGGGCACGTCGAAGGCGAGGTGCGGCCGGAGGCGATCGCCGCGATGGTCGCGCCCAGCCTTTCGGCCGACCTGGTCCGCCGGGTCCTCGGCCGCACGACATACGCGCAGGAGCAGGAAAAGGAGGCCGAACTCGTCGCGTCGTTGCTCATGCGCCGCGCCACGCGCACCGGGCCGGAAACCGATCGGCTGCGCCACGCTCTCGGTTCATGATCAGCTACCTGTCCGCCGCGCTGCTGGCGCTGATCGGCCTCACCCGGCTGCTGACGGTCCGCACCGGGCCGAGGTATCTGGCGACGTTCTTCTTCAGCATGGCGGCGGGGCTCGCCGTCTCGGCCGAGGACACGGTCCGGCTGCTCGGCGACGAACTGCTCCCGCGGCTGGTCACCAACGCACTGCAACTGCTCGCGATGCGCGCGTTGCTGCAGCTGGCCCGCAGCGCCCGGTCGCCGGAGAAGCCGACGCCGTTCTGGCCGATCGTGGCGTGCTGGGCCCTGATGGTGTTGTGCTACCTGGACTTCGCGCCGCATCGGGCCGAGGCCGGCACACCCGGGTTTCAATGGCGCTTCAGCATCGTGGCGTATCAGGTGATCCTCACGACGTACGCGGTCACGTGCCTGGTGCTGTTCATCCGCACGCTCGCCCGCAGCGCCGCGGGCCGTCCACGAGGGGCGTTCCGGACCGGGCTGCGGATCCTGGTCTGCGCCGCCGCCGTCACCATCGGCTGGGCGCTGTTCTCCGGCCTTCCCTCGCTATGGCTGGAGATCACCGACCTCGCGGACCTCGACTTCCTGCCCCGCGCCCGCCTGGTCGGGCTCTGCGCGATGGTGTTGTGGGTCCTCGGCGGACTGTTCACCACCTGGGACGGCGCGCTCCGGCTGGCGCGCGCGTGGCGGCGGATCCGGGCGGTGACACCGTTGTGGAAGGAACTCGTCGCCGCCCATCCGCAGATCGCGCTGCCCGTGCGGCACGATCTCGAATTCACCTTGTACCGCAGGGTGATCGAGATCCGAGACGGTCTGCTGGCGGTGCGGGCACACATCCCGCCGCACCTCGGGGACTGGCTGCGGACCCCGGTCGACGCGCCCACGCGCGCCGCCGCCGAACTCGCGGCGGCGCTGGTGATGCGGGAAGCGGGCCGGACCTGGCCGAACCATCCGGCGGGCCCGCATCCCAGCGCGCGGGACGAAAGTGCTTGGCTGAGCGCCGTTTCGTCGGCGTTCACGCGCTCGCTTGTCGTGCGGGAGGTACGCGAACGCGCGCTGGCGGAGGTCAAGGCCTCTTGAGTTCCAGCGTGGCGTTGTGCAGCGACGAGTACAACGGGTCGGAAGTGAAGTCCGGCCCCGTTTCTTCGCCGAGGTAGACGTCGATGTGCCGGTCTCCGCCGAGCCCGGGGGTGAACTCGTCCATGATCCGCCAGGAAGCGGAACGCAGCCGGTCGCAGACGCCCGAGTCGATCGCCGTGCCGTCCTCCGCGGTGCCGCAGCCGGTGATCCGCAGTTCGCGGCCGGCGGCGAGAACGGCCGGATCCGCGGCGGCGGAGACGAACGGTTCCAGCGGGCGGCCGTGGCTGTCGCGCGGTGCGTCGTCCAGCCAGAAACCGGTGTCGTGCGACCAGTTCAGGTAGCGGCCGGCGTGACGGCCGCTGACGATCCGGCCGGTGCCCTCGTCCTCGACGGCCTGCACGAAGTCTTCGGGATAGCTGCCCAGCGGGTCGTCGCCGCGTTCGCAGTCGAGCACCAGGCAGCCGGTGACCGGCACCGGGTCGTCGTGGTGATGCGACTCGACGGCGGTGTAGTACACGGTCACGTACCACCCGGCGGACGACTCCTTCCCGGCGCCGTCGCGGTCGACGGTGGAGGCCGCGGCGAGGGCCAGCCCGGCGGCCGCCAGTACGAAAACGATTCTGTTCCGTTTCGGGCGGCGCCGGTGCTGGCCTGCCATCACACCCGCTCCAGTCGTTGGGTCGGTTCGGTTTCGGCCAGCGGATGCGGGACCGGCCGGGTCGGCTCGGCGGCGGCCAGCGCCGGCGCGGGGATCGGCTGGGTGACACTGGGATCGACCGTCGACGGCGGGACATCGGGTCGCGGCAGCGGGAGCCGGACGGGCTGCGAGACCGGGGCGGGCGCCGCCACCGGAACCGGCATCGGCGGTGGCATCGGTGGCATGGGTGGCGCGGTCTGGCCGTCTTCGGCCAGCCGTTCGGTTTTGGCCCAGCCGTTGCGGCCGGACAGCAGCCGGAACAGCGCGCGCCACGTCGCGATGATGCCCAGCGCCAGGAACCCCGGATAGAGCAGCCCGGCGAACAGGCACCGCAGGATGTTCTCGTCGCGGAGCCGGACCCAGTAGACCAAGCCCCAGAGCAGGCTCGGCAGCATGGCCAGCCCGACCAGCATCGCGGCCGACGTCGGCAGAGTGTCCACTGTGGCCACCAGCCCGCCGAGCGTGCTCCCGGTGGCCAGCGCCACCGCGGACGCCGCGACCAGGCCGACCAGCAGCAGCGACATGGGCACGGTCAGCCAGGGCGAGAGCAGGTAGATCAGGAAGTCGGTCAGGCCGAGGCCGCTGACGAACCGCGACGTGGTCAGCCTGCGCAGGTGCCGGAAGCATTGCAGATTGCCCTGTGCCCACCGGGTTCGCTGACGCAGCAACCGTTTCACGTCGGTCAGTCCCTGCTGCGTGACCCACGCGGATTTCGTGTAGCGCACGCGGATCCCGGCCAGATGCAGGCGCAGACCGAGTTCGAGGTCTTCGACGAGGCAGGCCGACCACGGGCCGGGGTGGAACCGCGCGAGGACGGACAGCCGGGTGAACTGGCCGTTGCCGCCCAAACCGACGCTGCCGACCAGGTCGCGCAGCGACTGCGCGGAGTCCGCGATGGCGCCGAATTCCAGATCCTGCAGCAAGGCCAACGTCTTGTGCCGGTTGTGGATGCGCACCCGGCACTGCACGGCGCCGACGTTCTTCTCCGCCATCAGTTCGGCGATCTCGTCGAGCATTCCTTCGCTGCAGCGGCCGTCGCCGTCCACGATCCCGACGATCGTCTGCTCGATCGTGCCTTCCCGGCGGGCGATGTCGAGGATGTAGCGGTACGCCGTGTTGAGGCCTTCGCCCTTGCCTTGCCGGGCCATGGGCAGTTCGCGGCGCAGCACGTGCAGCCGCGGATCCCTGATACCGGCGAGGATATGCGGCGTCGCGTCGTCGGAGGCGTCGTCGACGACCACGACGCGGACCGGCGTGTACCGGGTTCCGGTGGCCAGCGCGTTGCGCACCGTGTTCGCGATGACGCGTTCCTCGTTCAGCGCCGGGATGACGATCCAGAACGGCACCGGATCCGGCGTCCGGCGCACACTGCGCGGCCGTTGCGGGGACCGCCAGGCGAACACCGCGAGGACGAGGTTCTGCAACGGCCACCAGATCAGCACGCCGACCATGATGGTGGCGATGACGGACAGGCTGGTTTCCATTTCGCTAATTCCCCCTTTCCGGCGCGGGTGCGACGCGGACGAGAATCGAACGAATCGCGAAAAGCAACAGAATGAACGCGGCGAGTGACAGGAGCGGCCAGGCGCCCGCCCCCGCGGTGGCCCCCAAGGTCGCGGTGGCGCCGACTGCCGGTCCGATTCGGATCACAGACATTTCTCCCCCAAAGAAGCGTGCTCAAACCCCTTGTGTGTAAAGGATTGTGCGTGATGCGTCGGGCCCCCGGCCGATCCCGCATCGTCGACTACGACGTGAAGAGCCGTGTCCCGGTTCCCTCGATCGGGTGAGGAAATTCGCCGGGAACCGGACAGAACCACTCTGCGTCGCATCGGTCACAGCGCCCCGCACAAATGATCATGCGAAGTGCGCGTAATCGCGAAAAGAATATTCGAACCTTGGGGGAGTCATGGTTTGGAATCAACGGGAAACCGAAGTGACACGGCCGCGGGTGTGGCTCGTGATGGGCACCCGGCCGGAGGCGATCAAACTGGCGCCGGTCGCCGAAGCGATCGCCGCGGCCGGGCGGATGGAGCCGTACCTGGTCGCCACAGGGCAGCATCCGACGATGGTCGACCAGGCACTGGAAACGTTCGGCCTCCGCGCGGACGTCACGTTGCCGCTGCACCGGCGCGACGGCGGACAGCCCGAACTTCTCGGCCAGATGGTGACCGGCCTGGACGCGCTGGCCGATCGCGAACCGCCCGCGGCGGTGGTGGTCCAGGGCGACACCACGACCACGTTGGCGGGCACGCTCGCCGCGTTCTGGCGGCGGATTCCGGTGGTGCACCTGGAAGCGGGCCTGCGCTCGTTCGATCTGGCCGCGCCCTTCCCGGAAGAACTGAACCGGCGGCTGGTCACCCAGGCCGCCTCCTTGCATCTGCCGCCGACTTCGGACGCGGCGGGCAACCTGCTCCGTGAGCAGGTCCCCGCCGAGCGGATCTTGGTCACCGGCAACACTTCCGTGGACGCGATCCGCGCGATCGCCGACCGCGGCGCGGTGGACTTCCAGGACGAGCGCGTCGCCGCGGCGGTGGAGGCGGCCGCTCGTGGTGAGCGGCTGGTGCTGGTCACCGCGCACCGCCGCGAGTCCTGGGGCGAACCCCTGCGCCACGTTCTGCGCGCGGTCACCGAACTGGTCGCCCGCCATCCCGACGTGTCCGTGGTCCTGCCCGCGCATCCGAACCCGGCCGTCCGCGAGCTGGTCGACGAGGAGCTGGCAGGCCTGTCTCGCGTGGTGGTCACCGAGCCGCTGCGTTACGAGGAACTGGCCGGTGTGCTCGCGGCCGCCACGCTGGTGTTGTCCGACTCCGGCGGGATCCAGGAGGAGGCGCCCACGTTCGGCGTGCCCGTGCTGGTGTTGCGCGAGGTCACCGAACGGATGGAAGCGGTCCACGCGGGTTGTGCGCGGCTGGTCGGCACCGATCGCGAGCTGATCGTGCGGACGGCGTCGGAACTTCTCACCGACCCGCGGGCGCGGGCGGCCATGATGGGCGAGGGCAATCCCTTCGGCGACGGAAGGGCCGCGTCGCGTACCGAGCGCGCGCTGGCCAGGCTGCTCGGGCTGAGCGACGAGCCGGTGGAAGAGTTCGCCGCGGTGTCCGGGGGTGTGCTGGTATGACCCGGAAGCGGAAGGAAGACCGGCGACGGCGTACGCCCGCCGGGCTGCGGTTCGCGGCGCTGGCGGTCGTCGTCGCGACCGGTTTGGTGATGCTGGTGGTGTACACGCGCCCGGCGAGCGCGATCCTCGCTTCGCCCGCGGCGGCCCCGGTTTCGCTCGGCGACCGGCTGGCGATGAGCAGCGAAGTCGGCAGCCCCGGCCCCGGCGGGAACCGCGCCCACCGGACGCTGGTGGTCTACGACGCGGGTGAGCGGGACGCGCCGAACCCGCCCGCCGACGCGGACGAAGCCGGGATGGCCGAAGCGTTCGCGATGCACACCGCGAACCTGGTCTCGCGGGCGGGCGGCTGGACGATGCGTGCCGCGGCCGACTACCGCGCGGGCGAGATCGGCGGATATCAGGCGCTGGTGTACGTCGGCTCGATCAGCGACGCCGTGCTACCCGCCGCTCTGCTCGCGGACGTGG
>Ga0307518_10003952_pt1 | contig 10659 bp, 8 predicted proteins | sample 25_EM_MG_FD_203889 | JGI IMG/M metagenome (GOLD analysis project Ga0307518, IMG submission 203889) | Populus trichocarpa ectomycorrhiza microbial communities from riparian zone in the Pacific Northwest, United States - 25_EM | ecosystem: Host-associated > Plants > Roots > Unclassified | place...
GTGTAGAGAAACATTGGTTAAGATGGGCAAGGCCCTCACTGGTTACTTTAAATCCTGATTTTTAAGTTGTTGATCAATAGATTCAATACAATGAGATAAAGGATAAGAATGTTTTTTTTTTTTTTTGGTTTTATCTGTTTTTGAATAACATAAATCCAATCAAACCAAACTGAAATTAGTTGATTTGAATTGGTTTTGACTTTAAATTAAAAAAAATATGTCGGTTTAGTAATTTTTTTAAAGTATCTTGTTGGTGTTGGAGGATGACACTAGATTAGTAAAAAGAGACATGGCCCTGCGAAATGCAATAAACCAGCCTACAAACTAGGGCTCAAGATGTCCCATCCACACCAAGCTCCCATGGAAAAGCTGGTCGCTACTTTTCATTTTAACTCGGAACGAGATCGATAAATCTTCTTAACTAGTAGTTCTTTAACATGATAGTTCGATGTTAGATGTCATTAGTTCACTGAGCTTAATCCTTTTCTTTTTCTGCTGTAACAAATAATGCAGTCTACCTTGGAATAAATGTTAATTGAGGATAAAAATTTAGTTAGGTTATGGTGGAGATGACAATGGCCTCTCCAATAACAAAATGATTGATCATGAACCTATCCCCTACAGTCAGTGAGAATGATAAAGAATTGACAAAAGTTTTGAATTGAGGATGTGTACGTAGGTGCCATATTAAGCAAGCTTCTTTGCACGGCCACTTGAATGACCACCATCTTCCTTCTTTGATCCAGATGCTTCAGGCTTCCTAGCCCAGGCAGGAGCTCTGTCTGGCTCATAACGATAATCATAGAAAAGTTCCTCCCCGGCATTAATTCGTTCTTTGGCGAATATGCCCACTCGGTGATCCCCTGTAACCATTATGACCTACAGTGCAATGGTTGAAAGTGAGGAAAAAGTGGAAAAATCTTGAACGTGTTCCAGCTATGTCTTTAGCCACACTATTAATCTTAAATTTATCAGATAGACTGTGAGCTACAGTAGTCAAAGGGGATACCTTAGCGTAGCAATTAGGGTCTGGAGAATGGTTGGCAAACTTTAGCTTGTCACCCTTCCGGTATGCATCAAGAACAAACTGCAAGAAACAAATCTCGGTGTCAGAGAAACAACATAAGATGATGGTTGAATCCTCGTTTAAGATCTTAAAGCAGCATAACGATTCGTACCTGATCATTGAGATTGAAGAGAAATGATGAATTTTCACGGTCATATATCTTCCCACGCTTATCTGCTTCCCTATGTGAAATCAGCTCACCAGTGTACTCACCCAGGTACTCATGCTTGCCAACACTATTCTGCAGGGGGCACATATTATTCATAAGAGAAAACAAGCAAATAAATCTCTAGGTTTTATCCCAAATGACTTGTGATTAATCTCAAAAACCACATGGGATGAAAAGGATTTAAGAGGACAGTTATCCCTTATTATGTAGTCCATCCGGAATATTACCTTCAAGAAAGCACCCCAGCCTGATACATCAGATCTTCCAAGTAAAACCTATTCATAGAACAAGAAAGATAGAAAATGTAAGCATCTCGACAAATGCCCCCCATCAAATATCTGTTGTTTGAAAGCACTGATTTACACATTGGTTGATGTGGGAATCTAAAAAAAAACAGAACATCTGATGACGTGGAGCAACCCATTAAGTTAATGGCTGGTTTTAAGAGGATAATATTCCTTAGTTTTGCCTTCTCACATGCTTCATTTTCATCAATTTCATAGACAGTTATGCCTCTACTTCCTAAGTTCACAAACTATCAATATATGCTATTTTTTTTTTGATAAACTCTATACTCTTCCTAGAACACTCTGAGTTTTACAGGCAACACATAACGAGCAATGTGTAGAGTATGCCATAAATCTGTCTGAAAGAGACCTCATATTTCAGTCCACTAAATTTTACTATCATCTTCCACCTCAGTCAAGCCATAAAGAAAAACTACGTCAATTTCACAAATCTAAGACAGAAGCTGAAAAGCAAGCCAGAAGAGTAATTTCCGCATTATGGGCATTCATGAATACAGTAAGCAGATTTCTATAATGAACAAATAGAAGCATAGTACTGTTTACAAGAGAACTTCACAAATCAACGCACTATCAGATTACTTCAAATGCCAGACAACTAAGAGATATGAAAATTCAAATGTGTGCACCTATCTCTAAATATCAAACAATGAAAGATGATAAAAGGATAAAAGTGTCACTACCCTCTGTTGTTGTTTAAGAAGAAGCTTCATATTTCTGCATTCATAATTATCCCCCCTTTGGCTGGGAATACCGAGAGTACCATCACCGCAACTGCAAAAGAAAATTTAAACAGCTCAAATGATAGATAGTAGTGCAAGAAAAGTGAGGAAAAGAATAGATATATTTCTGGCGATTAATAAACAAAACATTATTTTATGAACCCTGTGAAGGATGACTTTTCATAAGTATACCAAATGATATTAATCTGACAGAAATAATAATAGCATTTTCCCAAGCACAAAGAGGGAAAGAGAGGATATGGTGCCAGCTTGGAGGCACTGAAGTTGGTAAATTCTGGCATGGGGGCAGTGGTGGGTAATAGAATGTATGGACTTCAAACTAAAATTTGGACCCTTACCGCTTGGAAGTCCAAAGTCTTTGATAAAGGAAAACTCCCAGTTCAGGGCCTGTGGGATACAGCCTCTTGAACAAACAAAAGGGTGACTTTTAGAAGACACAAATACCACCTCTAAATTCTTTGAAACTCAATATATTTTCAACCGAATCAACCCCATAAAAAAGTCAAAAGTTTGGCAACAAGAAGCAGCTTTATGGAAATCTCAATCCTTTGCAATCCGATCTTGAATATATGTGGAAACAAATTCATTACTTACAAACATGCACTTCATTAATTCCCAAGCACAATTATCAAGAAAAATTTCACAATCTTGTACAGTTATGATAATGTACAGTACACAGACAAAGCTAGGAGAAATAATTAGCCTAGAAATATACAGTTGATGAAAGCATTAACTAGAACAAAAAAAAAAGGAGCGAGAGTACCAACTCACCTAATCCAACAATTCCTACAAACATCTGGATCACATTCCCTGTCTGCAGCAAAGCATGGACATTGACGACTTCTACATTGACTTTTAGCACAATGACAGCCTCTAAATCGGTTCTTGCAACTCTTAGGACATCTAGAGGAGTAAGTAAAGGTTAGATAAGAGTATTCATCAAAGCATCAATATGCATACACATGCACACATGAACAGACACATGCCCAAACATCTAAATCTAAGGCCCCATATTTGTTTAAGCTGGTAAGGAATGAAGCTCTACAAGAGAAAACTCTAAATTTGAATGAAGCCCTACAATAAACCAAATTTTATTGAATTCTCATTTCTGAAAAAAATGGGGGATAAACAAAGGATTTACAAACACCATAAATCTTGATGTCAATGAGGTGTTAAAGGAAGGCTCACCTGCAATACTTCTCACAACACGTGCCATTTAGCAAACAAGTGCACTGCTTTCCACAAGCAGTTTGACAACTACATGGATTATACTGACGACAAGGTTGATCTTTTCTTTCAGTTATCCGCTTCCTAAAAGAATGGTAAGCAGTAGATTTCCAAGAGTACTTCAAGCGACGAACTTTACTTCTTCTCCTTAAAAATCTTGATCTCCTTCTTGCTTCATTCTTAACCTGATATGCAGTTCAATACCCGGACAAAAAATGAGGGGGGGGGGGCGTTAACACTCACTCACATGTTAATGAAAGCATAGTCATATACAAGAAGCAAAATTCTAACCATTGTTCCATTGAAATCAAACTTGGAGTACCCTTCACCAAGAGTTCCAGCATCACCTGCTTCGCATGCTGGCCTATTCTCAGAGCGAGTCATGTATTGAAAAACCTCCCAGCATGTTTTTAAACCATTTAAAAGGTTCCTAGCAATTAAGCAACTGTCATGGAAAACAAAAACAAACTTTAGACAAAATTGACAAAACAACAGCAGTTCTACTCAGAGCAATATGAAAAAGGTATCAGTAAGATCATTAGAGTGTAGAGTGTAATTCTAGGAAGGGTCAGCGGTAAAGGCTGTTCAACACATGGGACCATATATTTCATTCAAACAGTTACATTAGTGTTTGTAAAAAAATCAAGGCAAGCAAAATGTAAAATGCAAAATGAGCACATGTATTATGTAGGCACACATCATAAGAAGTACATGCGTTAGTTTAGAAAAGAATCTCCAAATCTCACTGCAATCACTTTCAGGATAATTCAACCCACCAGTTAGTACAATTCGTAAGTGATTACAAGGGAATAGCCCAGTAGTGGTTATTGTTTATCTATCTCCATTTTATGAAGCACTAATTCTGAACTACTTTTAACTTAAGGAATCTGATCAATCTCTTAAGTCTTAAATAAAAGAAAGCATTATTATGCATTCCTAATTTAACAAAGTTTTCAGTTTCAGTCTTTCATGGATTTAATTCCTTTGTGATATCTCTGTACTACTTTCATTTATTAAAACAAATTAGAAGGAAACAAAACATTAACACTGTGAAAATGTAAAACCTATTTACCATAGGTGAATTAAGTAAAGTACCTTCTAACCTAAATGGTCAAGCAAACATGACACATAGTCAAAACCATCACTCTTCTAAAATAAAAAAATATATATATATATATTCAACAAACAAGTAAACTGTAACAAAATTAACAAGAATAAACATGAGATGCACCCCCTGACCTGTTCCCGCCAAAAATCTCAACACCTTTCTCAAATAGGCCTTTTTCAATAGCTTTCCAAGATCTGTCATCACTTAACTCTTTTTTACATTTATGTTCATCTATGAACTCTTCTTTCCTCAAGGTGTCATCACTGCTAGTCACAGGTGGATTAGCGACCATCTCACTTGATAGACCATCATGAAATTCACCCTGCACTAAGTTGTGGCTGTCCTGATTCATCAATTCTTTCCTCCTAGACCTTGCAATGGTGGGAGATTTTGCATTCTTATGAGAAGAACTTGCATCTTCCTTTCCTTTGTGCGAGGTGGATCTACGTTTCAAATCAATTGACAAAAGGCCTCCACTAGCAACAGAATCGGAATCAGAAGCCACCATTTTCTTCTGCCTTTTCCGCATGCAACTTAGAACACGTTCAGCCACTCGCTTGCTGTTCCTCTTACAAGTCCCACCTTTCCCCACAAGCATAGACTTGGAAGGTGATATCTGACTAGTGGGAGAGGTGTCCTGATGAGGTCCAATCTCTGAGTCACTGCTCTCTGAAATGTTTTTTGCATTTGATGAAGCACTTTCACTTTGGCAGGACTTCACGTTCCTTCTGGCAGATGAAGCAGAAGTTTTCTTCCTTGATGATATAGGTACCCTAGCACCATCTGATTGACAGATAGAATTTTCTTCAATAACCCCATGCTGAGGAGAAATCCCTGAGGCAATTCTTTCTGACTTCAAAACCTGATATGAGTGAATTTGACGGCACTTAAATACTGTTTTGCCAAATCCTTGTGCAGGGATGTCCAATATAAACAAGTCATATTAATAAATCACCAAACATATACCAATTTGTAGCAGTGTGACCCACATGTTATGTTGTCTTCTGGATAGCTCCATGGAGATTGTTTCTCAGCCTAGAAATATGGCATGTCAACAAAACATGTAAGATTCCAGCTAGATACTAACTTAACAGCTTGATGTCTTACACTTACAAGGAAGATAAGATCCTGCGAACATCCATGTAATCTACAATCAAATACCTACCAACAGGAAACGAGGAAGTTATATAGTAACAGGGGCAAACCAAGAAGAACACAACATTGGAAAGAGTCCAAGAACGATACTTACAAGGCATCTGCGACAAAATAGGTTGTCGAACGAATCCAAAGCAGCTTCAAGATCTTTAACAAGGAAAGAATTCAGTGTTTGTGCTTCAATATCTTTATTCTTAGAATCCTCCACAGCCTTCTCTTCCTTCTTAAGAACCTCAAATCTTGCCTGTATAAGATGTTTGATGGTGTTTCATATCTGTGTAAAGCAAGCAAAAAGCAAATGGGAAACGGCTGGACCAAGCTTACACCATGACCAGTTTTCATTAGATATTATAATAATGGGGAAGACTGGTAGAATAAAAACTATATGGATCCTTCAATCGAAGAAGCAAAGACATATAAAATAGTCTCACAATGACACGTTCTCCTAATTACTCAAAAGAGCCCTCTCACACAAATGCATACCTTCACTTCACTAGGGCTTCTAGAAAAACAATGAGCTAGTGATTCCACCACTGGATCGGATGAACCAGCTTCTTTGATTGTCATCCTGGCAAAACAAAATTCTTAACCCCCAGAAAAAAACACCTTTACTCCGGATCCAGTACAAAAGCATATAAAACATAACTAAAAAAGCATGAGGACATAATTTACTTTGAATTAGGAGACAATCAAATGTTTGAATATGCAAGGTTTCTGCGACAAGCAGTTCACATAGTTATCCCTGTTCCTTTTTAGCATTTATCACTAAATTGCATTGAGCATATATGAGTTACATTGCAGAACAATAGAAACAACTTGTCAAAAGTCAGTGGCTCAATCAACATACAGCTCATCAATACTCTTGACATGGCTATGAGCATTTATTTTACAGCATTCGGCACCATTAATGCTCCAGATAAAGGTCACAGGTTGTTCTATTCAATGTAAAGGTATATTTTCTTTCTTTAGGATGGAGATAAAGTTTGCAGGGAGCTCTCACTCCGAACAAAATTCTTTTCTTGCATTCAAAAGATTTGAATGCAAGACCTTCAGCACCAATCAACCTCATTACTGCATAAAGTTTTAAGGGAAAAAAATAGAATTAATACATCACAATAGATAACATGATTATACCAACCGCAGAATATAATCTTCAGATTCTACAAAATATCTCTTCGCCTCTTCTTCATCAATTATTTCCTCTTCACTGTCACTGCAGATTAGTGCTTCACCCCCATTTTGGTCATAATAAATTCTCCTTCGACCAACCACTGATTGATCCTCTGTCATTCTTTGATTTCTACACCAAGACCATCATAAATTACTAAACCAAAATCAACACAGCAAATTAGAAATGGGTAAAATGAAGATGATAACTGTAAGATCAAGAACATATTTCAAAACGGAAAGAAAGAGATATTCAAAACTCAAAATCCACAAATGACCAACTACCATTCCAGTAAAACAAAGACTAAATACGGAATAATCTAAACATACCTGTCCAAGAAAACCCATGATGTATAAGGTGGTAATCTATTCACTTCAGGTAGCTTAATAGGCCGTACTGCATTCTTCACTGGAATACTGGAACCCAAAAGAACTGCAGTGGAAGCATGACCATCTTCTTCAGAGCCATGGCTATCCTTATCTACATTAGTCGAGTCAATACCACCATGCATACTGAGTGCATCGTTTTGCCTCTTTGTAAATAAATCTATACTGTTGTCAGTACCGCTAATCCAATTGTTCTTCCTTTCCTTTGACAACTTATCGAGGTGGTTTGTAATGCCAACCAACTTTTGTCTGTTCTCTTCCATCCTTTTCTGAAAGCAAAATAAAAAAAAATGTTAAATGAACTGAGTAGCGAATACAGGACCCAAAAGAAAGAATTTCATAGAAATAGAAAATTAGTATGATATCAAAAGAATGTACCATAACATAAACGCATCGGTCAGCCGCAACTTGCTTCTTTAACGATTCAATAACTAATAAAACCTCTTCGCTTGCAAGAGTGGTATCCTGATTAGACTTTATCATCTATAAAAAAAATAAAAAATAAAAAAGCCATCAGTGTCAATTCTAATTACAACCATAAATGGCATCATAAAGTAACTAAAATGGGGAAAATCACTAAAAGCAACCAAAAAAAAATTGGAGGTCCAATCACAACCATGAAATATAAATTACCTCAAAATAACCCATTAAAATCTAACAAAAAATGTAAAAATCACTACAGAAACCAAAATATTATTTTTTTTAAAAAAAAGGTGGACCGACTGGAGCTCCAAGGCTAGTGCAGTTGCATACATTGCAAGGATTTTACAATATTTTGAATCAAATTTAAGTTTTGAACCACAAATTGTTCAAAAATTACTTACAATCAAAATTATCAATATAAATGCACCAGAAAATTAAGGCTAACACGCGAAATGCATTTATAAATAAGACTCATTCTCTCTGCTGTCTTAAGAAATCAACAAACAAAAGAAAAAATTATAAATAGATAATCGAATGAATCATCGCGACCGAAAACAATGTTCATCAATTGGGAGAAAGAGAGTACCGGAGAGTCCTTAGGAGGCTCCGATCTGGTGATGGAAGCAGACGGCGGTGGCGATGGCGGCGGCGACGCCATTGTTAGGATCCGAATCAACAATGAGGATCCGGATCAGAATCCGATTCACAAAAATAATGCCGTCGTTTAAGGGAAAAAATAGAAAAAGAAAAACAAGCTGGAGAGGATTTGGCGGGTCGGCTTGAAACCCTAAAATAAAAATTTGGGGGAGGGTGGATTTTAATTTTGATTTACTTTTTCGGGGTTTTTTTGTAATTATACCAATTTATTAATTTCAAAGGTTGTTGGGTTTATTTATTTTTTTAAGAAAAAGAAGGAAATGGGAGTAAAATTTCATGGGGGGAAGGAAACGTGGCAACTTATTTTGAATTTATATACTGTTTGAAAACTTTGCAGTGTTTAAACTTTCAATGTTTTTGGAAGTAATGGGCTGTGATTACTTTCCTTAACAATGAAGAGATTGTTTAGTATTCTGGAAATAATTATTTTTTTAAAGTGTTTTATTTGAAAATTTATTAAAATAATATATTTTTTATTTCTAAAATTTATTTTTAATATCAACACACTAAAACATTCAAAATTATAAAAAAAAAATAATTTAAAAAAATCAAGATTTTTTAAAAACATGATGTCATTGCAAAAACAAACACAACCTAAAAAAACTAAAAGAGCTCCTTTTTACTGTACATTAATTATTGTTCACATACACTCATTTGCATTATGGATTGGAGTAGTAGAATGATAATTTTGCCTTTATTAACAAAGCACAAATGACCTTGGACAAGAGTATATCAGTCTTTTTCTTTTCATGTGCACAATTAAATTACCTAAGTGTCATTACGTCGAAATTGTCTTTACCTTTGGTCAAGGTGTTTTTTGTCTTTTCCTCTTCTTCTTTTTTGTAATTACCATATTTAATTCGGGGCACTTTAGTATTTCAGCATATTTATATGATTAACAAACTTTAGTGTTTTTAAACTGGTTATGACAATTTTATTATGTCATTAAAATCCCATAAAAGGGTAACCATGAGACTATGCTGAGTCATAAAAACACCAACATACTCGCAAGTAATTGGTAGAAACAATGATGTTACAAAAATTGATATGATTGCTAATTAATATAATAAATATTGAATCTTATCTCATTGGGCATGCCAATTATTATATTGACAATTAATTTTTACTTAAGACTTGAACTGTGATGAGACGACAACTATCTCTGTAAAATAATAAATAGGGTTCTAGATCCTGAACCCTAAGAAAGAGAAATATTTTACAAGAAATATCATCAAGCAGAGAATAAAAAAGTCTGAAGAAAGGAAATGGATAAATCTAAATGTTCTTGAAAAATAAAAATAAAAAAATTTAAATAAAACAAAAAAAAAAGAAAAACATTATAGGATAAAAGATAAATAAATTATAAAAATTGAATATTTGGGGTTTGTCATTTTTTTTTAGTAGTTGGTATGACCTATTTATATTGTTAGAGTGTTAGAGTTTTACGTAAATACTTAAATCTAATCTTACATAAAAATATTCATATCATATAAATAGATTACATAATAAGTCCTCATATAAATTGAACTATATTTTATCTTTTTTCTAATAACCGTATAAGTTCTAACTAATCTAAAACATTAATCAATTTAATTTATTGAGAACTCTTATTCTGAATAGGATAAAACCTTTTGGTTAATACACCAACTCTTATTATTATGATCGATCACTTTCTCTTAATCGATCATAACTCCTAGCCAATTATGATCCTTGGTTGATTTCACTATTCACTCTCGATTTCAACTTTTCTTTTCTTGATTTCTTGTTAACAAACATTGTTCTAATTTTGGATGACACGTAGATATTTATTTTTAGTGTGAATAATACCACTATATTTCTTTATTTCTAGAATAAATGAAGGAATATTTTGTCGTCATATTAGTACAGAAATTGATCAAACAAATTGAATATATATGACATAGTTAATGAATACTATAACCTAAAATGTCAACCATGAATGATATGTTAGTCAATCAACTATTTCAAATAAGACTTACACGTAAAAATATTGATCATATGCTGCATGTCAGCCAATAAATTATTTCAAATAAGGAATGCGATGGATTTCTTGAATAACTTTATGTAATATAGACTTCTTAATTGTTTTATTCAATAAACAACTCATTTTTTTTATGTAATTAAGAATCAACAATAAATTAAGTTATAAGTTAATAATAGCCTAAAGTACAAACAATATAGATATGGCGCATTTCCATACTTGTGATCTCCAAGTCGATTCCTTAGTTTCTTTA
>Ga0307518_10003953_pt1 | contig 10659 bp, 10 predicted proteins | sample 25_EM_MG_FD_203889 | JGI IMG/M metagenome (GOLD analysis project Ga0307518, IMG submission 203889) | Populus trichocarpa ectomycorrhiza microbial communities from riparian zone in the Pacific Northwest, United States - 25_EM | ecosystem: Host-associated > Plants > Roots > Unclassified | place...
TGCCATCCGTATTCCACGACCTTGCCGGACTCGTCGTAGGTGGTGCGGCGCATGGTGAGCAGCGCCGCGCCCGGTTTCTCGTCCAGCAGTTCGGCGTCCTCCTCGGTCGCCTGCCGGGCGCCGACGTTCTGCTGGGCGGCGTGCAGACGGACGCCCGCCGAGCGCAGTAGCTGGTAGAGCCCCTTGTCCCGCAGTTCGTCGTCGGCCGGATCGATGAGGCCGTCGGGCAGGTAGTTGTTCATGATCGCCAGCGGCTCGCCGCCCGTCGAGCGCACCCGCTTCAACCGCCGGACGTGGGTCAGGCCCGGTGTCTCCAGCTGTTCGATCGCCTCGTCGCCCGCGGGCTCGACCTGGTTCACGAGGACGACGGATTCCGGCTTGTCCCCGAGCTCGTTGAGGTCGTCGAAGAGGCTGCTCAAGCGCAGCGGCCGGGCGACCTTGGTGCGGACGACCTGCGTGCCGACGCCCCGTTTGCGGACGAGCAGCCCCCGGTTGACCAGCGACTGGATCGCCTGGCGGATGGTCGGCCGCGACAGGTGCAGCCGCGCCGCCAGATCCAGCTCGTTGTCCAGCCGGGCGCCGTTGGGCAGCCTGCCGTCTTCGATGGCGGCGCCGATCTGCCGCGCGACCTGGGAGTACAGCGGTTCCGGGCCGTTCGGATCCACGACGATTTCGCCGGGCACCCAGGGTTTCATGCGCGGAGCCTACCGCGCTCGACCACTATGACCTTATGTCCATATGTCTTGACAAAGTCTCCGGGCGCTTGCGATGGTCGGAGGACCACGCGAGCCGGGAGGTACGAACGTGTCGGACACAGTGCGCCGGATAGTCGCCGCGCGAGTGCGGGATCCGGGGGCCGTCGCGGTGGCCGCCGCCACCCGGGTCCGGGCGAAGTCACCGTTCAACGACAAGGGCCGCACGATGATCATCGCCGCGGACCATCCGGCTCGCGGAGCGAACGGCGTCGGCTCCGACCCGCTCGCGATGGCCGGCCGCGGCGAACTGCTCGACCGGCTCGGCCTGGCACTGGAACGGCCCGGGGTCACCGGCGTGCTGGCGACGCCGGACATCATCGACGACCTGCTGCTCCTCGGCGTGCTCGACGGCAAGACCGTCATCGGCTCGATGAACCGCACCGGACTGGCGGGATCGAGCTTCGAGATCGACGACCGGTTCGCCTGCTACGACGCCGAAACGATCGAGCGGATGCGCTTCGACGGCGGCAAGACGCTCACCAGGATCTGCCTGACCGATCCGGCGACGCCGAGCGTTCTCGAAAACACCGCGAAGGCGGTCAACGAACTGGCCGACCGCAAACTGATCGCGATGGTCGAGCCGTTCCTCTCGGACTGGGTCGACGGACGGCTGCGCAACGACCTCTCCCCCGACGCCGTGATCCGCTCGATCACCATCGCCTCCGCCCTCGGCCGCACGTCGGCTTACACGTGGCTGAAGCTCCCGGTGGTGAAGGACATGGAGCGCGTGCTGGCCGCCTCGACCTTGCCCGCCGTCCTGCTGGGCGGCGAGGTCAAGGATCCCGACGCCGCGTTCGCCGCCTGGCAGCGGGCGCTCGCGCTGCCGACCGTGCAGGGCCTCGTGGTCGGCCGGTCCCTGCTCTACCCGCACGACGGCGACGTCGCCAAGGCCGTCGACACGGCCGTCGGACTGCTGTGAACACCTGTGGAGGACAACGCGTGAAGACCATCGACCACTGGATCAACGGCGCCGCGACCACGGCGGGCTCCACCCGTACCGCCCCGGTGTACGACCCGGCCGTCGGGCACGCACGGGCGGAGGTGCTCCTCGCGGAACCGTCCGATGTGGACACCGCGGTGGCCGCCGCGGCCAAGGCGTTCGAGGCGTGGGGCGATTCGTCGCTGTCGCAACGGACGAAGGTGATGTTCGCCTTCCGCGAGCTGCTGGTGAAGCACGAGGACGAGCTCGCCCGGATCATCTCCGCCGAACACGGCAAGGTGATCGACGACGCGCGCGGTGAGATCGTCCGGGGCCGCGAGATCGTCGAGTACGCCTGCGGGATCGCCGACGCGCTGAAAGGCGGCTTCTCCGACCAGGTCTCACGCGACGTGGACGTGCACGACTTCCGGCAGCCGCTCGGCGTCGTCGCCGGGATCACGCCGTTCAACTTCCCGATCATGGTGCCGCTGTGGATGCACCCGATCGCCATCGCGGCGGGCAACACGTTCGTCCTCAAGCCGAGCGAGCGGGTCCCGTCCGCGTCCCGGCTGGTCGCCGAACTGTACGCCGAGGCTGGGCTCCCCGACGGCGTGTTCAACGTCGTCAACGGGGACAAGGTCGCGGTCGACGCGATCCTGGAGCATCCCGGGATCGCCGCCGTGTCGTTCGTCGGGTCGACCCCGATCGCCAAGTACGTCCACGAACGCGCGACGGCCACCGGCAAACGCGTGCAGGCGCTGGGCGGGGCCAAGAACCACGCCGTCGTCCTACCCGACGCCGATCTGGAGTACGCCGCGAACCATCTCACGGCGGCCGCTTTCGGCTCCGCCGGGCAGCGGTGCATGGCGATCTCCATCGGTGTCGCCGTGGGGTCGGCAGGCGACGGGCTGATCGAGATCCTCGAGCGCAAGGCCGCCGAGATCAAGGTCGGGCCCGGTCACGAGGCGGGCAACGACATGGGCCCGGTGGTCACGGAGGCCGCGCGACGGCGGGTGATCGACTCCGTCGCCCTCGGGGCGGAGCAGGGCGCGACCGTGGTCGTCGACGGGCGGGAGCTGCGGGTCGCCGGGCACGAGGACGGGTTCTTCGTCGGACCGTCCCTTTTGGACCATGTGACCACCGAGATGGCCGCCTACCGCGACGAGATCTTCGGGCCGGTGCTCGGGATCGTCCGGGTGTCCACACTGGACGAGGCGATCGCGCTGATCAACGCGAACCCCTATGGCAACGGGACCGCGGTGTTCACCGGCAGCGGCGAGGCGGCGCGGCGATTCCAGCGCGAGGTGAAGGTCGGGATGATCGGGGTGAACGTGCCCATCCCGGTGCCGATGTCGTACTACTCCTTCGGCGGATGGAAGGACTCCCTCATCGGGGACAGCCCGATCCACGGCCCGGCGGGCGTGCGGTTCTACACGCGGGCGAAGGTCGTCACGACGCGGTGGCCGCACTCCACCGCCGGTTTCCACTTCCCGACGTCCAGCTGAACGACCGCATTTCGTCCTCTGAATGCGGCAACCGCATTCAGAGGACGAAACGCGCGTCGTCAGCGCACCTCTTGCCGTTGCCGTTTCCCGACGATCCGCCAGCCGGCCGCCAGCACCACGACCAGCACCGGGATCGAGTAGAACGCGATCTTCTCGGCACCGTCGGAGAAGCCCATCAGGACGACCACCAGCGCGAGGAAGCCGAGCGTCGCCCAGCCGCTGTAGGGCGCCCACGGCATCCGGTAGGACGGCCGTTCCAGCTCCCCGCGCAGCGCCGCCTGACGCAGCCGCAGCTGACAGAAGATCAACGTCGCCCAAGTGGTGATCACGCCGAGCGAGGCGATGGCGATCGCGATGTCGAAGGCGTCCTTCGGCACCAGGTAGTTCAGCACCACGCCCAGCACGTAGGCGCCGGACGTGAACAGGATGCCGCCGTAGGGCACGTGACGGCCGCTCATCCGGCCGACGAACTTCGGCGCCTCGCCCTTGTCCGCGAGCGCGCGCAGGATGCGGCCGGTCGAATAGAGCCCGGAGTTGCAGCTCGACAACGCGGCGGTGAGCACGACGGCGTTCATCACGTCGCCGATCCCCGGGATCCCGAGGCGGGTGAACACGGTGACGAACGGGCTCTCACCGCCGTTGTAGAACGGCCACGGCAGCAGCATCGCCAGCAGCAGCACGGATCCCACGTAGAACACGCCGATCCGCCAGACGACACCGTTGATCGCCTTCGGCAGCACCTTGCGGGCGTCCTTGGTCTCGCCGGCGGCGATGCCGACGACCTCGATCGCCGAGTACGCGAAGATGACCGCCTGCAGCGTCATCAGCGCGATGCCGACGCCGGCCGGGAAGAATCCATTGTGGGCGGTCAGGTTGTGCACGCCCGCGGTGGTGCCGCCGATGTCGGCGCTGGTGAGCACCAGCCCGAGGGCGGTGACGAGGAAGACGACGATGGCCAGCACCTTGACCACCGAGAACCAGAATTCCAGCTCGCCGAACAGTTTCACCGAAAGCAGGTTCACCGCCAGCAGCACGCCGAGCGCGACCAGCGCGGTGATCCACTGCGGCACGTCGGGCAGCCACTTGTGCACGTAGATCGCCACCGCGGTGATCTCCGCGATACCGGTCATCGCCCAGTTCACCCAGTACATCCAGCCGGAGGCGAAACCCGCCCACGGCCCGATGAACTTGCGGGCGTAGGTGACGAAACTGCCGGAGGACGGCTCGTGGAGCACGAGCTCACCGAGCGCGCGCATCACGAAGTACGCGGCGATACCGCAGAGCGCGTACGACAGGACCAGCGACGGCCCGACCTGGTGGAGCTTGCCACCGGCACCGAGGAACAGCCCGACGCCGATCGCGCCGCCGATGGCGATCATCTGCACTTGGCGGTTGCCCAGTGCTTTTGAGTAGCTTTCACCTTTTTCGGTGAGCAGCGAGGAATCCATGGTTGCCAGACGCTAGAGCGTGTGCGGCACGTCACCAACAGTGCTAAGGAAGACTTAAGGTGTGCGGGACGTCACTCCGCCGGTTTTACGGGAATTTCCCTTTTCGATTTGACAAATTCACCCGCGAACCCCGATCGTCGCGCGCGTAGGAGCGCTTCTACGCTACGGCCGTGGACCTCGCAGCGTTGCTGGACCGGATCGCCGACGACGTCGCGCCGGAGATCGGCCGCGGCTCCGTCGCGGACTACATCCCCGCCCTGGCCAGGGTCGAGCCCGGCCGGTTCGGCATGGCGGTGGCCGAAGTGGACGGTGGGCTGCACGGGGTCGGCGACTGGGAAGTGCCGTTCTCCATCCAGAGCATGTCGAAGGTTTTCACTTTGGCGCTCGCGCTCTCCCACGGCGACGGGGTGTGGGAACGGGTGGGCCGCGAGCCGTCCGGAAACCCGTTCAACTCGCTGGTGCAGCTGGAGAACGAGGACGGGATCCCCCGCAATCCCTTCATCAACGCCGGCGCCCTCGTGGTGACCGACGAATTGGCGCACCACGGCGACGCGGCGGAAACCCTGCTCCGGTTCCTCCGTGAGGAAAGCGGGCGCGCCGGCATCGGCATCGACGCCGAGGTCGCCGCGTCCGAGGCCGCGCACGCCGACCGCAACCGCGCGCTCGCGTATTTCATGGCGTCGTACCGGAACATGCGTCATCCGGTGCCCGCCGTCCTCGACCAGTACGTGCGCCAGTGCTCGATCGCGATGAACTGTGGCGACGTCGCGCGGGCGGCGGTGTTCCTCGCCCGCCACGGCGTGCGCAACGACGGCACCCGGCTGCTCGGGCAGAGCGCGGCCAAGCGGGTCAACGCGGTGATGCTGACCTGTGGCACCTACGACGCGGCCGGCGAATTCGCCTACCGAGTCGGGCTTCCCGGCAAGAGCGGGGTCGGCGGCGGCATCGTCGCGATCGTCCCCGGCCGGTGCGCGATCTGCGTCTGGAGCCCGGGCCTGGACCCGCGCGGCAACTCCGTCGCGGGTGTCGCGGCGCTGGACCGGTTCACCACCCTGACCGGCTGGTCGGTCTTCTGATACTCAGCCGCTCGGCCGCCCCATTTCGTGCCCCGGCCGCCCCTCGGTACGCCGCCGGCGCTTGATCCGTTCTTCGTGCAGGTGCCGCCGCCCGCCGGTCAGGTCGCCGGTGACGTTGCGCGCCATCTCGCGGTAGGCCGCGTAGTAGCCCTCGTCGTACTCCTCGATCAGCTGGAAGGTCCACCGCTCCGGCAGCACGTTGAGCCCGACCAGTTCGGTCTGGATCCGCTCCGCCCACTCGGCGTGCCCGGCCTTCCGGAGGGCTTCGACGGCCTCGCCGAGCGCGAAGTCGGCGGTTCCGGTGAGGTGATGGAAGGCATACAGGTGGCCACGCGCCTGCTCGACCGTTTCGAGGGCGAAGATCAGCTTTCCGACGGCGTCGACGGTCGCCTCGTCGGGTTCTGAGGATGAGTCCGGCATGCCGGGGAAATGCCCCCGCTCCGGCACTTCTACACTTCGTCGGCCGCGATCCGCGCGAACGAGCGGATCAGCGGGTTCTCCCGTTCGGTCACCCACGCGACGACCAGCGGGCTCGGTGGCATGTCGGCCAGCGGCACCCAGGTGAGCCCGTCGGGCAGGGCGTGCCCGAGCGGCGCGATGCCCGCCGATCCGTTCCACAGGACGGCTTGCAGGCATTCGCCGACCGTGCGTACCACCGGCCCTGCCGGTCGTTCGCCGACGGGCGTCGCCCCGTTCCAGTACTCGCGCCACAGCGGATCCGTGCCCTCGGGCAGCTGGAACCACGGCCGATCGGCGACGTCGGCCAGCCGCAGCGTCGCGCGGCCGGCGAGCGGATCGCCGGTGCGCAGCACCAGCCCGACCGGATCCGAACGCAGGGCCCGCACGGTGAGGCCGGTTTCCTCGAACGGCGACCGGGTCAGCGCGACGTCGGCCAGCCCGGCGCGCAGGCCGGTGGTGGGATCGGTGAAGTCCGCCTCGCGGAAGTGGATCGAGACTTCGGGATGCCGGCGCCGGAACGCCGCGGCCAGCCGGATCCCCGCCTCCCCCGCGCCGTCGGCCAGGGTGCCGACGGTGAGCGTCACGGGACCCGCCGTCTCGATCACCCGGGCGCGGGCGCGTTCGGCCTGGTCCAGCAGGGTGCAGGCCTCGGCGTACAGGGTGGTTCCGGCGGCGGTGGGCTCGACACCGGCGGCCGACCGGAGCAGCAGGACGACTCCCAGATCGTTCTCCAGCTGCCGGATGGCCCGGCTCAGCGGCGGCTGGGTCATGTGCAGCCGCGCCGCGGCCCGGCCGAAGTGCCGCTCCTCGGCGACGGCCACGAAATAACGCAGCAGACGTAGCTCCATCACCAGCGATGATACCCATCAGGTATCGAAGCGTGGAGATCGGACTTGGACGGCGCTCGGAGCCCGGCGCGAAGGTGGGGTCATGCCCTTCGAACCACTCACCCACGAACCCGCTGTCGACCCCGCACAGGCCCGGGAGATCGCCCGCGACGTCGTGGTGATCCCGAATCTCGGCGTCGGCCTCGTCCCCAACATCGGCGTCATCGGCGGCTCGCATTCGGTGCTCGTCGTCGACACGGGGCTCGGTCCTCGCAACGCCGGGAAGGTGCTCGCCTTCGCGGCCGAACACGCCCGCGGCCGCAGGCTGTACCTGACCACGACGCATTTCCATCCCGAGCACGCTTTCGGCGCACAGGTCTTCGCGGACGAGGGGACCTATCTCGTCAACAGCGCCCAAGCCGCGGACCTGGTCCACAAAGGACCGGGCTATCTCGAGATGTTCCGCGGCCTCGGCACCCCGGTCGCCCGGGCGCTGGACGGCGTCGACCTCGTCACCCCCGACGTGGTCTACGACGACGTGTACGACCTCGATCTCGGCGGACGGGTCGTGCGCATGGAAGCCACCGGACGTGCCCACAGCAAGGGCGATCAGGTGGTGACCGTGCCCGACGCGGGAGTGCTGTTCACCGGAGATCTGGTCGAGACCGGGCAGTTCTCGATCTTCCCGTGGTTCCCGCCGTACGACACCGATGTCTCGGGACTGCGCTGGATCGAGGTGCTGGAGCGGCTGGCCGCCACCGGACCGGACCTCGTCGTCCCCGGCCACGGCGACGTCTCCGGACGCCGGATCCTGACCGACGTCCGCGAGTACCTCGAACTGCTGCGCGACGAGACCTGGAAGCGGCGCGACTCGGCTCTTCCCGAAGAGACCATCGCCGCGGAGGTCGAAGCGTCGATGGTCGAACGTCACCCCGAGTGGGAAGGCCGGGACTGGATCGCGAAGGGTGTCGGCTGCTTCTGCGCCGAACACTCAGGCCATGAGGCAGCAGGCGCCGGTGAAGCAGCCGAAGGCGCCTCCGCTTGACGCGTTCTTCCAGTTGTCGAAGCGGTCGATCACGAGTTCGACCTCGGCCTGACCGGCCGCGGCGACATCGATGACGGAGTCGGCGAAGAAGCTGCGGATATCGTCGGAAACGGCGTTCTTCATGGAAGATCTCCCTCGAACCTGCGGTGTTGGATACCGAAATCGTGCAGGTTCGAGCCCCGCTGCCGACAGTGCGAAGCGCCACGGACGACGTGTGGCTTTCGGCTGCTCCACTCGCGTCAACCGGGTGACGCGAGTGGAGCAGCCGTCTACTTGAAGATCGCGATGGGATGGACGACGAGTTCCCCGGTTTCGGGGTCCCAGTCCTCGACCTTGCCGAGGCATCGCGCGCGGAACGCGCCGGCGGGCGCGGAGTCCCGCAGATCGCTGGTCACACAGGTGAACCGGATCCGCCTGCTTCGCTCCGGATCGTCCGGATTCCCGTACGGCGCGACGAAAACCGTCTCGGTGTCGGTCTGCGAGCGTTTACGGAACAGGCCCTTCACGGAGATGAACGCCTCGACACCACGCAGCCGGGTCTGGACCTGCCGGGTGCTCTCGGGGCCGTCGGCCCAGCCGAGTTCCTTCACCAGCGCCCGGTTGTGGGCCAGTTCCTGCTTCGTCAAATCGACGTAGATGATGTCGTTGTGCTTCTCCAGCACCTTCGTCACGATGCCGATCACGGTGATCGGTTCGGCCTTCCGGATGTACCGCCGGAACTCCTCGTCGGTGTCGGTGCGCTCCGATTCCCCTTTCAGCGGGCCGAATCCGCCCGAACCCCAGAACCGCCAGCCCCGGCTCTTCCGTTTCTCGACCTCCTGCTCCAGTGCCTCGTTGTAGCGATGCAACTGGTAGAGGCCCATCACGGATTTCGTGTGCAGGTAGAAGCCGATGCCCCGGATCATGCCCTGATCGCCGTCGGAGCGCGCGCGGCGCCAGTGCTTCACGAAAACGACGATCGCGACGAGGAAGGCGAGCACGGTCAGCACCCAGACCGCGAGCCACCATCCCCAGACGTCCCACCACAGATTATCGGCAGCCACGGATCTCCTTGAAGGCGTCGAGCAGCGAGGTGGTGTTCGCGTCGACCATCCGGCCACCGGTGGCCACGGCCGCGCGCTCCAGTTCGGCGGGATTCGCCTCGCCGAACCGGATGGTGTACGTGTGCACGCCCGGATCCCTTGGCGCGCGCAGGAATTCTTCGATACCGGGGCCGGTGTTGCTCTCCCCGTCGGTCATCAGCACGATCGAGACGTCTCTGCCGGGCTCGGCGCCGCGATGGACGCTCGCCTTCGCGTACGCCTCGCCGAGCGCGGACCACACCGCGGTGTTGCCGTCGAATTCGTCGGCCGCGATGAAGGCCCGCAGCGCGTCGAGGTCACCGGGTCCGTCGATGGTGAACTCCTTGTCCCCCAGTATCTTCCCGCCGAACCGGAGGACCGTGAGCCGCTCTCCGCGGTAGAACCGGTCGAACCCTCCGTCCGGGCCGCCGCTCAGCCCGGCGAAGGTCGCGCGGAGCGCGGCGATGCGCGGCCCCTTCATCGAGCCGGAGAAGTCCAGCACGAAGATCACCCGTCCCGGCGCGCGGGCGGAGGAGGCCGCGTAGTCGTCGAGGAGTTTGTCCACGACGGCCTGTTCGTCCGGGAAGTACAGCGAGTTCCCGATCGAGGCGGGCAGCCTCGGATCGAGCCCCACCTCGCCGGTGACCGGGCGGCGGAGGGTCCGTTCCATCAGTTTCTTCTGTGCCGCCGGGCTTCTGAGCCAGGAGACCACCTTGTCGTAGGCCTCCCGTTTGGCCGGGTCGAGCAGCAGGACCGGATAGTCGGACTGGACGATGCCGTCGCGCGGGTACACCAGTTCCAGCGGGGTCTTGAGCCTGCCGCTCGCGTTCAGGGAGAGCAAGGTGGACTCGTACCCGATGATCGCGTCCACGTCCTGACGCTCGGCGAACCGATCGACCACGGCGGCCGAAGTGTCCGCCGTCAGCGTGTGCCCGGTGCGGAAGCCTTGGAGCTTGTCGCATTTCACGTCCTGGAGGCGCAGCGCGGCACCCGTGCCCGCGGCGGCCGTCGCCACCCCGACGAGTGAGGTGAGCCCGCTGGTCGACTTGGCCGGATCCGCCATCGCGAACCGGAAGCCACCGCCCGCCGCCGCGTCCGCCAGGTCGGCCCACGAGAGCTTCCCGTCCGGTTTGCCTCGGCGCAGTTCCGCCGCCTTCGCCGGGGTGATCCCGACGATGACCGGCGACACCATGGTCTTGGTCGCGAGCGGCCGTTCCCCCTTGTCCGCGGACTGCCGGTGCTTGAGCTGGAAATACCGGTCGGTGGAAAGCCAGGCGAGGTCGTGCGTGTCCTTTCCCGGGGTGAGGGAGGCGGCGGCGTCGATGGTTCCCCGGAAATCCATTTCCAGTTCGATTCCCGTTTCCGCGCGAAGGTCGTCGAGAATCGGCCCGAGATCGGCCAGCTCCGAACTGGCCAGCACGCGCAGCTTCACCTTCTGCCCGCCGCTCGTGCAGGCGGCGACCACCAGGAGCAGACCGCACAGGATCACGAGGAGCCGCTTCACGGGCAGTCCCCGACCGTCTTGATCATCTCTTCCAGCACCGGATTGTCCGGCAACGGCGTG
>Ga0307518_10003954_pt1 | contig 10655 bp, 10 predicted proteins | sample 25_EM_MG_FD_203889 | JGI IMG/M metagenome (GOLD analysis project Ga0307518, IMG submission 203889) | Populus trichocarpa ectomycorrhiza microbial communities from riparian zone in the Pacific Northwest, United States - 25_EM | ecosystem: Host-associated > Plants > Roots > Unclassified | place...
TGTACTACCGCGTGTCGCTATCACCACTTGAAAGCTTAAGTTGCTTATATAAGACAAAAGCACACCTGGAAGGGCGTGTCATCATATGGACATAGCCCTCATGCCATCCTCAGCGCTGCCACTCAAGGTAACCCCTGCTTCAACACCAGCCAGGGCTGGTACCACTCCGGACACGTCAGGATCGAAGACCCCGACGTCTAAACCACCAGCGCCCAATCCAACAGAAATTTCAAGTCCTCATGAGCTGACAGCGTTTGTACGCCAATTGGCCCCCCATCTCGCGTTGTCTTTCTGAACCAATGATTTTCCTTAGGTTGAAACTTTGCTCGAGCAACTGGACACGAAATTTGACGAGATGTCTTCCCAGATACTCGACCGTAGTGCGTGACCTAGTCGTTACTTCGTCGGCTGACGTTTTAATTGGTCAATAGTGACGCAAATGTCTAACAGAGTCGACGCTCTTGAGGCTGCTATACAGGACATTATATCCGGAGACGTTGCTACACCTAACACGTCTCAATCCCCTACACCCTTCGGAGGGAATGCCGCCAGGGGTCCGGAGAAGAGGTAGCCGCTACAAAACTGCTTCCATACCCTTTCATGATCAAACCCACTCGGACCTGCTTCCACGGACCTGCTTATATGTTGGATGTCTTCGTATAGTAGTGTTTCTACCAGAGAATGTACCAGTATAGTTTTTCAACCTTGTCTGCACACATAATTGCTACCGATATATTCCCTTATCCTATGAATTCCCAAGTCAACCCTCGCTCAATCCAGTCCAAGTGCAGCAGGTCCGCTGAGACCCGGGGACAGTACTCGATGTTGTGGCGTGCCGGCAGGCGCACCACCCAACATCGATGATAACATCGCTCCAAGTGGGTTGTCGGGTTGAGTGCGTGGTGGGGGGATGGCGAAGTATAACGTTGAAATCTCTTGCAACGCCTGCGGAAGCACCGTTAATAGACCTCGCTGAGATTCAAAGACATAGGCCGTACAACGCGGACTTCTTTGGTTGCAAGAACGCCTCCTTTGGATTGATATGTTCCGCACAGCCTGACCCAACTCTCACGGATAGCCTTGCTCTTCTCCCCGTTTGCTCGCTGGCACGTCAGCACCACAAGCTGGCAAAAGTTGATCGTACTGTCAGTAGTAAATACAACTTCAGTACTATCGTCAACGGGCATTGGTGAGCTCTGCAGTGAAGAGACCAATGAAGGCCGGATAGGTAGTAGCTTGCTGACAAACTGAGTGATGAAGGTCCGAGCGGCGAGGATATTACCATTTTCCAAGTATCTGTCGAAGCCCTTCCATGAGCGACTCACATAATGGTGGATGTATGCAGCCTTGAACTGACGAGAGGGTCCCACGTAGAGCAAAGTTTCCTGGTTTGCCACCTTCCGTGGCCCAATCTACAAGCATCTGTGCAAGAAGGCGTGCGCTGTCTCTCTTGCCTGCTGCAAGGAGATGCGGTTCTGCAGCATCGAATGTTCCTTCTGTTCCCAGATTAAGAAGTGCATAGTTGATCCACGATGACGTATACAACAATACCTTTGAATAGAAGTTCACCGATATAGTGGTGGAGATCCTGGTCACCAGAAGGGCATGTGGCGTGCTTGGCTGACCACCTGGAAGCCACACCAGATGAGCTGCTGGCAGGGTACCATTTAATTGAACGAACGCGATGGCTTTATCGGTTACCGTCTTTCTCCAAGCACCAGAGCTTCCTGTCAATGCGATCAACTGGGTGAGTCTGCCTGTTGTTGCATCAGCTAAAGTAGGATAAAGTAACCAGGCAAATGGAAAGGACCTCTTGACTCGTCGTTAACACTTTCATCTTTGTTCTCATATACATCTATCAGAAAGGATGCAAGATCTGTCCCGCTTCCTTGCTGACCAGCTTTGAGGAGTTCACGAGCAGATTGGAAGAGAACATCGATCGCGGTGTCATACTGTCCGGACTTGACATATCGCGAGGCGAATGTCCGTGCTTTCTGGTGTGCCTCGTATGGTTGACCACTGGCAATGAGGGGTAAGATCGCCTTGAGAGCGCGAGAGGAAGGGTTCGACGCTGCTGGCATGATGGTGGGTATGTACAGGGAAGTGTCCCAGTATAGAAGGAAGAAAACTTGGAATAACTGTAAAGTGTAAATACATGACTAGGGGGAGAAAATAGATCAAGGAACACTGTAAGCTAACCAGACCTCTACATCATGACCACCAGCACCAACCCAATCCTTCAGAAGCTCAGCGACTGCAGTCTTAACGAGCCAGCCAACTAGTATAACAATCGTCGTAAAAATTGGGTGACAGTCCAGCACCACTGTGCATGCGCTGCTAAGCCAGCTGGGAGGTGCAAAGCCAGAATACACGTTACCTCGTAGACCAAATCCGGCAGCCATTCCCCCCAAAACGTTTCGTACGGCCCACTCACGGTCAAGCTTGTCTTCATCCCATATCTCCAGGGCCCGAATAATGAGTGGGTTTTCATAATATGAGCTTTGAAATTGGTACGGCGCTCCACCCGGTTTGGAGACCGATGGACGCCAAATAGTTAGAAGAAAAAGGAGGAAGTATTTGGTAAATGATGAATAGAGCACAGTTAATGGAATCAGCGACATCCTGCTTCGAGTTTAGATATCGACATTAATACGAAGGAAGCAGTCGAGGACTTTCCTGAATTGCTGACGCGCACCAGAAGTGCATTCCTTTCCCAACTGCCTCCAGTCATTCAGCCAATCCAAAAATCGGAGGATGATCCATGATGCGAGCATGACGCCTCCATGAAAGGCAACCGATTCTGCAGTCACCTGAGATCATTGTGAACACCTACAAAAAATGACATACCAATGAGGCACCCCACTAGAATACGCAGGAATATGGCACTCGTCTCGTTGCTCCATTGCGAGATGTCGGCAGATATTTGAGGATCTGGAGCATAGGTTCAGCGACCATCGAGTGAGGAACGACGACGAACTTAGCTGCGCCCAGCGGATGACTAGAAACTTTCTGTCAGTGAATGTAGATAGGTTTATCCTGCCACTGACAAGCATCTACTAGTAACATGCCGCTAGCCAGCCGCAATATTTGAATCCATCTTGCCTGTTGCACTGTCAGCGAGAGTTGGACACTGTAAAATCCAGAACCTTTTGCTTGGCGCGTTCCCCTCGTAGACAGTTGGTGGGGCGTGACGCGTTTTGTGCAGGAGTGGTCTAAGGAGGAACGATCATCCCATCGCGTCTGTTTTCTACAGCCATAGTACGGCATACCTCTTGCTCGTACGCCAAGCGTGGCTCCGATCCTCTATTATATAGTAAATGCCGATATACTCCTCTCTTCAGTAAGATTAAGTCGACAATGAGTGTCAAGCTATCGTGCTCAACATAGGGATCGGCAAACGACAGGCACTTTTTCTAGGAGGACGTCAACTTGCGGAATTTCTACCCAGGTGTAGACTGACACATTGTTCGAGACGGAGGTTGTGGGCAGACTCATAGACGGCATAGAGATGCGGGATTGGTTCGGTGCAGGTGATGCAGAGGGGCATTTCCTTCGACTATTCAATTGACTCTGTTCAATGCCACTGCAACTTGATGCACCCAAATTACACCTCACGTGGGTACGCGGCAAAGTATTACGGGGACATAAAATACACCCGCATCATGATATTGGCTATCGAAGCAAGGCATTAGTGCCTCTTCCTTTGATATCTGTATCTCAAATATCGCAGACAACCAATCTAAATGCCGTTTCTATGATCGTAATTATTCCATTTGCAGTGAATCAAGGCTATTTTGGTAGATAAATTATCGGTCATTCAGAAGGATAACGATAGCTTTGCAACAGGAAATCGCCGGGTGATAGGGGGAAATCATTTTGTTCATGAATGTCCGGGGAAAGGTTACGCAACGAAAGGGAACATCGCCTTTCTCCCCCTGGGATATGCATTTCCGAATTCTTTCTTATACGCACGGTGCTTCTTCGATGCCCAGATGTACATTTGCCCCGTAGCAACCACAAGGAATACCCATGCTGAAGACTATTGTCAGAATGCTGGTCACATGGAGGGTGACAGTGCATATACCCATGTAACTTCCCGTCATGACCGCAATGCAGAGCCAAGCTACACTTTCGAAGAAATAATTGGGAAATGAGACGAGCGAAAAACCATATCCATTAGGGATAGCGCGCTTTCGGGTTCCTGCTGGTCGAAGATTACGGAGTTTGATATGGGTAATCAAGTTGGACACCTCAGCAAACTAGGGACATAAATTGAAAAAGTGTCCAGGAATATATCATCGAACGGGTAACGTACGATCCAGACACCAGTACACGCCCAGATGAATGTCGGGTCATCTCGGACTGTCCCTCGAATATAGGGTGACATGGCTCCAAAGGCAGGGCTGTAGACGGAAAGTGCCAGTGCCAAACCTGTGAAAATGTAATGGATGAGCCGAGCAATATTTTTCTTCAAGAGTTTGGGAGAGCGAACCACTCAGTAGATGATAGTGCGCCGAACTATGTGTGTTCATGAGTGACATATAGGGATAAATATTAAAGTGCGTACTTTTTGAAAATGTTCAAGATGGGCATCGTATCGTGCGAGAAACGATGAACACTGGAGTCCAGAGAAATTTGTATAAGTGAAACCAAAACATGATATCACATACAACAGCGTCTCTAGTTCTCGTTTCGCAAAATGTACCATGACCATCCCATAGACAAATCTGAAAGCACGATGAGCAAATCGGAAAACTTCTTGATGTACTACTTGCCGTTGTAGCATACTATGATAAACGGGTCCACCCCAAAACACCTCTGGGAAATAGTACACAAGTGGGTGGATCACGAGAGGGCCGCCCTAACAGGGCAGTTAGACAAGAACATTTGGTTATTCGGGATGTCATTGAACTTGCATATTCCACAAGAAACACGGTCTTCCAGCTAATTTGATGCCCGAGATCCTTCACCAGGATCTCACCGCCATCGGCGACACCTGCGTCGACCAACTTCACTTCGTCATTTAAAGGACTCTTACTGTCTTTCAGAGTAATTTTCTGTCGCGCAGGATAAAACTTTCATGGAATTAAGTATCGTCAAGTACAGAATACTATCATTGGACTCGCCTGAGGGAATCTTTTGGAAAGACCAGCCTTGACGTCCGCAATAGTCAGGTCATTCGCATCCTTGTCAGGAAGTTCAACAGTGAAAGGCAGTCCACGAGCAATGGTCACTTTTCCCGCCGGATGTACAGTCACGGTGACCATTGTTGCTGCGCGCGACTGTGTGGGTGTGAACACGTAGGCAGTTGGTAAACTGTGCGTGGATTACGTTTACTGACTGGGGCAATGACGTCGAATAGCTTTTGATAGAATAACCAACCAGATTCTTTCAATCTCAAGGGTTACCGTACGTCGACCATGGTGTTACCCTCTGTGCGAAATCCATCGCGTTTAATCCCGTCGTTTCTACAAAGTACGGTACATTCACATCATGACGCAACCAGCGACTGAACAATGATTGTGCTTTAGAGAGACTGTTGTCTGGTATTCCCTCTGTACCATTGAATTACGACAAATACATTCCTCCGAATGGAAACGAAACGGAGAGGCCGCTCGTGATCCTGCATGGGTTCTTGTAAGTTATGTTTCGCCTCTCTAGTGCCCTCTGGTGACCAGGTGTGCATGCAGTGGATCTAAGCGCAACTGGCAATCACTCTCAAAAGCCTTCATGCGTGACCTCCAACGTCCCGTTTACGCCGTGGTATGTTTAGGCCTTCAGGTCTGTTTGTAATGTCCTGGGCTGAAGCGAAAGGAAGGACCTGCGCAACCACGGTGCATCTCCTCACGCTCGACCAATGACTTACCTACACATGGCCGCAGATGTCCTGGACTTTCTGCGTAGGTTTTCATTGTCGGGTGTGTCTCTCCTCGGGCATTCGATGTATGTCCTTCCGTAATTGAACATTCGCTTGGGTATCTTCCTCACATACTGTATCCAAAAGGGGCGGCAAAACTGCAATGACTCTCGCTCTCCACCCGGAAACACCTGTCGGCGCTTTAACTGATTTGATTGTGTCTGATATCGCACCTATACGTGCTAAAGCCTCTAAAGATACCATTCGGCACATCGAAGGGATGGAACAAATTGAGGCTAGTGGAGTAACTAATCGAAAGGATGCAGGAAAGATTCTCGAGGATTACGAAACGGTAATACTTACCTTCTTACCCTTTTGCTCGTTGGCATTGACTATTCGATATAAGGATCCAAGTATCCGCGCATTCCTACTCACTAACGTGGACATTAATACCTCGCCTTTGAAGCTGAAAATACCCGTCGATATATTGAGGGAAGACCGGCCAGAAATCGAGAGTTTCCCCTGGGTTCCCGGTGAACGAACATTTAATGGCAACACTTTATTTGTTAAAGGGGAAAAGAGCAAGTAAGTCGAGCACTTGCTTTGAGGATAGGAATTTCACTATGGAGCTCTAGGTATATTAACAGACATAACGTACCCGTCATCAAGTACTTCTTCCCAGGAGCCATCATCGAAGAACTCGACGCCGGACATTGGAGTGAGTATAGCTCAGTGAACTTTTGTTAAACCTCTAATACGCGTTGATGCATAGTTCATGCAGAACGGTACGGATTTTCAATGTTGTCTGGTTGACTCTTCACTCATTCAATTTTCCATAGACCAAATGAGTTTCGGAAGCTCGTGGTAGACTTTATCTCTAAGGATGTATCTTCGTGACAAGATTGCTTCCTATCCTTTCCCCCCAAGAACCTCAGACACTTCGATGTGGCATCCTAAACTTCCGTCAACATGTAGGTCACCTTTTTCGCCACGGCGGAGTCTGTTTAAACAGTATACATTACCTCACCTTATCTGCAAGAATCTGAGGAGTCACAACTATTTCCTTTCCTTCGGTGAGGGCTCGTATGTTCTAGTCATAATAAGGTGTCAGCCACGATGCAATAATTCCCGCTCAGTGTGAAGTTCGCTGATCCCAGAAAGGATATGTATACACAGCCAACTCCTAAAAGATCGGAATTGGTGTTTCTGACCACGATGACATCCCGTGAGCGGGCAACTTGCTACATGGAAATCATTACTGTAGTGAAAGGCGAGGACAGAATGCTTAGCAGGCTGGCTCAGGTGAAGTCAAAGGATTAGAGCCATGCCAGTTTATTGTTTTACTGGCGTCTCCGGTTGTTGTCACTAGTACTCGCCGCAGAAACCTTGGACCTGTCTCTTGGACAAGAATTCTGAGCAACCGCAATTCAAATTCCACAGCTGATTGTTTGCAGTGCAGGGCGGGCAGGCTCTCCGTTCCGTCTCCTGGCAACGGAGGCAAGTATGTTGTGAATTGGCAGAGGTGGCATCACTAAAACACGGCGAAACTTCAAATGCAACAGGATGAATACGTGGCGTACAACGTGGCGACTACGGAACTACGCAAATAATGGTTGGTGTGGGCAGGTTTGAATAGTACGGCTTCTCTGACGTGAAATCCAGGGAGTCGAAATACATTGGACCCTGCCAGGGTATTAGTACGTGATAGTCAGCGTGAAAGATCGACAAAGTTGACAACAATGTATGTAGCAAGTCTTCTTTCGATCTCGACTGACGAGTGACACAGCTCCTTAAGCCCGGCACTAATCCCAATCTTTCCTTGACCTGCTTCTTTTCACAGCGCTTCGGTGGTTCTTCTGCTTCATCCTACGTTGAGCCTCAGTCTTCTGAAGTGTAACCACGCGCTGGCGTTGTTCTTTTGTTGCTAAGGTGGGTATGAGTCTAGATGCACAGTTGGCTACGAGATGGTGCAGCTGGAAGCCATGCCAATGAGCTATGTGAATATGATAAAATTAAATGAAAAACCTTCGCAAGGGTGTCGTCAACGTTCAGAGCCTGTGAACGAGACGCACTGGATGTCATCAGGAGCGAGTCCGAGGACTTTACATAGTAAGGCTAGGAAAGAGGGAGACTCTTGAGAAGCAACGACAAATATGACTTAGACATACGCTCTGCATGAGGCATTCACGAGCCCACAGAGGAATCCATGGCATATTCAGCGGACATCGTGCCGTCACTTTTGTTGCCACTCTGTTCACATTCTGGGAAGAATATGAGGAACAAATAGCAAGTAGCAAAATGCGGCCTCAACTTGACCGCCAGGACCAGAACTTCGAGAAAATGTAAGTTCCACCAAATGCTTAGGGACTGTTCCAGCCTCTCTGAACTGGGTTAGCCATCGACGCGCGTCTCTTGCGTGTTCTGGGGTTGTCAACGACGACAGCAATGGAAGAGATGGAAGCGTCGGCGAGTGAAGCAACCTCCGTGATAATGGGAATCTTTCACGAATTGAGCATTGCGACAGTCGCGCTGGAAAGTAAAGAGACATGATCAAATTGGCAAATGTCTTGTGAGCATATGTAGATCCGTGTCGTTGCTTCCCACTGTGGGGTCACCGGTCAGGGCCCTCACGATTCTATGTTAGTAGTATGTGAAATCCTTGGACTCGCTTCTGATAAGCATCTGACAGCGCGTCTCACTCACACTGTGGGCTGAACTTGAAGCTCGGGGGAGATCGAAAAGAACGACTACTTTCCGAACTATAGAAACTGTCCGACCGAAATGCTGCCGCTGGCGACATAATGACCTACATAAAGACTAAGTACTCTATAATCTTACACCTCCATTCAAATATTCAAAGACCAAACAAAGTGATTCCTCCAGTGCTAGATCCCATTGCTATGAGACCGCATTCTTCATCATAATCCATGCATGACCAGGGAGAACCGTCCTCATTCTCGACTGATACCCTGACCTCCGCCACATCGCTCCCGCGGTGTAAAGGCCCAGGAAAACTAGCAAGAGTTAGGGTCTGGTTCGAAGCTGGGACCGGGACACGTTGTAAATGAACGTGTTCTGAGATCAATCCTGCCACGGAACGGTCAGCAGGAAGTACCCATACAGCTGTCCCATAACGACCGAGGACGATGTCACTGCAGCGAAGTGGTCCCTGATTAGGGCAGGTGATGCTCGTGGTTAGTGTTAATGTTGGAGCTGGTGGATGAGAATCTGATCGCATCTCCTCTTGTAATGGGTATACGCGTTCAGTTCCGGCGCCTGAATGGACTGTGTAAAACTGAAATTGGTCCTGCAATGACCACGGATCATCCCCTTTGGTGCGGACCAACATCGATAAAGATAAAGTACTTGGTTTTTCTGTGCAATGTAGGATTGGCCGTTCGGACAAGGATACCCCGTCAACCCAGCCAAAGGAGATGCACGTGTGAGGCAAGTTCACAGGCACTTCTTGACTCTGTGGTACCATAGACGGTTCGCTGAAGACGCAGACAGAACGGGCGCGTACCACGATGGTATTACCTGCCACAAAGGTTACATGTAGCGGGTTGTCCTACACAGGGACGTCAAGTTTCAGCGATGGATGAGTTGGACTTCATCACCTGCCAGGTATCGGGGCTACGTAAAAGACATTGTTCCCCTGTCTTCCAATTCATTATTACTGTCTCTGAATCATGGTCTGATAGGGAGACGACATCCCCACGTAAAGTGATCGGTTTGTGACGAGTCTGCAGCGTAGCAACCTGGCGTAAGGACACTGCGGATGCAGAATCCTCAAAACTAAGAGACAGCAATTCGACAACTGTATAGCTGCAGGCTTTTCAGCTATAAAAAAAACGGGGCGATAGGACCCGGTTCCACCAACCTAGAGTGTCTCACAGAGATTGCAATCGTAGCATCTGAGTTTTGATCTGTGTTGATAGCCATTCCGTTGAAAACAGCCTTCCCGGGACTCCATTGATTAACGATTTGCAGGGTGGTGCAATCCCAAAGATAAAGATTGGTCCATATTCCAAGGGATATCGTGGCGATCCAATTTTTGCCGTTCTTTGTGATGAATTTTATCTTTTCAATTGCTCCAGTATTACAGACGGCAGCTCGGAGAAGATGCAACTGAATATTAGGAGATCTCCAATTTTTGCCAAGGCGGTATGCACGGATTGTCCGCCTTTCCAGTTCCCTAGCAGACAGGGAATTTAAGGATTCACTAGGAAATGGTATACATTCCTGGAGGATGTGGATTTTGCATGCATTCAGCCAGACGATGTGGTGCATTGATATAAACCGTAGTCGTCGACAAACCTCGAACCATCGAATTGAGACACATGGGCAAAGACGCGGACAAAGATCATACTTGCCTTCCTCAAGGCTTGGATATCGGGAATAGTCAATGCAGCGAAGATGGTGATGAGAGCATCGTCATCTAGCCTGTCTAATGTTTGTGCCATTTCTATGTCAGGCAGACGACCAATGTCTCCCGAGGGGACCACTGAAGAAGACAGGTGGTTGAAGTTCGATTATGTATAGCCCTTAGTAGGGACAAGTATCATGTAAGCCTGAGCTTGCAGTTTCGCCCGATCGCTTATGCACCAGAACAAAGCCGTTGGAAACGGCAGGCACCTTGTTTACATTCACGCCCATATATCTCTAACACTGACCTCCTTGGGACGTGCCAATGATCATGACCATACCATTCACTTTGGTACACTTGCGCAGCGGTCTTCGGCTTTTTCCACAGCGGAGCTTTGTTACAGGCAATTGCGCGGATGTCGAAAAAAGCGTC
>Ga0307518_10003955_pt1 | contig 10655 bp, 7 predicted proteins | sample 25_EM_MG_FD_203889 | JGI IMG/M metagenome (GOLD analysis project Ga0307518, IMG submission 203889) | Populus trichocarpa ectomycorrhiza microbial communities from riparian zone in the Pacific Northwest, United States - 25_EM | ecosystem: Host-associated > Plants > Roots > Unclassified | place...
GTTTCGGGAACAAGTTTTCCAGATGATAAGACCGGAGACTCTACTATGTCCTTTCAAATTGGATTCGAATAAAAGAGATATGATATTAAAATTTTATTGTTTAAGTAATTGCAATTTTGAGTTATATGATTTTTTATTTTATTTGATAAAATTAAACATAAAACAATAATAAAATTGTATAAATTTTAATTTTTAAAAACCTTTTATAAAAATATATATTAAAAAATAATATAAATTGTATGCAAGTAAATATATATATTATATAACATCTTAAACTTTTTCCCTTGGCGGAAAGGCAATAATACACCTGCAATGCAGTATATATAACCACAAGGGTCCCTCACGAAGAAAAGTATCACCCAACATACCATAAATTCCTCCACCTTCCCTTCTGTGTACACAGAAACCTAGACAAATTAGGAAGATCAGAGAAAGATGAGCAGTATAGCCATTTACACGTCCTTCTTGCGTGCCATATTAGGGCTAGTCGGAGTGAGACCCCAGTCAGTGGAGATTGAGCCAGGAACAATCGTGCACATATGGGCTCCAAGTGAAACTGCAAAGAAGACTACCAACAACCTCAAACAAGCCGAGAACAAACCGAGCAAACCTGCTGTGGTGTTTCTTCATGGTTTTGGATTTAATGGCATTCTAAGTTGGCAATTTCAGGTGCTAGCCTTGGCTAAAGAGTACTCAGTTTACGTGCCAGATTTCCTCTTCTTTGGAGGCTCGATCACCGATAGAACTGAGCGGTCACCAGCTTTTCAAGCAGAATGCATGGCTAAGTGTCTAAGGAAGCTCGGTGTAGAGAAGTGTACCTTGGTTGGATTGAGCTATGGAGGGATGGTGGGGTTCAAGATGGCTGAGATGTTCCCTGACTTGGTCGATTCCTTCGTTGTGAGCTGCTCTGTTATGGCCTTGACAGAGTCCATTAGTCGTGCTAGCCTTGAGAGAATTGGCTTCCCATCGTGGGTAAAACATTTGGTTCCTGACACAGTCGAAGGTGTGAAAAAAATTGTAGACGTTTCCACCTACAAATCTCTGTGGATGCCTCACTTTTTATACAAAGATGTTTTCGAGGTAATCTATCTTATGCTCCTTCTTAAAATATTTATATCATGTGCTAATTAACTTTTGATCTATAAAACATAAGTGAAGGTCGAAGGAAGAAAGAACTGCCCCACATCCTTTCTATGGGTGCTTTATGTTGCTGTCAGTCGTCTTTAGATGCTGATAGGAACGCATAATAAACTTTTCACGGGGGCACTAGGATATGCATAGGATTTATATTATTATTTAATATATATTTTTGAGTGAAAGTTTTCTAAGTATAAAATTTATATAAATTCAAATTATTTTATGTTTATTTTTTATCAAATAAATAAAAATAATAAAATTTAAATTTATGATTAATTAATCATTAAAGTTTTGATATTATATTAAAAAATTAATTCAATTCAAAAACTTAAACTATCAACTAATATTTTACATGACATTTGAAATCAAGGGCACTCTTTAATGTCTATGTCCTTTGATTGGAGGTTATAAAATTCTAATAATGGTATGCTTATTTTTATTTCCTTTTGAGAACCTGATAAATAATAACGGTGAGGAAAGGCTGTGGGCACTAATGGCCTTTGGATTAGTGGTGGATCCGGTGGTGATTGCAATGTAAGTTTAGAAGGTATCTCATGGAGAAGGAAAAAAATATATATAACATCGGACTAAGCAACCTTTTCCTTTCTTGATTTTTGCCATCCATCCTCATTTTTCTTTTATTCCAGAAATTAAATAGCTCATTAATTACTTTTTGATAATTTTCAATGCCGACAGACCGCATATAATATCAACAGGAAGGAAAGAGTAGAGCTTCTGGACGCCCTCATCGTAAAGGACGAGGACTTCAGCCTCACTTCTTACCCTCAGGTCACAATTAACTACACACACACACACACCACATCATAATTAGAAACTCTTGACCTTTGCTCTGCCAAGGTGGCCTGAAAACATGGCATCTCGCATCTGCTGAAGGAGCATATCCAATCACATTGTGCAAGTGTAATTCATGCCGAAGCATCTGCTGAAGGACAAAAAAAAATGTAGCTTCCATGGCCCCTCTTCTTCACCACTCATTATTCATTTAATATTCTTGATTTATGCAGAATACGGCGAAGAGGATACATCTCTTATGGGGAGAGGAAGACATAATTTTCAACATGGAAGTCGCTCGCAATTTGCAAGAGTGAGTATAGATGACACCATTTAATTATTTAATTAATCTTACTTGGCATTAAATCCGACTAGATAGAATTAATAAGACAAAATTCTTTTCGCTAATCCAACCAGAGGCAAATCTTATCCTTGCATTAATTAGTTAATTATATTTTGAAAATTGAACCATGCTCGCAGGAAATTACTAGCTGGGAAAGCACCATTGCATTACATAGAGAAGGCAGGCCATGCGGTTCCATTGGAACGCCCATTTGCCTACAACAGGCAACTCAAGAAAATTCTTGTCTCTTTGCATGGAGAATAAAAACAAAAAACAGTGCGACGGCCTTATACCCGTCTCGCAATTATTGTCTGTCTTGTTTATTTTCGAGTTGGGTATGGAGATTTGATTGCCATAAATTATGTAAGTCATTACATGACGAGTTTTAAGTGAAGGTTGAAAGTTTGAACAAGTTTTCCAGGCAATTATTAACCAATTATTGTCAAAACTACACAATTAGATTGATAATTAAGAATTAATTTGAACCTTGACTGCTTAAGAGTCTGCTCGAATTGTACAATCTAAAAATACGTCCAAGTTAAACTTATAATTGAAGCTGTATTAGTCTGTCTCCCGGTAGCGTTTGGTTGGGATAAAGACAGTATAAATAGAAAAGTATTTGGTTAAACAGATAAATAGAGATATAAAATAAATTTTTCTCTATAATAATTTTAAAGTAAAATTTTATATGTAGAAAACATGAGTTACAAATGAGACATGTTTTTAAAAATAATATTTTTTTATTTTTTATTTCTAAAGTATTATTGTAAAAAACTCTCAATTTCTAATTTTTCCAACTAAGACATGTAAACATAAAAATGATTAATATAATAGTTTTAAAACTCAACTCGGGAGTCGATTCAGGATGAAACTCGGGTCACTGGTCAAAGCTCGGGTCACAAGTCGAGTTAACTAGAATATATGGATAAAAATAGTTATTATCATAGTTTTAAAAACCGACATGAGAGTTGACCCGAGAAAAAGTTCAGGTTATGGGTCGAGAGGGTCAAATTGGCTGACCTGGTTTTTTTTCCCAAAAAAGTCAATAGGGTTTTGACCTGTGTTTTATCTCGAGTTGACCTGAGTCTTTGACTGAGCTAGGTCGAGTCAATTCTTCCTCTATTTTTTCTTAAATTTGGACCAGTTCGGGCCCCTGATCAACTCGTCAAGTTAGTCATGGTTTCATAACTATGGTTCTTATAATACTATTAATTTCAACACTTGATATAAAACTAAAGTGAAAAAAATAAAATATTATTTTTTTAATATTTTATTCTATCTTGTCCACCATAATCGAATAAGATATAGAGACAATTATTTTATTTTGAATATCACTACTAAACATAATTTTATCACAATCTTATTTTTTTGTATTGTCTTCTCTATCTCCACCAGAGTTTTAAAACCCGGACCGGCCCGACGGGCCGACCCGGGACCCGACCGACCCGGGCCTGGGACCGGTCCGGGTGGAGGCAAAAACCCGCTTGGGAATTGGCCCGGCGAAACTCGGTTGACCCGACGGGTCGACCCGGGACCCGGTCCACCCGGTCAAACCCGGGTGAGACCCGGCTGATTTATATATCATCGTTCCTTCAGCTCTTTCTTTCATCAATTCTTCAAGATCTCTTGCTATCCTTGATCTTTCATTCAACCATCTTTCTTCATCAATAGTCCCCTGGTTGTCCAACTCCAGTGATAGCCTTGTTGATCTTGACCTATCTGCCAACCAGTTACAAGGTTCTATTCCAGATTCTTTCGGGAAAATGACTTCTCTCATGAATCTTCATCTTGCCGATAATCAACTTGAAGGTGGAATTCCAAGATCCTTTAGAGGAATGTGTAGCTTACATGAGCTAGATCTGTCCTCCAACAACCTCAGTGGACACCTTCCACTAAGGTTGCTGCTTTAAGATGACATAATAGTTGTGGTTGTGAAGGGAGGCATTGCTCTTGTATTTTGTAATCTCTTCTACGCCTTTGAGAAGGAACTTTGAATCCTAAAATTGAGGAGGTGATGGTGGGCTTGTGGTGGCTGTGGAGGTGGTTTGTAAAAAGCGAGATAGGGATTTGTGTGTACTGTGTTGTGAGGGTAATTGTGCTAATTTTATAAGGACAAGCAATGTTTGGTTTTAGATCTGTCAAAACATGAATGGCAAGCAGGGTTGTTCTCTGTAAACTTTTCTTTCTTTCAACGACGCTTATTATTATTATTATAGGGCAAGCAAGAAATTCTTTTTTTTTTGGTTTGACCCGGGTTAACCCGGGTCAACCCATCTGACCCGTGACCCAATCATTATACCGGGTCGATTACCGGGTCGGGTTTAAAAACTATGATCTCCACTATCTTTGTCTCTTTTATTTCGGGATAGTAACCAAACACTACTACAAAAATTGATCGATAATATTAGTTGTTTTTATGTGAAAGTAAGAAAATACAATCTTATCATCTGGTTTTGACAAATAAATTTATTGGAAATTTTTTTAAATTAGCATTTCTTTTTAAAAGTATTATTAAAATAATATATATATTTTTAAAAAATAACTAAAAAAACAATAAGCATCTACTGTGACTCATTTCATTCATTGTTTGTTAACCTTTCTTTGTATTAGTGGATTTATCTAGTAAAGATAGTTATAATAACATCAATGGTGTCATAGTCAATTCTTTGATATACTTTTAAAATCATTTTTTTTATTTTTTATTTTCTCTCTTCTCTTTTTTTTATGCAGCTCATTTCGTATTTTTTTTAATGTCTCGAACAAACTTAAATTTTGTATTTTTTAATTATGTTATGAACAGACTATTTTATTATATATATATTTTTTAAATTATGTTATTTTGTTATTATTATTTAAAAAAGTGCATTTTCAAAAAAGTTCTTTTTAAAAAAAAAATCAAATTTATTTCGCGTGATTCACGAGTTAATTAAGTAATTGTTTCTAACAGAAGGTCAAGTCAACAACGCAAATGAAAGTAGCCCCCAAAACTATAATGCAGGTGGACCGATTAGAGTTTATTTGATCCAATATATGAGGCCACCATTCCTTCTTTCTTGCTGCAGCAAAGCCAAAATCAGCAAATCACACACACACCCTCGACCTCGAGCAAGGAAAGAGAAAAATGGGGAAAAGCTTAGCAATGTACATGTCCTTGTTGCGTGTCCTATTGAGGCTAGTCGGCGTGAGATCCCAAGTAGTAGAGATCGAACCAGGGACGCTCGTCCACTTTTGGGCGCCAGCTGAAAACCCAAATAAGACCAAAATCCACAACCAAGCCAAGAGAAAACCTGCTGTGGTGTTTCTTCATGGTTTTGGATTTAATGGGATTTCAACATGGCAATTTCAGATGCTAGCTCTGGCCAAGGACTATGCTATTTATGTTCCAGATTTCCTCTTCTTTGGGGGCTCATTCACTGATAAAACCGAGCGGTCACCGGCTTTTCAAGCAGAATGTATGGCCAAGGGTCTAAAGAAGCTTGGCGTGGAGAAGTGTACTTTGGTTGGGTTAAGCTATGGAGGAATGGTTGGCTTCAAGATGGCTGAGATGTACCCTGACTTGGTTGATTCAATGGTTGTGACTTGCTCTGTTATGGCCTTGACTGAGTCCATCACTCGTGCCGCCCTAGAAAGAATCGGCTTCTCATCATGGGCAGAAGTCTTAATTCCTGAAACATTTGAAGGTGTGAAAAAAATTGCAGAACTTTGTACCTACAAGTCCTTAGCGATGCCTGATTTTTTCTACAGAGACATTTTCCAGGTAATATCCTCTGTCGTACTTCTTCTAATACCAACAACTAGTTTTTCACTTGATAAAATCTCTGAGCTAGAGGACAATCTTTCTATCATTGCCCAGTCGATTGCATTCAACTTCCCTCGAGTTTTTGTCTTTCCACTGAACTATGTAAAACATTTTTGTTCCCAGTCCCTGGGGAGTTTAGCAATGCAATGCTATCCTAGATTCAACTAACAGTACATTTGTTTTAGATATAAATCAACTAACAGTCTAACATGACATGTAATTACTAACTTATGCTTTTCAAAACAAAAGAAACTAATATACAAAATTATATATATAAAAAAAACACAGGAATCAAATTATAAATTACTTGAAAACTCATGCTGCAGGATATGTTTATAAATCACAAGAAGGAGAGAGCTGAACTTCTGGAGGCACTTCAAGTGAAGGACAAGGACTTCTACATCCCTCATTACCCACAAGCACAGAGGATACATCTCTTATGGGGCGAGGAGGACGTATTTTTCACCATGGAAATCGCACGCAACTTGAAAGAGTAAGTAGTCTATTACACAGCGAGACATTTATACAATTAATTTCTTGGCGAGGTCACAAGTGTAATTGGAAAACTTTTTAAAGGGGTTTAATTGAAATTATTTTAAATACAAGGATGGAATTAAAGGATCCTAATTGAAATTCCTCAGATATAGGGATGAAGTCTTACTTTTCAAATAACTTATGGGGACCGTGGCTCCCTCTCCCCCAAGATAATAAGATGTAAACAGGTAGTCTTGAAATGCAAAAATGAAAAAAAAATCATTTTAATTTATTTTTAAATAAAAATTATTTTGAAACATGCACAGGTCATACTCATGCAATCACTTGTTGCCATAGTTTTAAAATTCAGCCCGGCCCGACGGGTTGACCCGGAGCCCGAGACTGGAACCAGGCCGGATTGAAGAAAAAACAAGAAAAGAAAAAGCCTGGCGTGACCCGATCAAAAACTCGGTTGCAACCCGTTAATTTTTGTTTTTCTACTAAAACGACGTTATTTTGATTTTTTTAAAAAAATAATAATTAATCCGGGTCGATCCGGTGACTCGGTCAAAATTCAAAAGTCATTTCTTGGATATGACCGGGTCTAAAAACTATGCTTGTTGCTTTTCATTTATGTTCAGAAGCAATTAAATAATTACACGTAAATATAATTTCTTATGCTGCACACTAGATTAATTATATGATGAAAAATGATTACAGGAGACTACTAGGGGGCAAAGCGACGTTGCATTACGTAGAGAAGGCAGGGCATGTGGTTCAATCGGAACGACCGTGCGCTTACAACAGGCAACTCAAGAAAATCCTTGCCTCTTTGTATGCAAATTGACGGAAAGCAAAAACAGGGAGATCTGATTCCGTCCATCAATTGTTGTTTGAACGGAATAAAATGGAGCTCTGCATCGAAATCAATGGTTTATAACTGGTTTGGATAAATAAATAAATAAAAAGGAGTTGCAAAAATGAATTTCGTGTATGTTTTATTAAGGACTCGATCCCTAAGTAATTTAGTTTTTTTACATTAAAATGTTGGGTTGAAAATATTTGTAATTTTTAAATTTAATAAAACATAGTTGAAATAATGATTAATCTTTAAAAAAAAAACTTGGTTGATAAAAAAACCCTCAATGATTATTATTTTTTTAGGCCTATTTAACGAAGTGGGCCCAAATTGTAATGACGGCCCATTTCAAGAGGCCTCTAAATGATTCGGAAATCTTGATCTAAGTGGAATTAGGCGGTGGTTGGGCTCTTCAACGAACTGTTTTATGTTGAGAAGTCCAAAGACAAGGTCACCTTTCTGGTAATCGGACATCACTCGAACCTCGAACAGGACTCAATTTCTTGCCGAGGTTTTCTTTGATAACCTCTCTTCCAGGCAACCTTAAGTGTATACGTGCACAAAACATGAACCAGATCTGGAAGGAAGAACATAGGACCGCATCCCTGAATTACTGGTAAAGATTAAGTTTGCAGCCTGTGTCATCAGTCTATTAGTGTTCATTTTATTTTCTTGTTAATCAGAAGAGCGATGGTGGAGCAATGAAGAACATCTTACTAGCATGGATAGTTTCATCACAATGGAGCTAATGGAAGATGATATGAAATGAATCATAGTGCAGAGAAGGACAAAGAAACAGAGTTCATCTCATGATGATAGGAGCATCCACTTTCCACAAACATAAATAGGTAGCCTGTCCGAGTCTTGGACTTCACTGCAGGTTGAGATACTTCAGAAGCCTATATATAAAGCAAACATGGTCAACTTGATTTTATTTATTCTCCTCTTAGAAATAGGACTCTATATTCGAAGTGACCTTTTCATTAAAAAAAAAAAACTATTATTTTTCTTGTAGTTTTTTCTTCCTTTTTTATGATCACAAAAATAAGTAAATATCAACATAAAGAATTAACAAAAAATACACCTATAAAATTTATATACAACATAAGATTTTTTTAAAACTAGAATTATTATTATATTGGAATAATTTCTTAATGTTGATTACACCTACAAAATATGAAAAAAAAGTCAAAGGATTAACACAAAATCCTATTTGTGCTTGATTTTTAACTAGGAACAGGATAAGAAGTTATTGAAGAAAGGAGTTTGAGGAGGTTGGCTTTTGGGAACGAAGACACACTGATGGACCCCTTTAGAGCTAAAGTTTCCCTTTTCACTCTTAGCACATGGACCTACCCTGCCATGAAATCCTGGAGGACTCTCAATGAGTCAATATGGAGATTGCCAGTTGCCATCTGCAGTTTGTTCTTATTAACTTCACTAAATGGGCATAAAGATTTCGACATTGAGACTTTAAGTTTTAGAATTATGGTTCTTGGTGTGATTTTGGTAATGAACACATGTTGGATCCACTATCTACAGTGCCTGACACATTGTAGGCGTTCTTTAATATAACAGTGCATATGCTTAAGAAAACAATGCATTACCTTTCCTCTTCGTTTGTGTTGTTGCAGCTTCCACTAGACTTGTACTTAGGAATAGGAATGCGGCCAGACTCGATATGTTGAAGATCTTCAATAAGGATTTCATAGTGTTTCTTCACTTCCTCGGCAGATTTCACACCACCAACAGCTTTGGCTATATTTTGCCACCTGTCCGGTGTGTCCTTATCAAACAAGGCTAGTGCCTTTTCAAACAGTTTGTTTTCCCTTGGTGTCCAAGCGGATCTAGAATTTCTGGAAGCTTGATAGCTTGAAGACATGTTCTTGAATGCCAAGTCTAAAATTTTGATGGAAAGAGAGGGTGGGACTCTTTGCAAATACAAAAATAGGAGTGCTGATCACCAAACAAGTGAATATAAGAGAGCAGGTTTTAAATGAAGAGGTGATTTGTGATTCTGATTGACTAGGGTGCAGTGCTTATAAATGGCGGAGAAAGAGGTGGTAGTGGTGGTTGGTTGGAGCCAGTTGGAGAATCTATGTTGCCAAGAGGTGGCGTAAGGAGTGACAAGTCTTCTTTGGAACCACTAGATGAAGCAGGACAAGATACAGACAGGGGAGAGAGGAATCGGTTTCAATTTCAATTTAAACTTTTCCCGATGCTTTTCCTTTCTTTTATAATATCCACAGAAGCTTTCCTAGGTTATGAACAAACTAGTTTCATTACAAACAACCATGTAACTACTACCTAGCTATTAACTAAAAGCATATAAGAAGAAGCAAACCCATCTCCTTGATGTTTAAGTTGCATTTCATAACTGTGTAGCTGAAAATGCACTTTCATGGACATATATAGGTGGTATTAATGTTGAAGCATAGATAAAAGGAAGGCAAAATGCAGAAAATCCGAAAGTAGAAAAGGGATTGAGGGTAAAAAAATTAGTGTTCAGGACATAACACCAAGTAGTACAAGAAATGGCGAGATGTGACAGTTTTAGAGGAAAGCAACAAAACATGGAAAAGCCAAATCTGAGACAAGAAAGAAAGCAAAAGAAACAAAGAAGGGAAGAGCTATGCAAAACTTTATCGGTCAATTTCACTATTTGGAATAACTGGCCATATCGTTACCTTATATTTACCCATTGGTGATTTCTGATGGACATAACTGGCCATATCTTTATCCTATAAGAGTAAAAGATGAGATCTTTTTAACAGTGATGATGATGACATAACAAGAAGTGTGAAAAATAGCAATCCAGTAATGGCATGCTATCAAATACTGCAATTGATTTCTATGAAGAAAATGGATAGCAATCTTTTATCGTGTCAGGCTCGAACTCTTGGCATCAGATGGCAGGAACCTGGCATAATCTTTTGTATCACTGATGACTTACTGCCAAGATTTTAAGAGAGCAGCTAGCTAGAGGTACCCTGCTGGATTTATATTCATTCAGTTTTGATTCGTTTCAGACCTTTGGAATTGGAGTTTCGGATTTTTGCTGGTGAACAGCATACCACAAGGTTCTGGGTGGCTACTTGACACCGAACCATGACATGTATGTGTGTGATCACTCTCATTGTTTCGCTGCTGGATCCCTTCAGGTGCTGCTGGTTTCCAAGGGGATTTTGCCCAGTTGGCAATTCATTTCTTCATATTTTGTCTTGTTAACAATTTTACTTGTGTTTTACTCT
>Ga0307518_10003956_pt1 | contig 10655 bp, 6 predicted proteins | sample 25_EM_MG_FD_203889 | JGI IMG/M metagenome (GOLD analysis project Ga0307518, IMG submission 203889) | Populus trichocarpa ectomycorrhiza microbial communities from riparian zone in the Pacific Northwest, United States - 25_EM | ecosystem: Host-associated > Plants > Roots > Unclassified | place...
TCTTAATTGTATTCCTTCAATTCTCCTCGAAAACCAAGGCTCTCCTGTGGTGTTATAAGAAAACTAAAACGATTTTGGATCATGAAAAGAAGCATTTGAAGTTATACTAGGTCTGAAGGAAACATATTTGAATAAGGGGATGCATGGTGTCTGCTTTTTGGTTGCTATAACAAAATCACAAACTAACTACACTTCTATGTTCAGCATGCAATAATAGTAATAACAAAAAGGTTTTTTTTTTAGGGGGGTTTCAATAGCCACCAAATGAAATCTCAGAATTTGATATGCTTAGAAACAAGATTATTTGGTGCTTGGATAGTGGTTAATTACTTTTTTATATTGATATTTCTTTCTCCATAACACAGGAAGTAAGGGTGAGTAAAAAAACTGAAAAACCGATTAAACCGAGAAAACTGAAAAAATCGACCCATGAAAAAAACAGATTAAACTGATTAGAATATTTAAACAAATATTCAGTTCGATTTGGTTTTATAAGCCTGAAACCGAAAAACAAACTGAATCGAAAAAAATAAAAAAAACTGAAATCAAGCCCATTAAAAAGTCCCAAAAAACAATATAGTTTTTGGTTTTTAATATAAAATAACCGAACTGAACCGGAAAAAAAATAGTCGGTTGGGTTTTGGTTTTTAATATAAAATAATCGAACCGAAATCGGTCAGTTTGAATTAGTTTTGGTTCGGTTTCAGTTTTATTTTTTGAATTTTACAAAATTTTAGTTTGGTTGTTTTTATAGGTAAAAACTGAACCGAACCAAAAATGATCACTCCTAACAGGAAGTATGTGATTATTGGTAAAAGTTTTGATACTTGCAAAACAATCCCTATCGATGGAGTTTAGGGACCTTTAATGATATAATTAGTGACTTTTAAAGATGAGAATACAATAAATGAAAGAAAGAGCTTTAAATTCTAAGAACAATTATGTTTATTTTTGTTTTTGGTATGATAAATACTCTAAGAGTTAAGGTATGAATGTTTGGAGGGTAGAAATTGTGAATCTTTTACTCAAGTGATTAAGAGGGTATATATACTTCATGAACCTTGTCGTTTTAATGGAGTTGAGGGATTGGAGAGTCATTTTCTCTAGATGACATTAATAATGAATAAAAATATCTACATCATTAATGAGATGAAAATAGGATAGGTCCTTCTAACACCTTTCATACACCAATAGGTGTTAGGAGATTATTATTTCTGACCTTTTATACACCTACAGGTAAAAGGAGATGATTATTCATAATATGAATAGGTCATGTCAATAATCTTAAGATAGAACCTTATAGTCTAAACATGGATCTCTAAGATCAATTAGGTCCAGCGCATAACCAAACCTAGGGGAGATAGGTCTATCGGTTCATTAGATCCATGCTGCTTTGGGTACAACTCGCGGCTAAACCCAAGTATATTGGGTCTAGCAAGTTGTCACATATATGGTGCCTTGGGCTTAACTCATGGTTAAACTCAAGTATATTAAGTCTAACAACTTGCTTGGGCTTAACTCATGGAAAAACCAAGGTATGTTGACTCTAACTACTTGTCAAACCTATGGTGTCTTAGTATATTCTTATACATGAACCCGAGTACATTAGGTATAGCAATTTGCCAAGCTCGTAGTTCCTTAGGCTCAACTCATGACTAAACCTAAGTATATTAAGTATGACAACTTGCTAGACCCACGGTGTCTTGGGCTTAGTTCATGTCTGAACCCAAGTACATTGAGTTTGACAACTTGTCTAACTTAAGGTGTCTTGAGCTCAACTCAAGGCAGAACCCAAGTATATTGGGTCTAGTAACTTACTAGATCCACGGTGCTTTGTGTCCAGCTCATGACTGAACACAAATATATTAGGTTTGACAACTTGCTAGACCCACGATGCCTTGGGCTCAGCTGATGGCTAAACTTATGTATATTGGGTATAACAGCATAGGAGACCCACGGTGTCCTAGGCTCAGCTCATGGCTAAACCCAAGTATATTAGGTTTAGGAGCTTATCATACCCATGATTCCTTGAGCTCAGCTCATGGTTAATCCCAAGTATATTAGCTTTTATAGCTTGTCAAACCCATAGTGTATTGGGTTCTGCTCCTAGTTGAACCCAAGTATATTGATCTGGAAACTTGCCATACTTACAGTGCCTTGGGCTCTACTCATGGCTGAACCCATGTACATTGAGTCTGTCAGCTTGCCAAACCTATGGTGCCCTAGCTCAACTCATGGCTAAACCCATGTATATTGGGTACGACAACTTGTTAGACCCATGGTGCCTTGGGCTCAACTTAGGAATGAACCTAAGTATGTTACATTCCAGACCTACATTCAATTGGGTTCAACACATGGTTGTGCCTAAGTATATTGGGTCTGGAAAAATGCTAGACCCATGTTAAGTTGGGCTCAGCACATGAATGAACCTAAACATATTTAAGTCTGATAGCTTATAAGACCCATGTTCACTTGGGTTATCATCCTGTTAGGGGTTTAGGTTGTTTCAGTGCATGAAAATATTAACTCATCAGTTCCCCCAAGTCTTTATACATTCGTTGTGAAAAGACTTGAAAAGCCTTATGGGAGACAACCGGTCAGGTTTATCTTGTCTTCCTTATAAAAGGGGTGTCTTCCTATATTGATTTAAAATATTGTTAGATGGAGGCGAAACAAATCTTTTGAACGACCATTCAGCTACAAATAATCAATTCAATAGGCGTTTAGCCTTCCTAGGGTTATGATGTGATGTCTTATGTCCTTCATGTATTAATGAGAACAAGAGGCGATGACATATATAAACCTTTATCTTTTTCAATCCAATTTTTGTAATTTTGTCAAGATTTCCTTCTATTCTTCCTACAATTAAAGCCTTAAACTAAAAGAATAGGTTTCTTTGTTTTTGCAGAAAAGTCATCTTCTAGGTAAACACACATTGCACTTCATCCTTTCTTTATCGTTTGTTTTAAACCTTTTAGAAAAATAGCTTCTAGAAAAGGAAAGAAAATCATTTTTTTCTAAAGAGGATTTTAGTTTCAGGCCTTAAACTAGAAATACTTGTCAGGGATTTACAACTATTAGAATAGGCCATAAATCTAACAGTAGTGATGCTCAACCCTCTTCTACTAGAAAAGAGAGAATGTTCGTCAATAGGTTTCAAACCTTAAAGGACAAATAAGGTTACCTTGGACGCCATAGGATAAGGCAAAAGGTATGATGTCATATGAGCATGTGACCCTGGTGAATTCAAAACAACCAGGAAACTTTATGGTTTTATTGCATGAGACTAGTGACCGGGTTACATAGGTAACTAGCAAACGTATTGGGGGAAGTTTTATCATAACTACCCCTATATACATGTACGAGTTTGGGTACTCTTTTTCCATACAAGGGTTTGTAAGGGATGTATATTTTTATTCCATCTAATTCCTATTCAACTTTACCCTAACGGGTGGATTGCCCTATCAACCTTTGATAAGCTAATGAAGATTATCCAAGAGGAACCTACAATTAGGGTGTTTAGGCATTGCTAATAGGCGACCTTCCATACCTTTTCAACTAGGCCACGAGGGCTTATTAAAGGTATCTTTCAAGGAAAATCTACCCAGTCAAATAAATGGAAGGGAAGATGGGTGATTGTGAGATTTAAAGGTGTGGCTAGACCTTATAAGAGGTATAGTACTATCTGGGTTGTTCCCACTTTTGAAGAGCACCCCTTTCTAGTATGAATGACAAACCTTTCCTCAATTAGAAACAGGAGGAGAGGGTATGCAGTAGGTTACGTGCACTTCAGAAGGAGTATGAAATAAAGTGCATGGCACAAGGGTTTTATGACACTTTTGGTAATTTTAGCTTACTGCATTGTTTTAATTTCATATGTTATTCATCATCTGATTTTTTTTTGTGTATGATCTTCTTCAAAAGTAGTTGAATTAAAGTTCAGTGGATCTACATCATTCATGCCCAGCCATACGCCCACCTTTACACCTAGTTGTGCCTCTTCATCTGAAGACATTGTTAGCTCACTTCCTAAGGAATTCCTAGTATATAGGAGGCAGGGTACAAAAGTAGCTCCTATGGATGTAAATGAGGTTTTGGTGGTTGCTTCTTGAACTGAGGTTAGGCATCAAAGCACTGCAAAGGGAAGTCGATCCTCCATATCAGGGGGTCCCAAAGTGCTTGCTCCCACATTAATCATTTTTTATGTTGCCTCTTGTTAGAAGAGAATAAGAGTATTTATGGCTTTTGACTTTTATATGGAAGTGATTCCTCCTCTAAGCCGTAATCTTGTTCCAACCATCCCAGTCCCTATGCTCGTTTGGTCTTTCAGCCAGGTGCCTCACACCTCGAGGGTGGAAGACTTCTTCTCGATGCTAAATTCGGATCGCACTCCTTTTTATTTTCCCAACCTAAGCGAGGAGAAGAGAAGCGTGATGGAGTCTATTCTTCAGGGGAGGCCCACCCTTAGGCCTAGAGGACTGGAGGTGATCGACACCTTGGATAGGGTGCTTACCTTTCCATTTAATGTCAGTATGTTGACATATCCTAGTTATTAATGTCACTTGGCTATAATTAGGCAGATGGCCTTCCAGGTATAAAGAATCTTCATACAATGCTTTATTTTCTAACATACTATTAATGTCACTTATTTTCTAGCATACTAATTAGTCTTAGAGGAGCAAGTATTAGGTGATGATCTCATGGGTTAAGGATATTAAACGAATTATTTACCCTAGATGGTCGTGAAGACTTTAGTGAGGGTAGCATTTAGTGGAGTAGTATACATTTTAAAGTAGTTTGGGCATTCTTTGATCGACCTCTTTTGAGTTTTCCTAGGGTTTGATGTTCCTTCTAGGAGAACAATCTTGCTTGGAAAAACTCTCGGACAAATTTTCTTCAGAGAAATAGGGAGGACAATGACGCGGCACACTCGTTTTCTCTACGCAAATATGTTTTTTCATGGCTTGTTTTACTTTGAACAAGCTCTTGTTTGGTAGGGCATATAACTTTTTCCATAAAGCTCTTCCCTTTACTCCACTTATAAGGGATTCATAGCCATAGGCTTTAATAATTCTTCAACCTTGAGTATTTTCTCATTAAACCTTTTCAAGTATGCTCGTGTAGACTTGTCATCCGCCTAAGTGATCCTATAAAGCTTCATGGAACTCTTTTTCATTAGGATGTTTGTACTGAATCCTACCACTAGTATGGTACAAAGGTCATTGAAGCTTGTGATGGATCCTGACTCTAAATTATTATACCATGCATGCACCGACCCTCTGAATATTATGTGGGGGATCTTGCACTTGGCATAGCTATCTTGGATGACCAATTTTAAGCTACTTCGCACATTTTGTATATGTTACTTTAGGTCTATAAAATCATCATAATTATCCAAGGTTATTTTTTAGTCTTTGGAAATACAAGTATGCAACACTTGTTTGGACAAGGAAGAATCCTGAATCTGATGGGGGTGTAGACATCCCCATATATATATATATATATCCCTACAAGTTGTTTTTCACTCCTATGTCTGGAAGGTTCTAAAGAGCTCGAGGTTTTTGGTGTGGGACGACGTGATTGATGGATAGCCTCTTTCTCACGATGACCAGATGGACATATAGAAAACTCACTATGTACAGAAGCATCATGATGATACGAAAGCTCTTTAGAAAGGTTGGATGGCTTCTGAGGGCGAACATCTTTCATAGTTTCATTTATCATATATTCCTCTAGGTAATGTAACTATCTGTAAACATTAGGTGCGGCCTGCTGTGGTAGGGGTGTAAAGGAGGGTGTAGCTGCTTGTGTAGGTGGTGTTGAGACCTGTTGAGGTGTCACAATTTCTTTTGGCCCTTAGGTTGTCAACACTGCTTGGGTGAGGAGTTGCACCTGATTAATGAGTTGTTAAAGGGTTAGCTAGGCAGAAGTGTTTTTTTGTGGCAAAGAGAGGTCTCACATCTTATTCCAAGAGTGTCTTAATTTTCTATCATGGATGATGAATAGGGATATCAATAAACCAGTTTAAGAATAAATAATTAATGGCTTTTTTATCTTTCTCACAGACGACGCCAATTGATGATGCTAAAAATCTAATACACTTAGAAACAAGGTTATTTGGTGTTTGGATAGTGGTTAATCAAATGTTCATCTTAATATCCTCTTCTCCATAGCTGAGGAAGTACACAATGGATGGTAGATTTCTTGGTACCTAAAAAAAGTCCCTTTTTGATAGGATTTGGATACCCTCCGATGATAAAATTAGTAACTTTAAATAGAGATTGTAATAAATAAAAGAAAGAGCTTTAAATTCCAAGAGCAAGAATGTTTATTCTTGTTTCTGTGTAATAAATGCTATAAAGGTTAAGGTATGAATTCTTAGAGAGTATAAAAAAAATGAACCTTTTACCTGAATGGTTCAGAGACGGATATTTATACTCCCTAAACCTTGTCGTTTTGATGGAGTTCAGGGACTAGAGAGTCATCTAATCCTAATGGAATTAATGAAAGATAAAAATCTCTGACACGTCATTAATAAGAGATAAATATCCCTTGCAGATTATTATTAAGATGAAAATATGGTAGGCTATTGGTAGACCTTTTATACAGCTACAGATGTATAGAGATTATTATTCCAAACATGAATAGTTCATGTTAATAAGTCTTAAAATAAAACTCAGACCAATTGGGTATAACATGTAGTTAAACACAAGGTACTTTGAGCTCAGCTCATGGCTGAACCTAGGTGTATAGGACTTGACAAGCTGTTAGACCTACGGTGTCTTGGGCTCAGCTCATGGTTGTGCTCAAGTATATTGAGTTTGACAGCTTGTTAAACCCATAGTTCTTTAGGCTTAGCTTATGGCTGAACGCAAGTATATTAGGTCTGGCAACTTGCTAGATCCACGTTCACTAGGATTAACACCTTGTTAGGGGTTTCGGCCTTTTCAAAGCATGAAAATATTGAGTAAAAAACACTAACTCATCAAAGTTCTAGGCTTTTGTTGGACATCTTTCATGTAGCATGTCTTTATAATGTTAAACTAAATATATTTGCGCACTAGTTTAATATATGTTTACAAACTTTGATTTACAAAGCTAGTTATAATGAGCCCTTTTCATTTATAAACAAAAAGGTATAATCACTAATGTGTAGAAAAGAATAGTATTAAGAATGCTTTGTCTCCTGGGATTGATATGGAAAGTTTGCAATTCAAATTTAGATGAATATGAATTTAAATCATAAAATATATTGATTTGATAAAATTTAATTGACTAAATAAATTTATTAGTGGCCTGAGTGATGTAGTTAATCATGTCTAAATTTGATAGGATAGACATTAGGATTTTTTAAAATAAAATGATGTAATTTTAATAATAATAACTTAACTGTATTGATACAATAACCCATGAATTGACACAACAATTCAATGACTTAATTTAAAAATATTTTTTAAAATAGTAAAATTATCCATTCATCTTTTAACACCGGAATTAATTAACCTTCGAGCGTCGTAGCAGCTAAATTATTAGTGGTGGGGCCATGCAAGCAAAGAAATCAAATTCAAGGGGTATGGACGGCTAAAATTTATGTTAATTATGTCATCAATCGAAATGCACTTATATTAATCATTGTCCATCTGTCCACTCCCTTTTCTCTACCATAAATACTCCTTCACCACTCACATCCCCAGCGACACAGTAGTAATAGCCTTTCTCTACATTTGAAGTTGAGGTAGCTAAGTATGGCGAAGGACATTGAGGTTGCAGAGCATGGAGAGACTGTGAAGGACTACCAGGACCCACCTCCAGCTCCAATGATTGATGCTGAGGAGCTAGGACAATGGTCCTTTTACAGGGCTCTTATTGCAGAATTCATCGCCACCCTTCTCTTCCTTTATGTCACGGTCTTGACTGTTATTGGATACAAAAGCCAGACAGACCCAGACAAGGGTCTGGATGCTTGTGGTGGTGTTGGCATTCTTGGTATTGCTTGGGCCTTCGGTGGCATGATCTTTGTCCTTGTTTACTGCACTGCTGGTATCTCTGGTCAGTTAATGTACTCATTATAATTAATTAACACTTAATTACGTCAGAATCACCATTAACAGCTAGCATGCATGAATATTACAGATTCCTGATTGATTAATAGTAATAAATTTGCACTTTACACATGCAGGAGGACACATCAACCCAGCAGTGACCTTTGGTCTGTTTCTGGCGAGGAAGGTGTCGCTCATCAGGGCTGTTTTGTACATGGTGGCACAGTGCTTGGGTGCGATATGCGGCTGTGGTTTGGTGAAGGCCTTCCAAAAGTCTTATTACAATCACTATGGAGGCGGAGCCAACGAGCTGCAGGAAGGGTACAACAAGGGCACTGGATTGGGTGCTGAAATCATCGGTACTTTTGTTCTTGTCTACACTGTCTTCTCCGCCACTGATCCCAAGAGGAATGCTAGAGACTCCCATGTTCCTGTAAGTATCCCTGTTATCAATTTAACTTGAAATTCAGAATCCAAATTAATGTAATGGGTTGAATAACTATGATTTGTTGTAGCATGAGGGTCGTTTCCTTTCTGACTTTGATTGTTTTTCTCATCTCGGGATCTTGGTTTGTGGAGACTCCATTAATACAGCTACAATCTTGAATTGAATTCATTTTTTCTTAGGATAATTGATTATAAATAGTAATTACTATGTAAATAAATGGTACTATTAACCTTATTTCATAGCTCACAGAAACACCCTGCAACAAAAATTTGTAATGATCATGTAGCCATGCTAGTTTTCATAAAAGGGCATGAAAAAACCTCATTAGGTATATTTTTTTTTTTTGTTCCCTTTTCTTCTTTGCTATCAAGGTATTGGCACCTCTCCCCATTGGATTTGCTGTGTTCATGGTTCACCTCGCCACAATCCCAATTACTGGTACTGGCATCAACCCTGCTAGGAGCTTCGGAGCTGCTGTTATCTTTAACCAAAGCAAGGCCTGGGATGACCATGTACGGATATCCTCTTTCTCTCTCCTCGTCTTTAAGAATTAACAAGCAGACGAGTCTTATAGTGATTATTTATTATTTTCCCCTGATTATGTTACAGTGGCTCTTCTGGGTTGGACCCTTCATTGGAGCTGCCATTGCTGCTTTCTACCACCAGTTCATTCTTAGAGCAGCGGCTATTAAGGCTCTAGGATCCTTCAGGAGCAATGCTTAAAGCCTTCTCAAATTAATCAAGGGTCCCTTGTGCAATTGGGAAAACTCTCTCTTTGCCTTCTCATGGGAAATTTAGATGGCAGTGGAATTATAAATAATAATAATTAAAAAAAAAAAAAAAGTCTTCTCAATCCCTGTTGGTTTTTGCTATTATTGTATTTCTCAGTTGGGTCATGTTATGTCTATCCTTAATCTTTCTCTTCCTTTTTAACCATCTTTTCTTGTCGTGGTTCCTGTTATTTCAACATCATTAATCTGGTGAAACGAACTGCTCTTCTTCTCTGTCTGCTTGATTGTCTATGTTTTCCACGTAATTATGGTGAAATGCATTGTTGTCTTACCGGCTTAAACATAGCTTGTCTTTTTTTTGCGGATGCATTTTAAAAATATATTTAGTTTAAAAAAATATTAAATAATATTTTTTTTAAGTGTTTTCATATAATTTTGATAAGTTAATAAAATAATATAAAAAAATATTTTAATATATTTTTAAATAAAAAATATTTTACATTATATTATCAAACACGCACATAGATTTAGGGCTACCCGAGTAATCAAAACAATAAGTTAAACTCACATACTACGAATGTAGGCATATTGCCAGCCCTAGCACTTTCAATTTGTGGCCACATGTAACATGTGGTATATATGTTCATGTATATATAACTTAGTTAAACATGAGTTGTGAGAATTATCTCCAAGAGGCGTAGCGTGATGGTAAAGGGCTTGAGATCTGCATAGCAGGTCTTGAGTTCGAGTCAGGGCGTGCATCTCTTGTAAAAGCCTGGAACAGTCGGGGTTTTACTTGCTCACCTGGACCCACAAAGCGCGCTTTCCGGGGAGTGGAGTTTTTTCGAATCCAAAAAAAAAAAAGTTGTGAGAAGGGACGGCATGCGATGATGAATTCAAAGCATGAGGGTTGATTAAACTTATCAAAATATAAAACTTCAGACCCCATCAAGGCATGGAGTACCTTCGAATTAAGGATCTCACCTTGTTTGTTTTTATGTTATTATTTAGGCCTTATTTGTTTTTACATTAAAAAAAAAAAAAAAACATAGGTAAATTAAGGATCTTTTAAGACAAGAGAGTCCATTCCGTGTGGATTTAGAATAAGTGTCTTCTCTCAGCACTCTTTAGACCTCAAAATAATATGGAGTTTAATACTGGATTTTTTTTTCAAAAAAGCATTGATTTTGTCCGGCTTGATTTGTTGTTGTGGTGCTGAATACTTTTTAAAGATGTTTTTAATTAATATATATATATATATATATATATATATATATATAACATCAATATATTAAAATCATCCAAAAATACTTAAAAAATATTAATTTGATATTTTTTTTCAAATGAAAAACACTATAAAAAATAAATTATAACACAAAAACAAACACCCACTAAACATTGCATCATCAACCACTCTATTAGACAATTACAAAA
>Ga0307518_10003957_pt1 | contig 10653 bp, 8 predicted proteins | sample 25_EM_MG_FD_203889 | JGI IMG/M metagenome (GOLD analysis project Ga0307518, IMG submission 203889) | Populus trichocarpa ectomycorrhiza microbial communities from riparian zone in the Pacific Northwest, United States - 25_EM | ecosystem: Host-associated > Plants > Roots > Unclassified | place...
TTTTTAGGGGGTTTATGGGGATAACGGATCTGCTATGTATCCTCATGGTTATTGGTATGGACCCTATAGCCCATATTCACCAGCAGCTTCTCCGGTTCCCACTATGGGAAATGATGGTCAATTATATGGTCCTCAGCACTACCAATATCCTCCTCCCTACTTCCAGCCATTGACTCCAAGTGGTGAGCCCTTCACACCCAGCCATGTAGCCCCTTCCCAAGGCGATCTTTCTATCTCAACAGCTACTGACCAGAAGCCTCTGCCTGTGGAGACAGCTAAAGAAAATTCTAATGGCATTGCAAATGGTGTGGATGTTAAGGGAAGCAACGGTGCAGTTCCCTACAAGCCCAAGTATCAAAATTCATATGGAAGGGGTGGTTTTACAAAGGGACTTCCTGCTTCTGGTTACAAGGATCTGAAATCTCGTTTTGATAGGTTACAACCTGATAGCCCATTGCTGGATACCTCTGTGCTTTCCAGTGGGCTGTACAAAAACACTGAGATTTCTTCTTCATTTTCAAAGGCTGGCAATGCTCCATCTTCAAGGAACCAGAATTTCCATCAAAATTCTCATTTCATGGTATGTGATCTATGGTTTTCCTCATTCTATCTGTTGCATGTTTTTGACCAAATGGATGATAATAAATCACGTGTCCTAATTTATTCTTCTTAAATCGTAATCAAATGATTCAGTTGGTTGAATCCTTTTCCCCATTCTATTATTTATTTGTCCAAGTTGATATCTCAAGTTGATGTCTACCCCCCTATTCTTTAGTTCTACAACGCTTTAAATGTTGCCATGCCATTTTGGATTGTTAACCTTTATATCAATGTTGGGGCTTTATTAATTTTTGAGCATGACTTTTGATTTTTCTAAATGTTTCCAGACTCCTTTTGTGAACATTCCTTGTTTTGCTCATTAGTATTATTCATTTTATAGAGTATTCTTTTCTCATGGATGATGTTGTTTGATTCATCAGGGATGGCAGCACCCTGCTCTGGCACCAGGCGTGGGTTCAACTCATGGATATATGAATAGGATGTATCCAAACAAATTCTATGGTCAATATGGAAACGGTTTCAAATCTGGTATGGGCTTTGGATCTGGTGGTTATAATGCAGGAATAAATGGACATGGGTGGTTAGCTATCGACAGCAAATACAAACCCAAGGGGCGAGGCAATGGTTATTTTGGTTATCACAATGACAGCATTGATGGTTTGAATGAGCTGAACAGAGGACCTAGGGCCAAGGGATATTTCAAAAACCAAAAGGGTTTTGTTCCTGCCACAGTTGCAGTCAAGGGGCAGAGTGTGCCATCAAGTGATACTAATGTTGAGGAGAAGGATAAGACAACTGTGGTTCCAGACCGAGAACAATATAACAAAGCAGATTTCCCTGAGGAATATGATAATGCTAAATTTTTCATCATCAAATCTTACAGCGAGGATGATGTGCATAAGTGCATTAAATACAACGTCTGGGCTAGCACACCTAATGGTAACAAGAAGCTTGATGCGGCATACCAAGAGGCTGAGCAGAAATCTGGTGGCTGTCCTGTGTTTCTATTGTTCTCGGTGAGCATGTGAATGATACTGATCTTTCTGATTTATCATTTCACAATTGTCAATGACTATGTACTAAGCTTTCTTTTTGAATTTTGTCTAGGTTAATACCAGTGGGCAATTTGTAGGACTGGCAGAGATGACGGGGCGAGTTGATTTTGACAAGAGTGTCGAGTATTGGCAACAGGACAAGTGGACAGGCTATTTCCCTGTGAAGTGGCACATTGTGAAGGATGTCCCCAACAGTTTCCTGAAGCATATTACCCTCGAGAACAACGAGAACAAACCAGTCACCAACAGCAGAGACACTCAAGAGGTAGTTATATTAGCTTATATAATTTTTATTGGTTCTTATCCGTCACTATTTTCATTCTAAAATGCACCCTTGGTGATTTTAGGTCAAGTTAGAGCAAGGGCTTAAATTGATAAAAATATTCAAGGATCATAGCAGCAAAACATGCATCTTAGATGATTTTGTGTTTTATGAGGATCGGGAGAAGATGATCCAGGAGAAAAAGGCTAAGCAACAGCAGCTCAAGAAACAGGCACGTGATCTTCATCATATTTTTATCTTGCTTTATAGATGGTTTGTTTGTTTTATTTCTAATAATTCTTTTTAACTTATGTTGACCCATCCTGCATAATTGCAGGTGTGGGATGGAAAGCCATGTGAAGAAAAGAAAGAGATAGCAAATGGTTCATAGAAAGTCTCTGGACATTGTCTCTGATTTTAGCTAAGAACCTTACTCTAACTGAACATTCCAAGGGAGAGCTGAATGATTCTGAGAATGTTTTGGTTGCTGAAACTAAAGATGCATCAGAGGCAAATCGAAATATGGCAAATGGGGTTTTGCAAGTTCTGCTTTGTGCAGCTGTATTTGTAGATTTTCATACAACGAGTTTTGTCAGAAGATTTCTGCTTTAAACTTCTCAGGGGGGATGGAAAATAACTTGGCGGGCTAGGCTTCTTCCAATCCAAATAGTTCTTGGTGGGAAGCTAATGACAGGTTTCTGTTTCGGCAGGAGTTTGGGTTTTAGGGTTTCTGTTTTAGGGTTTTTATCTTCCTATCTTGATCTTTTTTTTTCCGACTACATTCTCTATATTTATCCTTATTTTGCAGTTTGGTTATTATTTTCTGCCTTGTAAATCCAGGAACCCCTTTGTTACAACAGAGTATGTTGTCACTTATAAGAGGGCTAGAAAAGCAAGGTTGGAAAAAGTCTGCAATATATTTCAAGTAAAAGGAGCTTTTAATGTCTTCTCCTTTTTCCATCTTCCATTTCTGCTTTCCTTTTCAGTGCTCTCTCCTAATATTACTAGTATCAATCTTTACCCCTTTGCCATGATCTCTTGTCCCTGGTATGTTTGCGAGAATAGGGGAGATTCAATTGAGTTTTTGCCTGGGAAATTCTTGGGGTAAACTTCGTAAGATTAAGAATCCCAAGTGTTGGGGATATTGTCCTCGTTGCTTCCGCTCTGCTCATCTTGATAATTCGAGCAATTTTGACTCTTTTGAGTGGCAGAGAACGACAAACCAAGGAGACTCAGGCTCTCGTTCGTTACTATGATATGATTTGTGTTTTCACTTATTTTGTTTTTGCGTTTAATATTTTTTTTATTTTAAATAATTTTTTTGTATTTTTACTGTTTCGATATGTTATTAAAAGTAAATTTTAAAAATAAAAATATATTATTTTAGTATATTTTCAACAAAAAAAATATATTTTAAAAAACAATTGCTATCACAATTATAATTTCTATCACAATTATAAATACTGATCAACTTATTCTGATCCAAAGGTTTTCTTTGGGATTTCAATGTATGATAGATATATCTCATAGTTGTAGCAGGTATTTAGAAATTTAATTAATAGTTGGCATTTCCACATCTTTTATCAAATTAACAAGGATCACCATGCCATATGCAGCCTAAAATAATATTAAAATAATATTTTTTTTAGATATTTATTGATTTTTAATGTTTTTATAACTTTTTATTAAAATTATTTAACAGTGTTTAAAAAAATACTTGATTTTAATATCAAATGATATCTAATGTTTTGATATTATGGTAACTTTGGCTATGGTTTGAAAAAAAAAGAGGTTAAGTGATGTATAATGTTTTTCAATTAAAAATATATTAAAATGATTTTTTTCTATAATTTTTTATTTTATTTTTATATTTGTATATTAGAACCATAAAAATATAAAAATAATAATTAATTTGATATTTTTCAAACAAAATAATTTAAAAATATTTTAAAAAATAGAAGCTACGGCAATGCAATACAAATAGACACTAAAAAAACATTATAAATTATTACTTTTTCTTGAATGAGATTTCAAGAAAAAGCTTGAGACAAAACTATTATGTATATTAATTAAATAATTATTTTCAAATATTTTATTGGAGTAAAATGCAAACCACAACACCATAATAATAATAAAAAAAAAACAATGTCTCTAAATGTATGTTTTGTATTATAATATAAGATACTTTTTAAAAATATTTTTTATTTTTAAAATGTACTAAATCATTCATAAACACATTATAATAATAAAAAATATTAATTCAATATTTTTTTAAATAAACTTATTTTTTTTAAATATCAAAAAACATATGCTACGGACCCGCGACCCATATCTAAATAATATTCTCAACAGCACATACGTCTTAAAGCATAATAAAAAACTATTTATGTAATTTTTTTTCCCTTGTAAATAGTGGATGATAGGAGGCAGTAGAGATACTCTCGCCACATGTATCCCACATAGATGCCATGCCGGCTTGCCTGTTTAACGTGCAAATCTGGACTTGATTCTCACCAACTCTTTACCATCTGCACCCTCCCTCTTATCAATTCCAACAAATTTTACTTCCAAAGTAGCTAGTAAGTTTTTTCAAGAAAGAAAAGAAAAAAAAGAGGTAAAGGAGGTGTCTTTCTTTCTGGGGTTGAATTGAATTAGAACCTTTAGTGCCTGCAAAATATTACTAGAAATGGTTATGGCAACTAGTTTGAGGAGATGTGGAAGAAGATTGGTTTCTTCTGTTTTCAATAACAGGGAATTCTCAACCACTTGTCAAGGCAACAAGGTTATTCAACAACAACATGAGCAACTACAAGAAACTGGGAAATCATTGAATCTTTGCTCTGCCATCAATCAAGCTCTCCATATCGCATTAGAAACCGACCCTCGGTACGTTTCTAGCAATACCCATTTCATTTTTCTCTTTCTATTTGGTTTCTAAACTTAGATTCCCAGTCAAAGTTTCCATCCTTTTCACTTTCGAGTTTTTTTGGATCAAACTGTTTATCCATTTCTTCAAGAGTGAAACTTTGAGTTTTGTGTTTAGGGAGTAGTATTAGATTAAATTCTGTAGTAATTATTTAGACCTTCTACTGTATTCCAGCTCGTATGTGTTTGGGGAAGATGTGAGCTTTGGTGGGGTATTTCGATGCACAACAGGACTAGCTGAAAAATTTGGTAAAAAACGAGTTTTCAATACCCCTCTTTGTGAACAGGTACCTCTCTGTTTCGTTCTGTCGCTATTCTACTCTTGTTGATATAATATTATAGAATTTCTTCGTGGAAAATCTTTTCTCTACTGATACTGGCTTCTATAAAGTTAAGTTGACTGTTAATGATAGTCTACCTGCCAAAGGGTATCCATCAGTTGGACCTGCTTAATATTGAATATTGATCTTCTTGTTCTGATTCTCGGTTCATTGTTCCAGTTTCCTTCTTTTATAACTAACGCTGTTACTGAAATAAACTACTTGCAGGGCATTGTTGGGTTTGGCATAGGCCTGGCAGCAATGGTTAGTTTTCATATTTGTTGCGGAGCTTGCATAAGCTTTTGATTCATTTCTCATCTGATAATTACTTATTTTCATCTCATCTAATAGGATAATCGTGCTATAGCAGAAATTCAGTTTGCGGATTATATCTTTCCTGCTTTTGATCAGGTAAGCATCCTTCCCAATTCCAAGCTTTATTCTTACCTCTCAATTCCCTCTAGTTGACACTAATTTTTACTTTTAGATTGTTAATGAGGCTGCAAAGTTCAGATATCGGAGCGGGAATCAATTTAATTGTGGAGGTGAATTTGGTTTTTGTTTCATTGGATAATGGAATTGCTATTTAACCACTGATTCACTCTCCATTACTCATTTTTACGGTTGTGATGGGATTTAATGTTATTCCACAGGTTTAACCATAAGAACACCATATGGGGCTGTGGGCCATGGTGGACATTATCACTCTCAATCCCCTGAAGCTTTCTTTTGTCATGTTCCTGGTATCAAAGTATGTCTCCTTATTCCACGTTCTTAATTTATTTTTCCCTTGGGAAAGTTTGGAGTGTTTTAGGAGCAACGCCTCCTACTAATTGATTGCCTGCATATTATGTGGAAATGTTGCATATTTTTCTTCATGAATACCATACTAGTTTCTGTTCCAAGGCATTCTTTTCGAGACATGAAAATACATGGCAATGTGTGAAACAGATGTTCAATGACGTAGAAAGTGGTTGTTTTGCTTTATCAGTTTCATAGCTGTAGTTATCCAGTTCTCTTGTCCAGAAAGTGAAAGCTTTACTTAGATATGCTTAACATTGAGACTCAATGGAACTCTTGAGAAGCAAAACATTTCCCATGTCATCCACCACCCTAGACTGACTCAGGTAAGCCACAGTACTTCCTAAAGTGGGACAATGGTGGTTGTTTCTGTCCTGTCATGCCATTTATTGTTTACAGAATTTAAAGAAAGTTTTCTTTCCCCCTATCTTTTTTCATACATCATTTGATAAATCAAGTTTGAATCACATGAGCTCCGTTTGGGTTAATAAGACTAAGTAGCAAGACAGTCATATTTCTTTGAATTCTTTCCAGCTCCATTTATGGGATTCACACATGTTTTCTGATAAATCTAACCAGTATCTCTTTGACAGGTGGTTGTTCCACGAAGTCCAAGAGAAGCAAAAGGATTATTACTGTCATGCATACGTGATACAAACCCTGTTATCTTTTTTGAACCAAAGGCACCTGCTCTTTGTCCTCATATTAAATAAATAATATGACCATAAATTTATCAATTGGTTCATTCTGGGATTGACATCAATACAAATGCCTTGAATTTTCAGTGGCTTTATCGTTTGGCTGTAGAAGAGGTTCCTGAGCATGATTATATGTTGCCTTTGTCAGAGGCAGAGGTAAGCTATTCTTAGCTTTTCTTTGGAGAGTTCAGAATTCTAAATCTGAAGAAAGTCACTAATTCGATAAATACTTAGGTGATCCGAGAGGGCAGTGACATAACACTAGTTGGTTGGGGAGCACAGCTGTCTATTATGGAGCAGGCCTGTTTTGATGCTGAGAAGGTAACTGTAGTTGCAATAGTTCCTTGTCATGTACTAAATAGTGTGACCTGTGTGCCAAACATCTCCATTAAGCGTACTTAATATAGAATTATTCACCAAGCACCAGAAAATTTACCAAATGGCAACTTCTCTGTACTGCATTTGCGACTTTGCCCCTCTAAGAAGAAATTTTGATTTATTTATATGCTACAAACTTTTAAACGGGGAGTTTAATGCATTATATTTTGCAGGAGGGAATTTCTTGTGAACTGATAGATCTCAAAACTCTAATACCCTGGGACAAAGAAACAGTAGAAGCATCTGTGAGAAAGACGGGAAAGCTCCTTGTAAGTATTACAAACTGTGGTCCCTAAGAAAGCAAAGAAAGGATGTTTAGAGGAAAACTAGGTGGTAACTCTGTTGTTTCTTTGTAGATAAGTCATGAAGCTCCAGTTACTGGAGGTTTTGGTGCTGAAATTTCTGCGTCTATCGTTGAACGTTGCTTCCTAAGGGTAAGCATTAGCATTTACAAATTTGTATTTTCTTGTATTGACACAAGTATTTAAGTTAAGCACTCCTCCTCTTATCATTTTCTTCACATCATATCTTACAGTCAAGTCTTTCATTTATCATTCGTGTAAATTGAACATTGTTAAAAAAAGAAAAAATTTATTTATGCTGCAAGAAGGAGATGCCATTGATTTACACAAGATATGTTGCTAAAGGTGCAGTAGATTGGTGAAAGGGTAATGCATCTATTACTTACATATCAACTTATTGCTAAAAAAGGTGGATGTGTTTTGCAGTTAGAAGCCCCAGTAGCCAGAATTTGCGGACTGGATACACCCTTTCCTCTTGTTTTTGAACCCTTTTATGTACCGACCAAGAACAAGGTAAATTCATGTTATGGAAACCTAACATTGGATGGCAAATGGGTAATATGTTGGTGGTGTTTGGATGCAGATAGTGGATGCGATCAAAGCAACAGTAAATTACTAGTGGTGATTGGTGAAGAGGACAGGATGAGCTGCTTAATGTTAGTAAATGTGTATTGTTGTACCCCTTGGCCTTGGATTATTAACAAGGAATCCAAGAAGGCAATAACTCAAGGCCAAGTCCAAGTCCAAGTCCAAAACCAAGGGGATTGATTGATTAGCAGCAACTAATAAAAACATAGAATCCGATTCTCTTGAAGCAATAATTTATTCAATTATGCTTAACAACATAATAAAAATAGTCAAAACAGTAATTACCCGATTCCATTCCATTGATTTTGATAATTAATTAATAATAGCAATTGACACAAATATAGTACGACTGTACTCTTAAACCAGCAATGATAATACTATAGTTGTGAGGACAAGGATGGAGACGATACTTCATGGTAGCGCCCGCTTCCAATTGCACTTCTACAATGCACATACACATAAACACCCACCACCAGTACTCTTATGAAAGCCATATGAATGTCAGATAAATAATTAGCTTCTATTTTGTCCTTATAATAATCATATCTCAAAATTTTAGTCATCATCTCAACATGTCCATGTTACATTACAACTTGACAGATAAATCATATACAACAATATAAACCTTCTACTCTGCGGTGTCATTCACCACAAGTCCTTTTTCGTTTGCGCAGGGCAGCAAACATAGCATAAATATGCACTCTATCGAAGGATTATGGGAATTTCCATCTTAAAAAAAGATACCAACCAATGCAGCTCTTCTGACAATAAAGTTTTTTCAAAATCGATCTCCATCATTCAGAGCATTCTTCAAACTGAGGTTCTTCTGCTGAATTTTTCTTCTCGGATCCCTGACCACCTGAGCAGACAGTCACTTGGATCGTTTCACTTCATACTTCTACTTTCTCATTAGCATCAGAAGTTTGGGCCACACTGGCTCCTGAGAGATCTTTCAAGAAAGTCCTAAGGCACCCGTTGATAATGCGCGGTCCTGCACCATCACAGAATCGCTTTGCAAGATCTACAGCCTTCATTCACAGCCAAAACATAGTGGAGGATCAGATTAATGGCATGGAGGTGCAAGAAGAGGAAGCTAATGACACTAGCTTGTACAGGGAAGATAAAAAGCTACCTCATTAATCACAATCTGGTGCCGTGTGCCAAGAACAGTAATCTCAGACATTGCCATGTGGAGGATACAGAACTCCAAAATTCTTCCCGCTGGCTCATTCTGAGGCATGAGAGAAGTGAACTTGTGTGATATTCATGGATTAGAGGAAAAACAATGAAATTCCATGTAACTTTGTGGTATGATAAAATGTCCAAGCCCACGAGTTAACATGTACACAACCATGAAACTGGATAATCATTTCAATTTCAACAACGTGAACAAGTGCGGCAAATATTTCATCTTCCTCACAAATAATATCCAAAAATATCCTATCAATACTCAACGCTCAACTTATGAACATCTAGCACAAGGGGTTAGCAAGGGTTGCTGTCTCCCCAGCCCATGGCAATCTAACCTGTGGTTGGTATAAATTTGTGGACCAATTAGACACTCAATACGAAGTGGGGTGCGGTAGAAAGGACAGATTAGAATCAAAGTCGGACTTCACCAAGTGTTCTAAAAAAATATATACCATTTACTATATATTTAAAATCTACATTTCATTCAAAGTATTTGACAGCATACGCTTTCCAGCTGACCACCACGCACATAGAAGTCATGTACTATTTAACATGCGAGTTTAACAGCAATCAAATTAAAAAACATGGGATCAACCTTCAAGCACAAAGAAAGAAAACTACCTGTGAGGTGGTGACACTTAAAAAAAAGGTGTTAAAAGACAAATAAAGCTAGCAGCAAACTTGAAAATCAAGCATTTCATTCTGTCAAAGCTCGAATCCAGACCTTCCAATTTGGCGGGGAGACTTTGTCTATTACAAGGACATGGCTGTCCCACTTATCCACCACAGCTACCAAAAGCTTCCTTGTGAAACTGCCACAAAAGGCACAGAAAAGCAATCAGAAAGACAATTTAATCCCACTGCCTCTTTCACTGTATTCAACTGCTCTAGCTACGCAATCAACCGATCAAGATATATCCAGAAGGTTTACCGCAAAAGCAGTTTGCTGTATACCAACTTTGGAGGAGCTGAAAGGACTTCGGCTTCTGAAATACAAAGAGCACGATTGATTCAGACATCCAAAGAGACTTCTGAAATACAAAGTGCACGATTGATTCAGACATCCAAAGAGAAGTGACAAGGGAAAATGAGCATAGATGAAATGTTTTAGAACTAAATCTGGTGGCATAAGTAATTCTCCTGAAGAAAAAAATGGTGCAGATTGACAGTACGGGGAGACCATATAAATTAAAATTTTTGTCTGTGGTTGCAGATTCTAAAATCTATGGATAGTAAATAATAGTTCCACTACACTCTAAAAACACATAAAATTAATAAAAATGGTACTGTAGGCCATTCGATGTGATAAAAATGGCCTGAAAAATGTGTGCTCTGAAAGAGACAATAGGAAAAAAAAAAAAAACTAGAGCTGGAAAGCTTATAAGAAATCGCATTCATCAAAAGCTAAGCAAAATGTTATAGCTAGGCGAGTGACCATAAAAAAAAAGAAGCCTAATTACCAATTGCAGACTCTTTCTCATCGCTAAGCTGAAGCTCATCAGCTTCTTCAACAGTCTCAGTTGTAACAGGTGGTCCTCCAAAGCTCATGTGATTATACTCCAACAAAGATGC
>Ga0307518_10003958_pt1 | contig 10652 bp, 5 predicted proteins | sample 25_EM_MG_FD_203889 | JGI IMG/M metagenome (GOLD analysis project Ga0307518, IMG submission 203889) | Populus trichocarpa ectomycorrhiza microbial communities from riparian zone in the Pacific Northwest, United States - 25_EM | ecosystem: Host-associated > Plants > Roots > Unclassified | place...
TTTCAATTTTATTCTCATTCAACTTTTTAATTTGTAAGATTTGTTTCTCATTATTTTAATAAACTTGAAAAAAAATAAAACATTAATAAGTTATTTTCCAGCTCATTTTCCATGACATAACCAAACATTAGAAAATGTTTTCCAACTTATTTTCCATTACACTACCAAATATCATAAAATAATTCACTTTCCTGGAATTCACTTTCCAAAAGAAAACTACTTTCCAGCAAACAAATGGGGCCTAAATAAGAAGTTCATAAATCATAGAGAAACAAATAGCAAAACTCGTACAATAACTTCTAGCCTAACTTCAAACACATCGTTCTCTCTTGTAAGGATAAATTACTAGGCCTACCATATATGAATGAAAAGATTAAGATGTCTAGTTTCCATCCCAATTAGAATTGTGGCAAAACTCTACGTGTAGCTCTAGATATGGCATAAACAGAACACAAAGGTTTGGTTTGTCATATTAGCAACTTGTTAACCTAAATATCCATAATTAGCCCAATCAATTCCTCTTGAATCCTCCTAGTTTCCGACCTTGTAATAGGCCTAATTGGTATCTCTAATAAATCTTTTAGTAATGCTCATTGATTCGCGTCATTTTTCCTCTTCTCAAAATGATTCGTCATTAAATCAATAATAGAAACATCATCTATAGGCAATACATCCTCATAATCCTAAAACAAAGAAACACAAACACTAGGAATACAAAGATCAAGTTCACAAGTGTTAAAATATGTATTTTTGTACACAAGTAAAATCATAGACATGTTAGAAAAATAAGCATTCTTAATTTAATTTCTTTTGCATAAAAACTAATTTGTTTCTTTATTTTTTCCACACTCTCTTCTTTCTCACCCCTTTTTTCTTCTGTTTTCTCTCAGTCAAAAATCTATTCTTCTCTACTTTGGTCAAAATTATTCTCCCAATGCTTCCATTATATTCATTCTTTCTTACATCCTCACATAGTTGTTCTTCACTTTAGGTTTCCTTTCTAACTTCAACTGGTCTTCATAAACCTGTCTAAGTGATAATGATACAAGTATGAAAGTTTTTTCATTCTTTTTAAAAGAATATATATTTTTAAACTCATCATGCTTAGTTTTCCTATCAAATTACCAAAGACGCCTCAATAATAGATGAATAGTATACATAGAAACCACATCTCACAAAACTTCAACTTTATATTTTCCAACCAAAAAAGGCAATCAAAACCTATTTAATAACTCTTATTTCACCACATTCAGTCAACCATTAAAGTTTATAAGGCCTTTCATGTGTATTAGTGTTAATATTCTATTTTCTAACAAGTATAACACTAGCAACATTAATATAACTCTCAATATCAATAATCATACTACATACCTTGTGACTTATATAGCATCTAGTATGGATGATGTTCTCTATTTGTTACTTTATATCATCACCAAAACATTTCCATCAACCAAATACTTTACATCACTACAATCCTTACATGTTGGCATATCAATGTCTTTGAATTTGTCATTTTCATATTCAATCTCCACATGTTCTTTTATAAAAATAACTTTTATGTTTAGATATTATAAAGCTATATGTCTATTTTCCAAGCGCTTAAAACATGTAATATTATGGTTATGATTAATTTAAATTTTAGTTTTACCTTGGATAACAATGGTTGAATCCTTTTTTATAGCTTTTGGTGATTCGACTTTACTTCCCATTGTATTTGTCTTTGATAGGGCAGTCCCCTTCTGTCTTATACTTTGGCATCCAAGCTAGAAAAAAAAACCCAAGTTATCTCTTTAACGTGTATTGCCATTTCTTTTCAACGGTCTTTTTACCTTGATAGTTATATGAATCATATCATCAACTCAATATAATGTTATAGTTCTACGATAATAGATATCTCTCTATTCAAACCATTCAAAAACCTTTCCATTGTAGCCTCTCATTCTTTATAATATTAGATCTAATCATAGTAATTTTCATATCTTTATTACAATCCTCCAGAATCTTAAACCCTTGAGTTAAAATCTGCAATCTCTAAAATAATTTTCTATAATAATATCCAAGAACAAACCTCTTTCTCATGATTGCTTTCATTCCTTCCCAAGTTTATACAGGTTTCTCTTCATTTCTTTTTCTATCTAAAATAATTTGATCTCACCAAATAATAGCATAATCAATAAACTCAATAACGTCAAGTTTTACCTTCTTTTCTTAGAATAATGGTGATAATAAAAAAAAATAAACTTTATTTTCTTCTTCCATTTCAAATAAGCTTTAAGATTGTTTATGCCCTGACAAGTCGGAATCTTCATCTTAACACTCCCTAAAGTTATATCCAAACCATCACAAAAACCATCCTATTTATCTGCTCTCTTATGGTTAAAATAATCATATGGTCAAACTCCTCCATGTTTGCGGGTCCTATACTACCAAAATCTAGCTCCATATTCATAATCAAAATCCTTAGTCTCCTTATCTGTATTTATAGCTACAAATTCATTTGTATATGAAATAGCTCATCTCACATGGATTCTACCATCGAGACCTCTATGGGTTGGCCCATCTTGAGGCTAATTATTTCAGTTCTCAATCCAGTCATCACATTCATAACCTTTTCAAACCTCATGATTATCATCTCCATTTGTTATTGCATAGACAAATAACTTCATTTTGGATTATTCATATTCTTTGGCGGTGATGATCCACTTTTAGTTGACATTATCAAGATATAAAAATCATGTTAATAGCAAGAGAAATATATCATCACGCACACCCTTACTTATTTACACTCAATAGATGTCACCCCCTCGCGTTTCACATAAATTTCTAGCTTTTCACTATAATAAGCTCACCTTTCGCAATTTACCACTCAATCTAAAATCAGTTCTTTAAGGAACTAATTCACAATAAATAAAAAAAATTAACTACTTAGTGGTGTAATTCAAAATAATATACAGACTCAATAAGCAATAAAGAAAAAAAACTATAAAACTATATAAAATTGCGAATAACAAAATGAATTCATGTGAAATATGAACGATATAAAGACACAGAAAAAAAATTATAAGAATAAGAAAAATAATGAAATAATACTCAAATAATCCAAACTAAGCAAATAAATCTTTTTTTTTTACTTAATTGAAACTAGCAAAGAAAGAAAATATTGAGGCCAAAACTGCCTGTTATGAATTATTCTTTTTAATAAATCTCATAAATTTCCCAATAAAATATGTCTGAATAATCCTAAAATCAACATATAACACTAAGATATCCCAAGAATCAAGAATTTTTTAGATTTGAGTTGCCAAATCTAAGATTTGATGAAAAACCCTAATTTGTGGCTTAAACCCTTGTTTTTCCTCTTATGTGATTTGTTTGATCTTTCCTTTTGAACTTTTTCCACAACTAGGTTTAGATGACAATAATGATGAAATAACACATAAACTAAAAGATAAGGGGATATAACCTAATTTTAAAGCCTTGCTCTAATACCAAATGATGTGAAACTCATAGATATAAAAATCTAAAAACCCACAATCCAATTGACTCTTTCCAAGAAAGCTAAATTTAGACTTGTGATTAAGCTTAACACAAAGATAACCTATATTAAGGCACCAAGACTAAAAGAATCAAATCCTACCTAACACCTATGAAGAAACATGAATGAGAAGTATAGAAAACGCCATTAAACTTAGTTAATTATTTGATAAGTGAGAGTAGTTCAATGAAGAACCAAATTAATAGAATTTCCTCTCACACACAATAGATTATTCTGAAATCAAAGTTTGTGAAAAAAAACTAAATACAAGCTGTGGTTGAGCCACATGGTGTCAAAAGGGGGCAATTGCCCCCTTAATTTTTTTTTCCAACATATTTTTTATATTAAAATATACAATTGCCCTTTTAAACTTTTTTTTAAAATACTTTTTATATTAAAATATTAATAATATCTTAACATGTTTAATTTTCTTTGCTGGCTACTAATTAACCCAAGTTAGTTATTGTTAACTACAACATAATATAGTATATAATATATATGTTTAGCACATTTCACTAAATTTTTTTTCTTTCATTAATTAACTGAGAGCCTTTCTTCTTTCTTTCGAGCTATTATTCTTGCCTCTCTTTCTTTTGCAAAGTTTCTCTTCAAGTCCTAAGCTATTAATTAGTTAAGTAAATAACCTTTTATGCTTAATGCCTTAGGTAAGTTTTCTTCATCTTTTCTATTTGTTTCATTGTTTAATTTTAGTTTTATTCCTTTACAATTAGTTATTAAAAATGTTAGGATTTATAATAATTTAAGAGTTTGTTGAATTAATATGTGTATGAATAATATTATATGCATATGGATATGAATTGAAATGAGTTTTAATAAATTGATAAGTATTTTACTATGAATTTCATATTGAAAATGGATGGCGATGAACTTACTAGTGATTAAAAATGAAGTATATGACAACTCAAAAAATTAAGGACACAATATAGAAATTAAAAAAATATTTAACATTTATGTTTAACCCACCTGTAGAAAACAATAAGTCAACAATAACAACATCAATTTGTCATGACAATCCTTTTAAGTTATGGTTTTAGCTACTCTCTACCATATATCAACATAAAATTGTTGTCAAGAACTTCACTAGTCCTTGGAAGATTTAGAAAACACAAATATTGAACCCACCATAAACTAAAAATAGATGAATGACAGTTTGATTGTATATATTAAGAAAAATATCTTTGATGAGATTGATAATAAAGTTATTATGAAGCGGTTTTAAAATATAAAACTCGAAAAGAACAATTATAACGTAAGTTTTTTTTATTTTGAAAGTATTTTTAAATTAATTCTGTTTGATATGAGTTAATACATATATTTCAAATTGATTTCTTAATATAATGCATGTCTACATAATACATAATATTAAATATTTGTCAATAATTTGCCCCCTCATTTAAAAAATCCTGGCTCCGCCACTGAATACAAGCTAAATAAACCTATTAAAGTGGGTAAAATCTTCTTAAATAAGGTTGTAAAAATATTAAAATATTTATAAATAAAATAGGAAAAAGAATCTTAAATCAATGAGGAAATTAATATAAATTCTACATAGTAGCTTATGGAGCTTATCGTAAGTCCTTTCTGATGTCCGAGTACTATGAAAGTTTAACTGTATATAAAACAAAGCCTCTGGAATCTTTTAGTAAAATTTTATCCTGATCAAACAGTTAGATAAAAAATTATGTTTGTCAACATAAATCTATGCATTAGAAAATATAATCATAAAACCGCCTCTAATATTTTTAAATGATAAGATAACCTTGCTAATGAGAAAATCAACAAAACATAAGGAAAATCAAGTTGTTGATATGAAAACCCTTACCAAAATAATTCTAATTGTTTCCATCTATACGATCCCTATACAAAAAGAATTCTTGTTAAATAAGAAGTCCATAGATCATAAGAAAACAAATTACAAAACTTGTATAATAACTTTTGGTCTACTTATAAACATGTTGTTTTCTCTCGTCTAGATGAATTATTGGGCCTACCATCTATGAATGGAAAGCTTGAGATGCTTGGTTTCTATCCCCACTAAAATAGAAGAAAAATGTCACTTGTAACTCTATATATAGCTCAAATAGTACACAAATGTCTAGTTTGGCATATTTGAAACTTGTTAACCCAAATATTTATAATCAACCCAATTAATCACTCTTGGATCTTTTTAGTTTCAGACTTTATAATAGGCTCAATTGGTACCTTTTATGGATTATTTAGTGATACTCGCTGATTCACATCATAAACTTTATATGTTTTACTAATAGATGAATAATCAAGAAAAATACCTTCATCAGATTTTGCATCAAATTTTTCCAAATTATCTTTGGTATTTAAAACAAAACATTTTAATCCAAATACCTAAAAATATTAAATGTTGGATTTTCTTTCAAACCAAAGTTCATACGGAGTTTTATACAAAACTGGTCTAAGGAAAACTCGATTGAAATATAGCAAGAGGTATTTATGGCTTTCGCCATACAAGATTTTCAAATTTTCCATCATGATCACTTTTAATTTTAAAAATCAAGCAACCTTTTTCATTTTGAATTATTTTACAAAATTTTGAAACGATCTCAAGTGCTTCATCTTTGTGTGTAAGAAATAGAACCTATATAAATCTAGTATAATTGTTTATGATGACAAATACAAATCTTTTACTGCCAAGACTTGAACATATATTAGACCAAATAGATCCTTATGAAGAAGTTATAGTACTTGATTTATGGAGACTTGATACATTGGCTTTGAAAGAGCTTTTGACTTGTTTTCCAGAATAGCAAGCATTACAAATCATTCATTTTTTACTCAAGTTGTGGAAGTTCTCTTAGAAGCTCTTTCTTGGACAACTTTTGAATTAATCTCATAGTGGCATGTCTAAGTCTTCTATGCCACATATTAGGTGATTCCACCAAAATACTAAAACACTTAATATTATGATCAATATCATTTAAGTTAATTACATAAGTGTTTCCGAGTCTTTTCCCTATGAAAATTATTTTGTTATTAAGGATTCAAATTACCAAATAATGTAAGGATTCAAAGATAAATTTATTATCCTTATCATATAATTGGCTAATGTTAGGTAAGTTATACATTGAACCATCAACGAGTAAAACATGCTTAATAGTAGAGGAATGTCCAATATTATTGATACATTTTTCTTTTCTTTGATATCGTGTCTAAATGTCACATGTTCGACATTCTTCTCTTTAAAGAATGTGAATTTGAAATTATCACCCAACATATGTCTTGAATATTCATCATCTAAATATCATGTCCTTATTTTCTTACAAAGAAAAATCTCAACAATTTGGTTTTGATACCTATAATCTCATGGGTCCATTTTGGTTAGTAAATGTGTTTTTTGACACCCAAATATGTTTGATTTTAGTTAAGATATTCATGTGCATGCAATATTTTTCATGTAAACCATTTTTACCATAAGAATTGTACAAGTTCAAAGATGTTGATGCTTTTAACAAATAAGTTTAAGTAAAGTTTTTTTTTATTTTTCTTTGGATTATATCCCAAACCACTTTTCTCAAATACACATCTTTGATTACCTAGAAGTATATTTAAGTTCTCATTTCCTTTAGTAAATCTAGTTAAGGTAAAATTTAAATCAATAACTTGAGCTTTTAAAATCTCATTTTTCTTAACTAAATTTTCATTGCAAATAAATAATTTAGATACTTCTTTTAAAGAATATATTTGCCTTTTAAGGTCAATATTCATAGTCAACAAAACATCATTTTTTCCCCCGTAAAACATCAAAATCTTTTAAGATACCTTCTAATTTATTTTAAAGTAAGATATTTTTTATGTGACATTTTGTATTCATGATAAAGATCATCAAAAGCATCTTACGATTCATCAAAAGTAAATTGATATTCAAGATCATTTACCTCATCAATGTTAATGTTGTTATTTTCCATCAAGTATATCTCTTCTTTGGTGATGTCAATATTAGTCATCAGACATAAGCTTGTTAATTCCTCCTATTCCACATCATCATCATCTTCCAAAGAGATTGCATTATCATCTTTGTCATCTCAAGTTGATGCCTTTAATGCCTTTTTTTCCTCAAATCTTGATCTTTTTTTTTATATTTGGGCAATCATATTTCACATGAATCAGCTTCTCGCATTCATAGCAAATAATAACATCTTGGTTGTTTGATTCTCCCCTATCACCTTTTTCTCTTCTAAAACTTCTTCGATTTGCACCATACTTCTTAAGCCTTAAATATTTAGAAAAGTTTCTAGCTATTAAGGTTTTATCTTCATATTCTTCACCATTATATATATTTTTTTCCTCATTGTCATTTACAGCTTTTAAAGTTAAGGATTTCCTTTTCACATTATTATCTTCCACTTTAAGCTTTTTAATCTTTCCTTCATGAGCAATAAATGAATCTATAAACTCATCAAAGTTAAGAGTTTTAAGATTTTTAGCCTCTTTAATGGTTGTGACTTTAGGTTCCCAAGCTCTAGGTAAAGATCTCAAAAATTTACCAACCATTTTCTCATTTATGATCTTTTTACCTAAACTAACAAGTTCACTAAACAAAAGTGATGAACTTAGTATATATATTATAAATACTTTCATTAGGCTCCATTTTGAAAAATCCATATTCTTTAGTGAGGTGTGAGGTTACTCAATCTAGAGTCTTTAACTTGACTTGTTTTTTCATGGGTGACTTCCAAAAGTTTTCAAATCTCAAAGGTTGTCTTACAATTCTTAACCCTAGTAAACTCCATATTGTTAAAAGCACAAAAGAATGTATTCATAGCCTTAGCATTATAGAATGTATTCATATTGTCGTTTCATTCATTAATAGGTTTTGAAACAAACTCTATTGTGGGGTTTCAAATTCAATCCTTTTACGGGCTCAAAATCAAACATTACACAATTTTTTTATGGGCACATGATCAAATCTATCAAAATATCTTTACAGGATCAAAAATGAAAACCAATCATAATTTTTTAGAAGACTCAAGATTAAACCAATCACTAAATGACTCTTAACCAAAGATTACTTAAGTTGTTTCAAGTGTCACTTACACTTTTACAAATGATATTTATCTCACAATAGATATTCACTTTTTTAAAACGAAGATTACAAGTATTAAGCTAAAGTCTTTATAAAATGTAATCTAACTCACGAAGGTGAAAAAATGATTTGATTCAATATAGGATTCAAAGCTTCATAATAAAGTACAAAGATGAATAAAAGATTTTTAGAATAAAAGAAATTCAAGGCATCAAATATGTAAGATTGTAAAAGAGTAGGAGTGTGAAAGAGATCTTACATTGAAATCAATTGAGTATTTATAGGAAAAACTCGAAAACTAGTTGTTACTAGCAATACAAAATAAGAAAAAAAAAACATTTGCTCTTCCAAGTGATTTTTCAAGATGTGAGAAACAACTAGATTGAAGCTTTTGAGAGAAAATGAGTATTAAGCACACTTTTCTTAAAATTACAAGTTTGACATCTTAGTTAATAATAAACAAATGGTGTGAAAACCAATGTGATAAGATTTTTAACTACAGTGGACAATTAAATATTTTATAGGGTAAGAGCACATAATAAGTATCATGCTCTTCATTTTAGTAAAAAATACCAAAATATATGATGCAATAATTTTTCATGAGATATTTTTCATTATGGAATAATTTATGCATTAAAAATATTTTTGGATGGAAATATGACAATAAAATATTTTAGGTTGATGAAAATCATTTTGTAATGCCAAATTATATTCCTTAAAGACTTGATTATATAAAATATAAGCTTGAGAATCTTCGAGTGATATTTCATTCCAAAGAGTCTAAAACTGCAATTTGATGTAGAATAATTTTTACAACAATAATATCTTGATATATACATTAAATACATTTAATATATTATTATCATTAAAACAAATAATTTATATATATGTTAAGAACTCTCCATGGTTGGCTCTACTCCAGTACATTAATCTTAATCTCCCTAATTGTCTTGTTTATTTAAAAGTTAATCCTTTATTCTTTCACCTCTATTCTTTAACTTGCTAAAATAAAAAATTAAGTTTTAGATAATATTAACATTGTGGCATTATGTTGCTCAAATGAAGTGGTGGTTCTTAATAAATAAAGTGTTGTACTAGCTTCAATCTTTTTTATTCAGATAAATAGTTGTAACAATATTTATTTAAATTAAATATTATCTTTATAATTTAAAATTGAAACTAATATTTATTTGTTTTAGAATATTATCTATTAAAAATAAATAAATATTATTATAGTTATGATAAAAAATAATATCTATTTAATTTTTAAATTTAATAAAATTTCATAGAAAAATTATAAATAATATTATTTTTTAATTAAATTTTTAACTATATTATTTATTTAATATTTTATTTTTATTGTGATATTATAAAAAAAAAAGTACAAAAAAGATGATCATTGTAATTTGTCTTTGTTCAAAAGCATTGGTCCACCATATTGAAAAATGGGAAAGTTACCAACAAATTCACGTGATTCTCTTACAAGATGTTAAGGGCATGTTTGGTTGTTTATAAATTTTTTATTTTTTTATTTATATTAAAAAAAATTTAAAAGAAAATAAGGTTGTTTAAGTTTATGCTTTGTTAACAGGTAGTTCTTCAGTGAAAAGAGTTTGAAATTGAAAAGTTTGCTCCTCGTATGGTTTCAAGTTCGAGCCTTGAAGTTGCTAATATTGATGGTCATTAGAGGTTTACCTGATCGTTAATTTCAGGGTCTGTGAGGATTAGTCGAAGTATATATAAGCTGGCCTGAACACCATAATTTATAAGAAAATATGCAATATAAATGACTATTGAGCCCAAAATAACTCATGAATTTATATTTAACATCTTAATTATAGTTATTAGACTTAGATGTGATATTAATTAAATTACTTTATAGATCACGTGGGTCACTAAATAAACTTGCCGGACCAAATCAAGTTATTACCATTTAGTAACTATGTTATTTCCTCTATTTACTAAAATAACAACAAAATTAGTTCGTGTACTTAGTCATATTTATTATTATTGAAACACTTATACTTTTTGAAAATTTTT
>Ga0307518_10003960_pt1 | contig 10650 bp, 5 predicted proteins | sample 25_EM_MG_FD_203889 | JGI IMG/M metagenome (GOLD analysis project Ga0307518, IMG submission 203889) | Populus trichocarpa ectomycorrhiza microbial communities from riparian zone in the Pacific Northwest, United States - 25_EM | ecosystem: Host-associated > Plants > Roots > Unclassified | place...
CAATCCGTTTTGTTCACAAAGAACTAACAAACCCCCCCCCCCCAAAAAAAAAAAAAAAAAAAAAACACACATCCACAAAAGTAAAGTCCAAAAGGAAATTTGAAAAAAAGAAGAGATCAGCAATGTTGGTTCTTTCAGCTTAATGATGAAAATTTCAAGCATGCTTATAATATAACTGGGCTTACCCAAAATTATATACAATATTACGAATCAGATTGACCCCACTTCTATGGTCAGGCATGGGCAAAAAGCACTCATCCATTATGTGCAACGCAACAGCTACCTTGGAATTACATTCAACTTTCCGATGCATTCCACTAAGAGAAATATCAGAGCCAACATCAAATCTGCGAACAAGAGTCCACGCAAAGCCTTCTTCCATTTCATGTTTAACCCCAAGAAGTGCCTGTAGTTTATCATATAACTGACAGAAACAAAACCATTTTGGTGAATTGCAATGCACATAATAGATTTCATTTTCGAGTTATCTTAAAACCTGTTTAAATAAAGAACTATTAAATAAAAGCAGTTCATTTTACTGAGAACTCAGGATAAATAAACTGCTGCTAGTGATATTAGAGCACTTATCAAGTACATGTATAATCTCCAAGTATACATAATATGAAAGATCACAACTAAGTCCAATAATCAATTAATAATATTCCAGACTACTTTTGCCAAATCCCACTCTGCAGATGATGTGAACCATAGCAGATTTTAGGGGACTGATCGAATTGCATATAATGAATGAAACAATAGCAGTGATCAATCAATCAAGGTCTTACTAATAACCCAGAGTTATACATGCATTTCTCTAAAGCCTGACCACTCACACACTTAATTTGCAGGTAGCAATTAGTTTCTTGTGAGTCAAAAAAGGGTTAATGATAACCAGGGTTTACAAGCCAACAGAACATGTGGAAATTTGCGGCAAAAGCAAAGATGATTCCATGTCTTATTAGGACCAAATTACAATCACTTTCATATCCAATTGAGATGAGATTGCAACAAGTTCCAAAAATTGGAACCTCTTCAACTTCAAACTCAGAGTTGCGACATAGAACACCCATTTACAATCAAGTTTTCAGGAAGTTCATACAAAAGGTTTTTGAGGGCCAATCATTTTATTTTAAGAAAACCAAGCAATAAGCTACAGGATACCAAGGTTTCTGGCCACTTGCAAATCAAGAATCAGATTCAAGAAAAAGAAATTCTAAAAATGACAATTTTGATTTTCAAGTCCAATAGAACATCCATGATTATACTCTATAACAATACACGGTGACTAAAAAATACCTCTTGGCATTTTTTCCCACAGAAGGATACACTGCTGTAACCATCATTTACAGTGTTCTCGGCAAGAATACAAGAGTGGTGGTCTGCAGCAGAAGATGTCTATTAAATGTACATCTATTAAATAACAATAAATAGAAGAAAATTAGCATGGTGGAAATGGAAAGGGCAAAATACATTAAAACACTATGAAGATAGAGTCGTTACATTTTTCCTCACACAAGCAACATGCCAATAATGCGGGTTGGGCAGCAGTATCATTTTCGTCCATCTGACATGTATCCCCACCAGCCATCCCACAAAATTTGCATGAACAATACGTGCAATTCCAGACACCTGAAGGGAACTTCTGCCACAAGGAAAAAAAAAATATTAATGACATGAAGGCATTTACAGAAACCCAAACTCATTTCTATGTAATAGCAAAAAGCTGATCTCATTTCATAAATAAGATGCTAAGGATAACGCCAGATTCCAGAAGGGAACATCTGTTGCAAGATGAAAACAATCTATTAATTACGCGGCAGCATTTATATAGAACAAAACTCAATTCTACAAGTGACAGCAGAAAAAGATTATCTCAAACTTTTCATAAATAACATGTTATGGAAAGGCGAGTTCACGGGAATATTTTCCACCATTCATTTCTTAATATCTAATACGGGAACTCTATTTAAAGTTTTTATTGCTTTTAGGCATTCCATAACCTGAAGGAATATTTCTGGTACAAGTAATCTGGAGGACCTTGAGAATAAACATGATAAGAGTGCAAAAGCAAAGACATACCTTTATCTCTAGGCAGCTTTGATGGAATGTTGATGGGCAACTATCACAGCAAATCAGGTTTCCACCATCTCCACAAATCCCACATGTATCATCATTTGGATCTTGATCATCAGTATCAACAAAATGGAACCCTTTACGATCAGACTCGTCTTGTTTGTTCCATGACTCTAGCTGGCATTGCAAGAGTGAATGTCCGTTCTCTAAACATATGTTTTTGAGTGGCTGGCAGGATTTGCTGCCTGCATGAGACTCAAAGTCTAAGATTGCAAAAGTTTCACCACAGCAATCACACTGAATGCCATCTGTTGTGATTTTACCCTTGAGCACTGTCCGTGTCTTCCTGCGTTTCAAGTACTGCACCTTTCCATCTAATGGCACAGAGCCCAAATCAATCATCCAGGCAAGTACAGTTCGCTTCCCATTATACAGCACATATCCATCACCATTTGAATCTGCACCCTCCTTAGAATTGCGAATCATTAGAGCACACCGCTTTCTATTATGTGTTTTGAGTTGCTTACGATCCTTGACTGCTGTTCTGTCGTCTGATGTACCAGAACAGTCATCCTGTTCGGAGAGAGAATATTTATGTTTTGTCCTGTCCTTCAGCTTCTTACGGCCAGGAGTTGCCGCAGCATCCAGTTTTCTCTTGTGCAGTTTTCCTTTCTTATTTTTCAGTTTTGCAACTCCTTCACCCGTTTTCTCACCCTCACCTTGCTTCCATTTCTTTTTCTTTTTATTTTTATCACTCCTTTCCTTGCCTATTATTTTTGTTAGTATGCTGAGTTCATCATCTGGTAGAGGAGTAAACTTGAAACCAGTCTTACAAGTATTTGAATCACCACCGCCACCTTCATAATGCTGCTTAAGAATCCGGTAAGCCAAGGTGACAGACCAGTGGGTCCTTCCTTCAGGATTAACATACACAGCATCGCAGTAATCTCTACCATTCCTAGGTCTATGCTCGATTGTCCAGCCTGCACCCAAAAGAAGTTCTATAATTTTATCTCTCACTACAGCCTTCTGTTTATTTCTCCCCTCTTCCTTTTCATCTTTAATGAATTTGATCTTCCTAGCTGTTGCTAACTCCGTTGCATTAGATTTTTTCCCTCCAGATAACGCACTTCTAGCTCCCACATTGTGGTTCTTATTATGTCTTGTCTTTTTTCCCAACTGTCTTTTCCTCGGCCCGCCCACCTTTATGCCCTTGTTCAACTTGCTGTGTCTCCCACGCTTAGGCTTCAACCTCATCCCCACTTTTCCATAAGATTCATCACTCTCTTCACCAGATGATTCTGCAGTGTCATCCTCAACCGCCTCAATGTTCTTCTCAGGCTTGTCACTCTTCTTAGCCTTGGGGGGTCTCCCGCGCTTAGGCTTTGATTTTTCACTCACCTCATTATCTGACTGTTCACTCTCTTCACCAGCAGATAGATCACTACCTTCTTTACCTGCCTTGCCTCTTTTCTTCCCAGACCTGTGACTCTTATGAGCCTTGGGGAACCTTCCACGCTTATGCTTTAATCTTCTACTTGCCCCATCATCTGATCGATCACTCTCTTCGCCAACATAATGATTTCCCTCTTCCCTTTCCACCCCGGCCCTTTTCTTCTCAGACACGTCATTCTTCTGAACCTTGGGGGGTGTCCCACGCTTAGGCTTTAAGTTTTCCCTCACTTCATTATCTGGCTGTTCACTCTCTTTACCGACATATTGATTGCTTTCTTCCTTTACCGCCTTGATCCTTGTCTTCTCAGACCCATCACTCTTCTGAGCCTTGGGAGGCCTCCCACGCTTGCGCTTTAATGTTTTCCCCTCCTCGTGATCACAGGCCTCACTGTCTTTCTTTTTCACCTCAGCCAATCTCTTCTCAGACCCGTCACCACTCTTGCCCTTGAGCGAGCTACCATCCTCGCTCTCTCCCTCGCTAGCAACTCTACTTCTTTTCCTTCTACTTTTACTAGTCTCAGCAGCATTACACTCCCCCGCATCACTCCCTCCTTCACATTCTTCAATTTTTAACCCATCTCTCTGATCCACTTCCATGTCTTCTCTTAACGCCTCATCTTGATTCAATTTCGGTTTCTCCTCGTCAGTCAATTCACTCGGAGAAACCTCATTTTTCACCGATTTCCGCAATAAATTAACACTAGATCTCAACCCTTCTCTCATTCTCTGAAAAAATCCTTAAAACTTTCACTTCTTTGTTTCAATAAAACTCACAAGTAAATAACCTCCATTGATCTTACTCGGCAATTACAGCAATTCGGCGCTCAAAAGATCGAGAGCTGGATCTACGAAAAACCCGTTTTAGAACCTTTAATCAAAACATTACATTCAAGAAAATTAATAAAATAAAATAAAATCTGTACGGGCAATCTTGCTGGAAAAAAATTGGGAATGGTAAGATATGAAGAAGAAGAAGAAAACTTACTAATGTGGTGAGGAAGACAGGATTGTAGGATCCTACGGAATCGTGTGAGAGTGTGAACGAGGCTAAACCGGTAAGGACAAAGCGAATCGGAGGTTGTTGCACCAAGATTGGGTCTCGAAAGAGAAAGCGAATGGGTTCTACGAGGAGAGAGCGATTGGCAATATTTTACTTGTAGTGTCTTTTTGGGTTTGGGGGTTTTACGTTTTAATTAAAATACCTCGTCCAAGATACCGTAAAGCATGGGTAGGACAGTCAATTCGCATCAACTATGATTTTCAATTTCCCTCCATAAAACACATTTGTCTTTGAAAAAAAAGATTTCCAGCCAATATTTAAAAGGTGATGTTTTATGTTAACTGGCTTGTGAAATGTTAACGTTAGTTGTCTGTTAAATAGTGGCCCGGTTATTAAATACTTGATGCTTGGTTATTGGGGTATTAAATTAATAAGGAAAAAATATCGATCCCCTTATCCTAATATCTAGAAAATAAATATAGGTTAAAAAAATGTTTAAAACTTTATGGCCAGCCATACTTGGAGTGTGTTCACTGACTAGAATAACTATTTTATTTTTATTTTTATTTTTTAATCTTCTTTTTTTAATAAAAAAATGGAAAATATTTTTATTTGTTGGGGATATATATAAAAAAGATATGTATCAAGATTACAACTATTTGTCATGAATAATCAAAACTATAATTTATAATATTCATCTTAATATTTTATATTTATGATAATCTAATTATAGGATATTTATTTTACCTTGTTCAAATTAAAAATTATCATGAAAATAGTTAAGAAAAAAATATTAGATATATAATAAAAATTAAATTTGTGTCACTGACTAGATATAAAAATGTAAAAAAAAAAAAAATTGAATCTTTTACAGTGCTAGAAAGTGCTTTTATATAAAATAAAAGAGTTGAATGTGTTTTTTTTATCTAGAAAAACTATGGAAAATTAGTAAAACAAATTGTAGAAAACCTTTAAAATATATTTTTCAAATTTAGTGCAGATTTAGAAAACTATAAAACTAATTTTATATTTTTCTAGATGGATGGATATTGTATTTAAATATGAAGTTATGGTTTTCATTTATTTTTTACTTGTTTTTTTTAAAAAAAAATATATTACTTTGTTTCTGAACAATCCTCAACTTTTCTCCATCAGCCTTCACATCTCTCTTTTGGCTTTGTGAGAAAGAAAAACTCTGATTGCTAAAGTATTTTCTTAATCAATGATATTTACTGCGTCTTCCTTGTTGGGTTTTCTTCTTATTTAATGAAATTATTGGTAAATTATTTGGGTATAAAAACAAATATAAAATTGGTTTAAATATATAAAAATATTGTTTTAAGGTGTTTGTTTGATTCTTACATGGACAATAACAAGTAAAAAAATAATTTAAATACATGAAAATATTATTTTTAAAATGTTTATTTATCTTACACGAAAATAATATTTTCATGATATAACTACGTCATACAAACCTTTAACATAATTAAAAAAAAATAGACAAGTAAAATTATCTTTAATTGTGGATTTTGTGTTTGATAGCTTCATAATTCGTGTAAATTTGGACAGGGGTGAAAAGATGTATAATTGTTTAGTAAAACCTCATATTTGTGCCCACCAAGCAACGGTCATATTGTATTGCCAGAGGTTTAAATTTTTGCTAAAAGACAGTTTTGGCCTCGTATATTCCTACCTCTTTCATGCCAGACAAGAGAGTCGTGCAGAACTCCATGTATGGGTTTTATCAAATTTTATTCTTTATTAACATGAAAAAATATCAAGATGTAACTAATATTTTTCAGTAAAAAAATAAATAAATTAGGGATAATTAGATATAATATATCAACTCGACTGATTCAAAAATAATCTAGAAAATTAATGAAAATATAATTTATTTTAAAAAAATTCAAAACAACATATTTCTTATAAAATATTCAAATAACAACATATTGAATCGATTTAGATCAGCTCGAGTTAATATTTAAAATTTATAATTTAAATCATGATATTATAATAACTCTTATATAAAATAAATCAAATTAAACTATGAAACTCAATTCACAATTAATCAAATGTTAAGAGAATTATCCAGCATGAAAAAAGAAGGCAAATAGACATATTAATATTATTTTTTTGCAACCATTCTTAATTTATTTAATTGATTAAATTTTTTTGTCAAAAGACTAGTTGAAAGACCTATATATATATATATATATATATATTGTGTTTTATTTTTATTTTTGCCCAAAGTTAAATGACATTTTTCATCCATTGAGCCTCTAGAAGGATGTTTGTGATTATAATGTATGATATTTTTTAAAATAATTTTTTGTTTTAAAATATATTAAAATAAAAAATATATTTTTTTAACATCAATACATTAAAAAAGTCACTCTAAAACAATACTATAAAAAAATATTAATTTAATATATTTTTAAATAAAAAATATTTTAAAAAATACATGAAAATGAAAATTGTTTCAAACACCCGCTAATACATGCCAGAAAAAAAAATTTTGAACACTGATTCCATTATCCATTTCTTTTATATATTTGTCCTCTCGAAAAGAGATATATATGTTAAATAGAAAGTTTGAGATCGATAGAATCCTTATCATCATCGAAGGAGATGCTGAGAGTCCAAGTGAAGTGGTTGTTTAAGGATAAATTTTATATTTGTTAGTGTAATAATAATTGTTTTTTTAATTTTTTAATTTATAAATATATTAAAATAATTTTTTTAAAAAAAATTATTTTTAATGATAGCGATGAAACTATACAAAAAAAAATATACTTAAAAAAAAAACACAATTTAGCGGAAAAGATAAACTATACCAAAATAGATTAGATGTCGGGATTATGTTGGAGCTTGAAGCAATTTTCTAGCAATTGAAGACATGATTTGTGTTGTAAAGACACGACGTACGTGTGTTTCAGAATTATGATTGTAATTGTTTTTTATTTTAAAATATATTAAAATAATATTTTTTATTTTTTAAAATTATTTTTAATATTAATAAATTAAAATGATTTAAAAATTTAAAATTTAAAAAAAAATAATTTTTTTTAAAAAAAATTAAAATACAAGAATAAATAGATATTAAAAATAATCGTGGTGTCTGGAAAATCGATATCCATGGACGAGAGAGAGAGAGAAAGAACGAAACGGATAACAGAGAAGTACTTAAAAAAGAAAAGGTGGGCCAGCAGCGTTAGTTTTAAGGTTTTTTTTTTTTTTTTTGTTATATTTCACCACGTACTTATCAGACGTGGTGTTGAGCTTCGGCACGAAGGTTCCTCGTAGACTCTGGTTTTAACTCTTAACTACAATTAGCAAATTGAACTGGCGAGGAAATTGAACACGTGTCAATCATAATCAGATACTAGTGAACGTTTACTGTATGGTGATGGAGAATCCTTGTTGGAGTTTTAAGTTTTACAAGTTCCTGTCAATGACAAAGAAGTATGTGGTAGGCAAAATTAGTCTCTTGATACTTCTTGCATAATTTGATCCTTATATTTTCAAAAAATTAGCGGGACAAGTCCTGACTAGACCATGGGAAGAAAGTCCTGATTTGGCCTTTAATTTTGTAAATCTTGATTTTATATATATATTATATCATAACTTGTTATTACCCGTGAAATTTATAACTAGTAAAGGTATTAGTATAATCTAGGTAGATGATCTTAATCTCATATTAGCAGAAGTGTTTATAACTCTTGATAGATTTTTAGTAAAATGATATGTTTGTTAGATTATCGCAATACCTGATATGCATAATGATAACTATATCGTCATAAATTAATTGCCTTGTATATATACATGTCCATGTTTAGATTTTTCAACCCTAACTTTTTCACTTGAGGCGCACAATTTTTTTTAATCTTAATGAAAACTATTTCTCACCGAGAATTAATAATTTTTATTTTAAAAAATAAAATTTATTTACATAGAACATAAAAAATTATAGATGAACTATAATAATTTACTTGAAACATTAAATGCATATAAAATAATTTTAAAAATATCAACTATTTTTAAGAAAGACAAGTAAACAATCTAAGAAAATGAATATTAATTTAAATATAAATTAAAATTTATTTTAAAATTACATATTAAAAAAAAGTATTAATTAAAAAAACAAAATCACAAAAATAAGAGTTCAGGTGCAATTAGGCTCGAAAAGCTAGATCCATGCTTCTAGCCTGTGTTGAAAATAGATGAATAACACGTTGTTTATATAATTAGCAAAGAAAAAAATAAAAGTCTACATGCACAGACATGCCCGTGCGGATTTGCAAGCATCGAATAATAAATATTTGAAATATTGATAATAAAAAATAATAATTTTTTTCAAAAGAATTTCAAGAAAAAAAAAATTATAAAAGAATGAAGACATAAAGAATATGACAAATAAGCCAAGTGTAAAATAATAAATATATCAAATGTTAAAAAAAAAAACCATAACAATTTTTTTCTTAATAAAATAAAATAAATATAAATTTGCCACTGCTATAGTCCTGTTACAATAAAGAAATCATACAATTATAATTTTATCACATCCGCAGCACCGTTACATTAAAAAAATATATAAAATTGTCATTTCTATAGTGTTTTGCCGTCTCCTTTTAATATACATTAAATATTTTAATTTATAAATTCATGCAATTCTTCCACGTCTCGTGCAATTAGTGTTATAGTTCTAAAATAAATAATTTTTTAATATGCAATAAATCTATTAATTTTAAGGTTCACTTTCAATTGTTAGTTAATTTGCATCTACATAAACTTAATATTTAAATCTTATGAGAAGTTAGCCTAGGTTCACTGATGCTCTAGAACCAATATATTTTACGTATAATAAATCAGTTAATATTAAAATTTATGTGTAATTTTTTACAAAATGGCACTCATATACAAATAGTATACTAATCACTTTTTTACTGTAAACAAACATTATTCTTTGTTTGGGTATTGATATATTTATATGGTTGTTTAGTATTATGATTCCACCTTTGTTTAGATATGTATTTCTTGAAAAAAAAACATGTTTTTTATTGTTATATGATGATTATAATGTGCTGATATAAAAAATAAAAAATATAAAAAATTATTTTAATATATTTTTAATTAAAAAATAATGTAGCCTTAAATCACTCTACATTATAACCCCAGACGTATAGTATGAAGACTCCTCGCTATAGGATCAAAGGGGAAAAAATTAAAAAAAAATTCTCCATGAACCTTCTCAAGGCCCAGGACCATTAGTGTCCCAGTCTCACAGAGGCCTAAGCTTATACCATCTTAAAATCCTAAACAAAACCCCCCAATTGCCATGAAGCAATGGAAAGAAGGCTAAAAATATAAATTATTTATTTGATTGTGTTTATTAAATTTTTGTATTTAAATAAATAATAATTAAAATAAAAACACAAATTAATTTGATTGAATAACATAAAAAAATAAAAAAACATGATGCAATATGCTCCATATTATAAATTTTTTTGATTTTTTTGATATTTTCAAAAATAAATTTAATCCATACAAAATATTAAAAAAATTATAGATAAATCATAAAAAAAATCTTCAAATTTAAATGTATAGCTAAAAAATAATCATGATTTAAAAGAGGCTCTCAAAACAAAATGAAAAAGAGAAAGGATATTAATTTAAATATAAATGAAAAATAGAGAAAAAAACCATGAAAAAGAATAATTGATTTTAAAAAGTAATTGCAAAAAAAGAAAAAAAAAAGAGCAAAGGTCAAACATTGATTGGGCCCTTGTTTTTTTTTTTATCCGTAACTATGTCGTCCACCCCAAATTTTTTTGAAAAAAAAATTTAACGAAGTGTCGTTGATTTGCAAAGATTTCGGCTATTGTGGCGGCTGAAAATTAGGCTTTAGATTTTTTTATTCAAAAATCAATTTTCAACATGTTTTTGACCCAAAACATCTATAAAATATCGTAGGAATCATGATAAACCTATATATGGCATCATAAAACCTAAAAAACCACCCCATGAACCAAAATCAACTCGAATCAAAAAATTAATCCGAGTTTGGATCTATTTTTTCATGAATTTTAAAGCTAAAAATACAAATAGTATGAACTTTTTTCATC
>Ga0307518_10003961_pt1 | contig 10650 bp, 4 predicted proteins | sample 25_EM_MG_FD_203889 | JGI IMG/M metagenome (GOLD analysis project Ga0307518, IMG submission 203889) | Populus trichocarpa ectomycorrhiza microbial communities from riparian zone in the Pacific Northwest, United States - 25_EM | ecosystem: Host-associated > Plants > Roots > Unclassified | place...
TGTCATTCATTCGTAATTATTCTGTCATTCATTTGTAATTACACCAGATACAATGCTCATTAACCACAGCTGTAATGGTAGCATAGATTCAGCATAAACGCTTGAACATTCCTTATATAGACTCTCTATCATTGTAAATATAAGGAACCGTTCTCATCTATTCAAATCAGCTTTTGAAGCATTGTCTGTAATCTTTCTCTTTACATTCTGCAGGTCAAGGGAACTATCTTCCATATTAACCAGCTGAGCTGAAACAAAAATAATACCAAAACTACTCACAGGTCTGCCAGAAGGAATCCTTCCAAATCCATCATAACCATCGATCTCGAAAGAATGTCAAGCAATCAAGCTCTTTGCAGCAAGATATTGATCAACGATCGATATTTGATGGAACGGAATCCAAAAGAGACAATACGCTTTCTTGCAAATCTTTATTAAATAAGCGGCTTGCAATCCTTCACCGGCTGTCAAATTATCTACAAAAAAAAACATAAAATTATTAAAAGGCGCAAACTTTATAGCTAATTAAATTCTCATTTAAAATATAGTCTTTAAAAAGACAAGAGTTATCCAATCCCACATAAACATTGTTGACCCCAAATTAAAATTTTTAATTGGAAAAAAAAGAGAAATTTTAGATAATATTTAATTAGTGTCTCAAAAGGTAAAGAAGGAAGTTTTAGGCAACTTGTGGGTCAAATTTAATATAAACACACAGCAATCATTAATAAGTGGATGTGGTTGAGGCTAATAATTCAATTAAGATTGGGAGAGAAAGAGAGGAATTACCTGTAATTCAATATTATATTATATTGTAAGACAATATAATTTAGATTGAAGAAATAATTTTTTTCTATTTATTTGAAATTATTGAAATTTTTATTAAAAAAATGTTTTAATTGCCTTTGTTTTAAAACAAAAAACTTTCTATTAATAAAAGAATTGTTTCAGTAAAAAAAATCATGTATTAGAAAAAAATAATTGGTTCAACTTAAAAATTTAAATCATATCCCCCAATATCTCATTACGTGTAATTAAATTAAAGGCAGATTCAGAGACTGAGATAGAGATTAGAGAGAGGAATTAAAAAACAGTGCGTACCTGTAATTCATTATTCAACCAAAAAACTTTACAAAGGGACGAAGGATGTTCTTAGCATTAGGATGATCCCACTCCACTACAGACTCCCACCATTCTTTCGGTTCTATATAGATATATGTAAGAGAAGGGGGAGGAGATGGCTGGCCATTTTCAAGCAACGGAAAACAAATTGGCATCCTCTTCAGATTCTCACAATTTCTTATTGAAATAGTTCCGAGAGAATCACAAATCAATTTTGCACTACAAATGCTTTTCAGTTCTGGTAATTCAAACAATAGCAGAGATCTTAACTTTGGGAGTTTGAATTCGGTGTTGTTGTTGCTGCTTTCTTCACCTATATCCCCTTCTTCATCTGATCTTGTTCCGCATATTATCTCATCCATTTTCCCACATCCTGCAACTATAATCCTTTCTAGGTTTACGAGGCAAATCCAAGAAGATGGAACCAAGATCTCCATGCTATTGCAATTCCTTACTTCAATTTCTCGGAGAGAATCGCAAATCAATTTTGCACTACAAATTCTTTTCAGTTCTGGTAAATCTACCGATTCCAGCGATCTTAACTTTGGGAGTTTGAATTCGGTGTTGTTGCTGCTTTCTTCATCTGCTCTTGTTCCACCTATTATCTCCTCCATTTTCCCACATCCTGTAACTATAATCCTTTCTAGGTTTACGAGGCAAATCCAAGAAGATGGAACCAAGCTCTCCATGCTTTTGCAATTCCTTACTTCAATTTGTTGGAGAGAATCGCAAATCAATTTTGCACTACAAATTCTTTTCAGTTCTGGTAAATCTTCCAATGCCAGATATCTCAACTTTGGTAGTTTGAATTCGGTGCTGTTGCTGCTGCTTTCTTCATCTGATCTTGTTCCAACTATTATCTCCTCCATTTTCTCACAACCAAAAACTGAAATATTTTCTAGGTTTACGAGGTTTGGTAGCAAGACAAGAGGGAACAACTTCTTCATACTACTACATCCAGAGCAATTGAACTCTTTAAGACCAGAAAATACACCATTATAAGATGACAATGGTGTTGGAGAAGGGCAGAACCAAGAAGATGAAATCAAGCTCTCCATGCTATTGCAATCCTCAATGTGGATGACCTCCAGTTCTATTGAATGCTCTATTAGAGAGGAAACATCACATGAACATTTAAAAATAAACAGTTCTTGAATGTCATTTGGGAACATGACTTGAAAATCTCCATCTCCATTGTTACACAAATTACCCAACCAAACTGTTTTACTTCCGCCATGATCAGCTATTTCACTACAATATTCATCCAGTGGTCCTACGAAAATACTGTATGTACTTAGTGATCGAGTCTTATCTCGAGAATTGAGATACTCCACAAAGTCAGATTGACCTTCAAAATGGCATACCAAATTTTCCAACTCCCTCAAGCATCCTACTTCCTCTCCTGTAACTGTTACTGGAATGAAGTCATCATCAATCTCCTCTAATATGAAGACTTGCAGGTGAGAGAGTATTGGTAATATCCCACTAGGAAACTCCATTTCACCACATCCATTCATCCTCAGATACCTCAGGTTGGATAGACATTGCATGTCTTGAGGTATCTTTTCAAGTGCCCAAGTACCAGAGAGATCTAGCCTCTTCAGTGCTCTGAGCTTTTCTAATGATGGTACATGCCTTAAATTCTCACATTCTTCGAGCAATAATGCAGTGAGACTCACCAGTTCAGAGACAGAACCAGGCAATTCTATGATGTCTGTACGAGACAGATCAAGAACCTTGAGCCCATGCAAATGTTGGAAAAAAGAATCTTCTATAAATTTCAACTGTCCATTATCACACAGCAATAGAGTTGAAAGATTGGGACATCTTGGTGAATGACTAGAAGGAATTTCCTTGAAATAACAATGCTTCAGAGAGACTCTCACTAGATTCTCTTTCCACATATCCACAGGTAATTCATCATAATATCCCCCAACCATGACTGGAGAGTTTGTTTGGAGTATTTGGTGGGCCATGTCCCTAATCAAGTCATGCATCTTGACACTTGTATTATGATCACCATAACAAGCTCTTTCCAATAAACAGACTTTTTCAAGTTTATCAAGCATCGTGTGGCCCTCGTCAAATGCTGCTTGCCTGCTCCTCATTTCTTCAATTATTCCCTCATCTATCAAATAACCTATCAGCTCCTCCCTTTCAATCTGATAATCTTCAGGATACAATGCACAATATAAGAGACATTGTTGTAATGCTAAATCATTATCCAACTGATCATAACTAATCCTCAGCAACCGGAATACGTCATCTTCCATGTCTCTGTATTTTGATCCTTTCAACTTATTCAATGTATTCCTCCACTCATGTGGCTCATCCACTCCCCTCATGCTTCCTGCCATCGTAATAATTCCCAATGGCAAACCAGCACATTCCCTTACAACTTCCACAGCAATTCGTTTCACTTTTGGAGAAAGTTCTCTGTCATGTCCAAGTCTCTCAATAAACAAAGTCCAAGCTTCTCTCTCCGAAATAGGCTGCACTTTGATGGTGTGTTGGGTTTTCATCTGTTGACAAACCTTTGCTGATCGAGATGTAAGAATCAGCTTGCATCCCTCAACTTGGTCAGGAACTCCCAGCTTTTGGAGGTCAAAAGCCTTCCACAAATCATCTAAAATCAGAACCCATTTCTGTTTCTTCATTAATTCTTTATTCAACGCTACCGCTCTATGCACCTCCTCATCTACCTTGGAAAGATCTAAACCAATTCGTCCTGCGAGACTTGTCTGCAATCTATGAATGCTGGTATTTTGTGAAACAGTAATCCAGTAAACATGAGTGTCTCGTCTTTCTAGAAGCTGATTGTGTATATGTGTCACCAATGCCGTCTTTCCCACTCCGCCCATCCCATAGATGCCAATACTTGAAACTTCATTGCGCATCAACAAAGATGAGATAGTCTTCTTGTGTTCTTCGAATGCTTGACCCACCATTTTTCTCGTTGGCAGTGCATCTCCTTTAATCTTATTTGTGTTGCCTGCAACCCCTCCAGAAGAGCTAGCTCCTGCGCCAGGTTGCTCTGATCTTCCACTATTGTTCTCCACGTCCTCCTCCCCCATTAATGAAGTAGCGATTGCATTAATCTGATCCCAAGTTTTCCCTTCTAATTGTTGCGCTAGATCTATTCCTTGTGTTGCTTCCCCTGTATTATAATGTGCATCAATTATGAGTCTCTTGGAATGCTGACTAGATCCATCACCAGTGTTTTCCATGCCATTTTCCGCTGAGTTCGGACAAATTCTCTCTTCCTCCGCACCTTGTTCCATGCCATGAACTCCCACTTGTATCCTTCCAGCATGTCCTGCGAAACTGTCAAGTTCTGCATTGCTTTGTTCCAACACTTGAACCGGTACTGGTTCTATCCTGACTGCAACCATGTTCTGCACATCGTTCATATTGGCATCATTGTTTACTGATGGAGAACAGAGTTGATCATCTGTTGGTCGGGATGAATCTCCTCGAGGCTCATGAGAACTACCTCTCTCCAGCTGCACAACTTCAGCCGCTCCAATCAAATCATTTGCCCATGCAAGTTCTCCAGTGAAAAAAGGTCCTCCTTGTTGTGCCATCTCTACATGCGTCACTTCATTGTTCTGTTCTTGCGTTGAAGCTGAAATTGCATTAGCGGCCTCGTTACTGCTTGAGCCCGCAACAGTTTTAAGTTTCTTTTTTGGAGGGCTATTATCAACTGCTGCTTCACAAGCTGCATCATGAACTTCTGGTGGAACGTTTTCACAAATTTTAACACCACGCCCTTTCTTTCTTGCCAAATGCAATTTGATCCTCGTAATGGAAGTACCTTCGGAAAAAAAATGCCCACAAAATGTACACGTCATGCCACCACCATCCATCTTTTCAACATATTCCCAAAAAGGAGGATCATTTGGTCGACTCATTTTGATCAGTGGCTCTATAGAAAAGAAAAAAGAAAAAGATATGTCAACACGATGCCCTATTAAAAAATAGAAATTCAAAGGAACATTTAATAAAAATCAAAGGAAGTTACTCTTAATGGAGGGAGTTAACATCAGAAAGTTGTATGTTCAATTAATAGAAGGAAAAAACCAATGAATTATGTTCAAAATAGCACAGAGAGAAGAAAGGTTCAAGAGAAAACAATAATGGAGGGGAATCAAAATCTCTGTTTGATTTTTTTCTTTTTTGTGTTTTCAGTACACAATAGCTTGGAAAAGTTTGTTAGCAGTAACCTGTTCGACCTCAATAATGTTGTTGTGGAAACTTTGTAAAGGATCGATCTGCAGAAAGAAACATATTAGAATGATTTTTTTTACATTAATATATTAAAATAAAAAATATTAACGCGTGGACCCGTCAATGTTTATCAATTTTCCAGTATTTTCATGACATATCGTCTTACATTGCGATTAATATTGAAGTATAGATTAATTAATTTTTTAAATTAATAATAAATTAAATTATTTTATTTATTTTATTTTATTTTAATTAGAATTATAATTTATATATGAGCCAACATATTAAAAACTTAATGGATCTCATATATTAAGAATTATTTGTACAAAATTAAAATATAATGATTAATAAAATACAACTTTATTATAAATAAGTTTTAGAAATTAAGAAGTAAAATATAATTAATAAAAGAGATTAAGATTCTAGACCTAGAAAAATCAAGTAATGAATTACTTGATTGTATAAATTTCTAAAACTATTATGAAATAATATATATGATATTTTTAAGGAGATAAAATGATATTTTACCACTAATAGGGTTGCCAAGTTTTTCATATAAATATAATGTTAGATCTTATATTTGTTTTTATATTCATATGAAGTGATAAAACATCTAAAAATATAAAAATAAAATAAAAAAAATAACACTAAAAGCGTAACAACCCCTCTATGCTAAACCTTATTGGTGGATAACCGGTTTTTTTTTTTAAGCATTTTTTCATATTTTAAGCTTCTTAAGAATTGTAGCTTAAACTATTAAATTTTTTGAAAACGAGGTTTTTAGATTGGCCACAACTTCAAAAATTAAATTTATTATTCATCTTAAATTGCAGTGAAAAATTAGGTTTAAAAATAACTGCAACTTATAGTTTTTAACCTATTCTTTTTAAAATTATAACTATTAAAGCTACCTTAATATCAAAGAAGTTATATTATAAACCAAGAACACAAAACAAGCAAGAAAAAACGATGAAAAGCTCAAGCAATCAGAGCCCAAAGATGTAGTTCCACTGTATGGGTTACATGATGGGTTAAATTTAAAAGTACGTACAGCGTCACTCGACGGATTATAATGAATTGGGTAAAAAAATTGAATATATGTTTTTTTTTAATACAAATTTTCAAATATATAAAATAAAAAATAATGATAGAAAATAATGAATATATGATTTTTTTAATAAAGTATTAGAATTTTGATGATTATGCAATTATGATTTTAAATCTCATTATTTTTGTTTATTTGATTAAATTAAAATAATAAACATAGCATATTAAAGTTTAGTGTCAGTGAGTTATGTAATAGCTTAAACTTTTTGTTTTTTTTTAAAAAATAAGGCTTTTAGATTGGTCAAAACTTCAAAAAATATTTTATTTTTATTGTTTAAATTTATCATTCATCTTAAATTGCAGTAAAAAATTAGATTAAAAAAAAGAGTACAACTTATAGCTTTCTAAAATCTATTCTTTTTTAAATTACAACCATTAAAGCTACCTTAATATCAAACAAGTTATTATAAATAAAAAACACAAAACAAGCAGGAAAAAACGAAGACAAAATAAAAAAATTTAAGCTTCATAATCTCTATATTGTTAGGAATAATTCTTATATTTTCATATATCTATATGTCACTATGTGAGTCTCTCTATGTTTATATATAGTCGTGCAGTTTTTCACTATTTGTCCCCTTCCAGTGTTACAAATAAGTTCAAGCTAAAATATTTTTCTTTGTTATATCCTATTTAGTAAGCTAAAATATATATCATTCTTCTAAAAAATTCACTAAGCTATAATACTATGGCAACAAACATGGCAAAAAAACTGATTTATCAATTAGTGTAATGGAAATGTAATTAAAATGAAGCGCCTTTCCGCCTCATATATAAATTCTTAACTCTCAAAATTATTCCAATATATATATATATATAAAAGGAAGAAAAACATGCAGCTAAGACAGACAGACAAAAAAAAAAATGAAATACATGGTTTTCCTTAAAAGAAAAGGGAACTTGAAATACAAAGTCCTTGGCGTTTATAGGAGGAGAAAAAATAAAAGGTTATGTTATATTTTATTCCACAGATGATGAAATACTTATTTTAATTAGGCACTTTCCTTCACTATTTTCTCGAGATCTTTTATTCACAATTAATAGCAATTTTAATTAATTTTACTAATTAGTAGGGAATAAATTTTGATGGATCATGACTTCTAGGATGAAAATACTTAATTAAATAAAATGCAAAAATTACAACCCTTGGTGATTTAATAACCAGCATGCTGTTTTATTTGAATGAATCAAGCAAAAAAAAAAAGATAAATAGTTTACCTGAACGTTTCTGGCAGCAAAAAAAAGTTCTCCAAGTGTTTGGTTATTAGTTTGCTTAAGCAATCAGTAAAGAACAGAAATCTGAGAGAGAAGAATGGTTTAAAAAAGAAACAACCAACATGGAAGAATTAAGCAATAAAAAACAAAAAATATATAGTTTACCTGCAAAAAAAATGAGGTTCTTCAAGTGTGGTTACAGGTTAGCTTAAGCAATCAGAAAAGAACAGGGATATGAGAGAGAAGAACGACTTAGAAAAGAATGGTAGCAGAGAGAGTGTGAAAGATATTAAATGTCAAGAGAAGGTTCTGCAGCTGCTTCGTTGGCTTAAGCAGACAGAAGAGGGATATAATAGGCACAGAGAGAAGAGTGATTCAAGAAAACAAATCAATAATGTAAACAATTGCTTGGAAGAGTTTTATAGGAATCAACAAACTGTTAAATATTTCACATGTCAATTGCTACCCACCTCGCATCACGTGGCAACCCATTTGTTGTTAAAACTTCGAAAACCCCCAAATATTGTGGATATTATAAATCATTATATGATTTAGATTGGCTGTGACCTGTTCGAATGTTAACGAGTGGAAATTCAGAAGGGCTGTAACCTGTTCGAATGTTAACGTGTCAATACTTTGAAAACCTGTTCGAATGTATAATTCAGAGGATTATATATATATATATATATATAGAGAGAGAGAGAGTACAGTGTAGTGGACATTCGGCCCTAGCCGCCCACGAACACTCCCATTCACATTCCCACTACCAAAAGTAAATTGTATAATTAAGAAAAGCTAAATTGCTAAATTTTAAAATATTTTGATAGATTAATTTTTTTATTAATTAATGTATAAATTAATAAATTATTAACTTATCAAATATCTTGATTAATTAATCAATTTTCATAATCCCAAAATATATTAATTTACATAGATGTAACTGTGCATGAAAATTTTATGTGGTTGGATTGAACCCAAGAAAGCTTTAAGAGGTTAAGAAAAAGCCTCAAATGGCCCATCTTCCCACAATTTAATTTTCTTTTGTTGTTGGTGGTTGCATGAACAACCTAGGGATCGAAGCACTGATTTATATATCACATACAACATCACTCTACAAATCAAAAGGAAGAGAGATTAGGGAATTGATTCACATCCCAACTTCACAATGGACAGCAGCAACACATTCTTGAAACAAGGGATGTTTAAACCAAGCCCAGATGTCAACAAGCATATTGCAGAAGAGCATAGTTGCCAGTGTTCACGTCAGATGTTCAGCAACAGAACAAAGAGCCAGTTACTTGGCACATATCAGATTGTTTGATATTTTTCTCTCAGAATGTAATGATTTGAAGGAATGAAGGGGATAATGCAGAATCATAATTGTTGCGGCTGAGCATGAAGGTGAGGATATTGACTCTATCAGTTGTCTTAGCAGCGGAGAGCGCACCTGCAGAATACCCTTGTCAGGTTAGTGACTCATCAGTTGGATTACTGAAGCCACTTGGACTATCAGAAGAAGCATTTGATAAACAGAGGAATCAATAAGAAAGGAAGTCTTAAGGTTGGTATTATGATAACAAAATCATTAGGTTGGTCAAATCTACACACACACATTAATCATTAAATGGTTATGGTTGAGGCTAATAATTCATTAAAATTAAATTAAAGGCAGACAGAGAGATTCAGAGAAAGAAATACAAACCAATATTATATTCTCCTACCACAACTCGACGAAGGGATTAGGGACATCCTTGGCATTAGGATTCTCCCACTCCACCACTGACTCCACCATTATTTTGGTTTTATTTTCATTCTTCTAAGAGAAGGGGGAGGAGATGGCTGCCCATTTTCAGGCAACAGAACACAAATTTTCTTCTCCTCTAACTGGTACGTGTCTGACATGGCATGCCAACTGGGCATGCTGACGCCATGCTGATGTCATGATGACATCATCCTTATCCGGGTCTGGCACGTGGGTCGGGTCGTCTGGTATTCGGGTCGGGTCAGCCCATCCGGGCGGAGAAGACACGTGGCGCGCGTCTGTGCGCGTGGCCAGCCACCCCGCCGGCGCGTGCGGCCGTTTCCGACGTCAGATTTCGACGCAGTTTTCAACAGTGGCTTCGTCTCTTCCTCCTCTACACAGTGGTATGGTCAAAACACAATTTTGACAACTTTTATTTTTGAGCAAAATCAAACACCCCTTTAAATCATGTGCTCTGATACCAATTGTTGGGGTTATCCAACCGGGGGTGTACTGATATTTGCTCAAAAGGAGGGTAAGCACACTGAGACACAATATTTAACGTGGTTCGGCAAAACCGCCTACATCTACGGGAGAGTCAATATTATTTAGAGATAGAGAAAGGATTACAACACAATACATGGAGGAGGAAGATCACTTCACTCACACTCAACTCCCAGCTCTCTTGCTGCACTTGCAGCTGCTGCAATGGCAACAAGGCTGCTGCCATTGCAGCTCTTCACTTTCACTCTACTCTCTTCACATTCTCACAACTCTCATCTTATTTACTCTCACAAAATCATGCCTTTTTATAGGCATCCATGACATCTTCTCAACAATGGCTACACATGGGTTGATACATTTGTCAATGGTGGGTGCAACTACCATTGACAAATGGTAACCCTACTTCTTAGGGTAGATTGCCTATTAATGACAAATAACCCAACACAAATATTATATTCTCCTACCACAACACGACGAAGGGATTAGGGACATCCTTGGCATTAGGATTCTCCCACTCCACCACTGACTCCCACTATTATTTTGGTTTTATTTTCATTCTTCTAAGAGAAGGGGGAGGAGATGGCTGCCCATTTTCAAGCAACAGAACACAAATTTTCTTCTCCTCTAACTGTTACCGGAGCATCTTCCAGCAATTAACTTCTCTTCCAGTACAAAGACTTGCAGGCTAGAGAGTTGAGCCAATATCCCACCACAAAACTCCTTTTCATCATTCT
>Ga0307518_10003964_pt1 | contig 10643 bp, 2 predicted proteins | sample 25_EM_MG_FD_203889 | JGI IMG/M metagenome (GOLD analysis project Ga0307518, IMG submission 203889) | Populus trichocarpa ectomycorrhiza microbial communities from riparian zone in the Pacific Northwest, United States - 25_EM | ecosystem: Host-associated > Plants > Roots > Unclassified | place...
AGAAGTCTTGTACATAAAAAATAAAAAAACATGGTTGTAATCCATAACGATACATGAGTTGATACATAATGTTTTTCTCACATCTCTTGGTTTACTTTTGTAATTAGTGTACTTATAATAAAAAAAATTTGATCGAAGAATCCATCAAAACAAAAATATCCCTTTTGCTATGAATATAGCAATGATTGATTGTTTTGCCTCGACTAGCTTTCGAGATATTTATTTGACTTGATAAATTAACCTTAATTCATTAATTTAGAATCTAACTACATCTAATTTTACTTATAATTAGTTTTGTTTTTGTTTTTTAAAATGATTTTATTTTTAGTTTTTTTAAACCCTTGAAACAATATTGTTTTAGTATTGTGTTTTTTTAAATCATAATTTAAATCGACTCATCAATTTACAGATCAACTTACTCCATCCACGACATACATTTTATGTATTTTACAATATCGAGGCAACTCCCAAATAACTATACCTAACTATATAAAAAAATATATGTTTAAATCTGGTGGCCATCATATCAATTTTGTAATCTTCACATCCACACATATATTTATATTTATAGAACTTGGAATCATGATTAATAGAAAGGAGGAACACTTTTCCTGCTCTTGGTCCAAAAAGTTCCCCAAACCACCCAATCCATGTGGGTTTTTTAGATATACAATTGAGACATGAAATTTTGCTATTCCAATCTACATGGACTGGTCTTGATACAAAGCCCATGTTCTAAGCCCAAATGCAAACCATTTACACTACCAAGAGAAGAGAAGAGAGTAAGAAAGGAAAAAACTGGAAAAGAAACTCATTTCTTATGCTTAGTCACAGTATTTTCACAAAAACAAAGTCCTCAATTGCTAATCGGGACGTCATAATTTCAGTCGAACAAGTTGGGCCGGTCCGGGCAATACAAGCCCGGGCCCCATACTTCCCCATAAAGAGTACCTACAAAACGCCAAAATTAAAACCCAGCAGGTACGAATTCAGAAGCTCTGCCTGTTCATCGAAGCTTGACACATTTTCTTGTTCAAAATCTCAAATTTACCAGTTAAAATTCATTAACAATGGTTGGTACGTATTCAATTTTATCTTCTTCCTAATCTCATCGTCACTCGTTTCTTTATGCTTATTTTCTTAAATCACTGATTTTGTTTTTTTTTGTTAAAAAAACTTAGGGACGCAACAAGAGAGAGAAGAGAAAGTATCATTAGAACTAACAGAAGAAATTCTTCAAAGCATGGAAACTGGCATGGTTTTTAGAGATTATGTATGTTTCTTTCATTTTTAAAACACCCCATTTTATAATTCTTTCAGTTTTTCAGTATTACTCACTTTTTGTTTCATTATTGGTCACAGAACGGAAGAATTAGTTCCATGGATTTTCATAAGACATCAAGTTATCTAGTAACTGCTAGTGACGATGAATCTATTCGACTTTATGATGTTGCCGGCGCCGCGTAAGCTTTCTTTTCCTGCAAGCTTATAGCTTAAGCTTTTAATATTTGATAACATCTTGGTGGATATTAGTCATGTTAGAGTGATTTTGTTATGCCTGTCTTCAGAGCAGATGGTGGGCAAAGGGGGATGTTTTTGAAAATTTTACGTATTTGAAGAAATTATTGTTATATTTCGGAAATTCAATGCTGTAGGTAGTTGTGTTAGCGAAGTGTGTGATTTAACTTCGGTAAGCAAAAGCATTTGCTCGGATTTGTTTTTTTTGTTATGTTTTCAGGTTGAGTTACTGTATATCATTTTTATATAGTAAATCATTTTGGTTGCTGGGAATTATAATGATTGCAAAACTGGGTTGAAAATGCTAATCTTCTGTCTATTTGACTCTTTGTGAATGAGAGATTCAAGAAGAAAGTTTGATAAGAATTTAAAGGGGATTTTTTACTATTTGCTTGGTTTTAATGCTATAGATGGCAGTTTTACAACTCTTTTATGTTATTGGAGCTGGTTGAGCAATAGATTTGTTGAATTTTTATGTCATCATAGAAGTATGGATGTAATTATTTAAGGGAAGCGGCATATCTTGTTCATAACAGATTGATATTTTCTTGTTCTTATTTTATGGTGGTTGTTGGACCATGTTTTCTTATTGGCATGAATTATGGAGACAACATGTTTAACTTCAGATGCTTGAAGGCAATTAATAGCAAAAAGTATGGGGTTGATCTGGTTTGCTTCACATCTGATCCTACAACTGTTTTATACTCCTCAAAAAATGGATGGGATGGTACGTTAGCCACAACTGCATTTTTATAATATCTTTTTGATCATTTATTTATTTTTCAGGGCTAGATCATGGATTTATGCTTGCTTTATCATGCTGTATTTAATACCATGCATATATTATGGATGCAGAATCTCTGCGACTTCTCTCGTTGAACGATAACAAATATTTGCGGTATTTTAAGGGTCACCATGACAGGTAAGGTTTCCAATATCGATGGCATTTATTTCACTCCCTAGTGATTGCTTCTACTGGACATCTGTATCATGAAGTCACATTTCATGTTGTTTTTCTAAGGGTTGTCTCGCTAAGTTTGTGCTCTCGCAAAGAATGCTTTATCTCCGGTTCTCTCGATCGAACTGTTTTGCTTTGGGATCAACGAGCTGAAAAGTGCCAGGTTGATAAGTTGGAATATAGATGCTTGCTTAGAGAAAGGTGCTCTCTCTATTCATCTTGTATTCTGATTCCTTGTCAATGCTGTAGGGTCTTTTACGTGTACAAGGAAGGCCTGCTGCAGCATATGATGATCAAGGGATAGTCTTTGCAATTGCATTTGGAGGATACATTAGAATGTTTGATTCTCGCAAGTATGAAAAGGTTAGTGTTTATGCATGAAAACGTGTAAAGAGGATTAGCTGTTGCATAAGTAACTTCACAACTATTTACCAAGGATTTTTTTGTTTCAGGGTCCTTTTGACATCTTTTCTGTTGGAGGAGATGTATCTGATGCAAATGCGGTAAAGTTCAGCAATGATGGAAGACTAATGCTCTTGACTACCATGGATGGGCATATTCATGTACTTGATTCATTCCGTGGAACACTTGTGAGTCTGAATTTGAGTTTTTTTAATACATTTTCCTTTTCTTATTAAATGATGAAGATTTTGGATGGTGATTCATGAACAGTTCAATGAATCAGTTATCTACATATTTGCTGACCTTCCATATTCGCTGTTGTATTAGTTATCTACATACAATGTGAAACCAGTTTCAATCAATTCCACATTAGAGGCATCTTTCAGTCCTGAAGGAAAGTTCGTTGTATCAGGTATTGTATCTGCCACTTCTTTTGGAGTTGAGGTGACACTAATTTAAATCTTTTTTCAGTTAGTTGGTACCTCAGATTTACATGCTTGGAATGAAGAGCTTCACAGTGGTTCTGTGTGTAAAATTATTATTCAATGGGATCAATCCTGCACATGGGCTGAACCATCAGAAATAGAAAATTTTTGAAGTGTTCATGGATATAGTTGGGTCGGGTTTGAGCTCATAATTTTATCGAACCTAACTTTTGATATTTTACAAATTGTAAACCCGATCCATTCAATTTTTTTTTGGACCCGAGCGTGTTGGATATATCTGGTTGGGCTAGATTTTTTATGGATACTACAAATATCTAAGGGTTGGGCTTAATTAGAACTAAGATTTGGGCTGCATAAATTAGCTCAAAACCTGTTATAAACTAAACTGTAGCAAATAATTTAGGCTTACTAATCAATTGACTAAAATGGAAGAATCAATTGTAAAAAAAAGTACACAACATATAACAACAAATTAAGTTCTGAACAACAACAACGAAAAAAAAAAAATGAGAGAGAAAAAATATTTATACCAAAGGCTTTCTAGAATATAGTGTTACACTGTCAGTGAGCTATATACGGCATACGGGTTGGGTCAGGTTGATTTGGTTCTAAAAATCCTAATCCGCCACCTGGCCAGTGATATCTATTTCTTAGGTTTTTTGATCAACTATCATCTGTAATATTAATATTATCTGATTTTAATGAGTTGGGTTGGGTTGGGTTAAATAATGTAAATATTATAGACGAGCTGGTTTTTTTAAACACCGCTAGAAGATTTGCTAGAAAATTTATCTGACATCAAACCTAGAATTCACCTGTTTTAATAGGCAAGTCTTCCCTGTTGTGACTCCTTGCTAACTTTGCTTTCATGGTTCTGATATTTTGACAGGTTCAGGTGATGGCCGAGTGCATGCTTGGAGTGTAAGGAGTGGGAAAGAAGTACAATAACCATTATTCTCTTACATATTTTCAATTTGTTCCTTGATTTACATCAGACATAGTGATCTCTTTTCTTCGTCTGTGTAGGTTGCGAGTTGGGTGACATATGAAACTGAGCCTCATGTCATAAAATGGGCACCTGGAAGTCTTATGTTTGCTACTGGGTCTTCTGAGCTATCATTTTGGATTCCGGACTTGTCTAAATTAGCAGCTTATGTTGGAAGGAAGTAGAATTTCTTCAGTACTGCCCTTACAATTTCAACCTTTATGCAGCCATGAGGTTTATTGCATCATTTTTTTGGATAAAATTACCAACAAAACTTGAATCTAGTGCTGGATTCTCCTCGTATCTTTTTTCAGAAAATACAGTTCCTCTCCTTGCCTCTGGGGTTTCAGTTATTGTAGGGATTGTTTTTTGGTTTAGGGCAGTGGCAATCAACTATGCACTGTATAAATCATCGCTCAACTTTCGAGCTTTTTTTGATGTTGTAGATGAGAAGTTGCTTGGGGGCTGTTACAGTATCAACCTCGTATCATCGAAGTGTTCCATAAAAAGCATATTGAAGTTCAGGTATCAAAATGTAACATTCTACAATACCTTGTAACCTTTTGATTGTATAGACGTTACATGATATGAGTAGGCCAATGAACGCACTAAATTTCATAGTTCTTTTACTTGTCAATAGAAGTGAATTTATGCTTTATACAATCTACCAGTGCTTTAACTTCATTTCCTCAGGTTTGTTTGTACATGTAAAGGCACTTATTTCTATTTTCTCTGATCATATCTGCAATACTTTCTAGTAGCTTATTTGCATATTATCTTATAGCTACACCACACCCTATATGTCTCAAACACTGCCTTCTTGTGGGTTTTACTAGCCAAATTATTTTTAATGAGAGAGAAAATTGAGAATTAGAAAATTGATGTGTTCATTTAATAAAATAAAGCAAAATTATATGAACTAATAATTGTAAAAAAAGTTGGTAACTTTAATAAAAAAAAAAAACAAAAGTAAAAAGCTTAAAGAGAGATGCATATAAAGATATTCGATTTGGTTTGGTGATATAAAGAGTTCAATTAAGTTTTTTATTTATTTAATTACATGACAATAACAATAGTTTTTTTTATCATAAATATAATGATTTAAAATTTGTAGAAAAATATAATTGTTAGTATAAATTTTCTTCTTTATTAATATAATTTTCTTAACAAAAAAGTATATCTTTCTTTAGTTGTTTATGGTATAGAAACTATAAATAATCAAAATAAAGATAAAAAAATTCTAACAATTTGAAAAACTTCTAAAAAAAAAGTATCTCTTTAATTAAAATCTCTTTCCCTTATTAATGCATTCCTTCTCTTCTTTTGTTTGGAAAAATTGGTTTTTATCATGAGCTTTTTTAAAACAAGAGCTTATCATAATCTTAAAATCAATTTTTAATAACATAAAATAATGAATTGATAATTTTCACATGAATGTATTAAAAATATAACAATAATACTGTTGAGAAGAATTATAAAATAATTTACAATAAATACTTAAAAAGTAAATATTTCATCCATATTTAAAGAATTACGCATATTAGGTTCATATATAACTATTTAGAAAAACAAATTTTAGTATTACTATAAAAAATATTAATATCATTTAAAAATAATGGCATAATTGGATAATTGTTTAAGTATCATTTAAATAAATTTATTTTAAAATAATTCAATAAAAAATACAAAAAAAAAAAAACAATGAGAAAAAATAGAGAGCTACAAGTGCATGATTTGGACATGCATGACTGGCCTAAATGAAACTCATGTCAACTTGCTCGGTTTCTATTTATTTTTAAATAGGGTAGATTACATGTCATTTGACTCATTTTTTTTTTAAAAAAAATTGGTAGATGATGAGTTGCCTACTTGAGTAGATGACACGTCGACCACTTGTCATCTTTTTTGTCCATTGAAGATGTTTTTGGTGGCTGAAAAATCAGAGTTTAAGTTTTTAAACCTTGAAAACCCAGATTTCAACCTTTTTTGTTTTACTTAAAAATGAAAAACAAATCTTATAAACCTTTATAACCTATTTCTAACAATAAAACACATTTCAATCAATCTAAAAACTCAAAATAAAATAACATAAATCCCTAGACCCTGATTTACTTTTCTCGACATCATTGAAGGTGAAAACCATCTTTATTAAGTTTATTTATTGAAGATGAATCCATCAACATCAAAATTAAAGTTATTGGTGATTAGAATCTGATCGCTCGAAAGCTTCCTCTCTCCTAAATTATTTTTAGTAACTTTCTCTCTTATCTCTTATGACCCGAGGAATGAAACATTAAACAAATAAAGTTTGAGATTGAAAATAAAAATAAAAAATAGAAGGGTCTAAACTAAAACTAAAGTTAAAATTAAGGAACTAATGTGTAGATTTACATGACTTTTGAACAATAAACACGAGAAAAAAATTGTTAATTTTTAATAATATCAAATTTAGTCCATTTCGTTTTAATTTTATCTTTTACAATAATTTAAAATTTTTCCATGTAAAATTGTCATGTCATTGAATCGCAAAATAATCTTCATCACATTGAGCACGTGCAAACAAGAAATCTAAAGGGTGAAAAAATCTAGGACAAAAACGAAAGAACTTTCAAGGACTAAATTAGAATCTACAACTTAAATGTAAAAAAAAACTTGATAGACTAAAAAGAAAATTAGCTACAAAGTATGTCACTTATGAATAAAAAATTCTAAGAGGATGAATAAAATATTTAGTCTTTATAATAATTGTTAATAATTTCTTTGTTGATTTTAATAATCAATGTTAATGTTAATGTGTCATTGTTCATTTGACTTTGTTAGAAAAAATAGTAGTAGAAAGAAAACAATATTATCATGTCACACGAAACTTATATCATTAGTTTATGTATAATCACATTAAATAATAAAAAATCATGTTTTTTATTCATGGTATAAGTGTACCTTATTTGCATAAACAATTATTATGAGAATTAGGATAAAGTTTTCTTTTGAGAGTTCCTTCTCCTCTTATCTTTTCTATGTTATTTTCTTTTTTATATTTTTCCTCTCTCTTTCTTCTTTACTTGTATGTTAATGTTAGCAAACATTATAAGGGTGACGAGTTATAGCCCTTGATAATTATTGTGAGAATACATAACTCTTCATCCTTTTCTCTTATATTAATTTATTAATATAAATAATATTAATATGAATTAAGCTAATCTATCATATATGACTCAAATATATTTTTTCACTTTATCTTCCACTCACACATGATAGGATGAATTCTCTCATTAATTATATAAAATTCATACTTAACAAATAGGCTAGATATTAATTGTTATATATTTGTTAAGAATATATAACCACTGTTATTAAACCCGGCCCGGTGGCTGGAACGGTCCAGGTTTAATAAAAGACCGGCTGTGGCAACAGCGCGGCCAAACCCGGGCGACCCGGCGGGTCGACCCGGGCGAACCAGGACAAGACCCGATTTTTTTTTTTCAAATGTGGGATTTGAAACCCATTAATATATATACTCTATGTTCCCAAGAAAAAAGTCATGTTTTTTCAATGTGAAAAAAAAAACCTTTTGGTTTAAATACTTCAACTTAAAAGGATAACATAGTATCTTTTCAATGTGGGATTTGAAACCCTTTCGTATATATACTCTATGTTCCCAAGAAAAAAATCATGTTTTTTCAATGTGGGATAAAAAACCTTTTGGTTTAAATACTTCAACTTAAAAGGATAACATAGTATCTTTTCAATGTAGAATTTGAAACCCTTTCATATATATACTCTATGTTCCCATGAAAAAAGTTATGTTTTTTCAATGTGGGATTTGAAACCCATTAGTATATATACTCTATGTTCCCAAGAAAAAAATCATGTTTTTTCAATGTGGGATAAAAAACATTTTGGTTTAAATACTTCAACTTAAAAAGATAACATAGTATCTTTTCAATGTAGGATTTGAAACCATTTTATATATATACTCTATGTTCCCATGAAAAAAGTTATGTTTTTTCAATGTGGGATTTGAAACCTATTAGTATATATACTCTATGTTTCCAAAGAAAAAGTTATGTTTTTTCAATGTGGGATAAAAAACTTTTTTAGTTTAAATACTTCAACTTAAAAGCTTAACATAATATCTTTTTAATGTGGGATAAATTTTTTTTAAAATATTCTTTTAAACTTCATAATATGTATAATCTATATTTACATAGACTTTTTCATATGAAATATTAAATTTTTTTTTTAATTTTCCCGAGTTGACCCAAGTTGACCCGGGTTGACCCATGAAACCCGGAACCCGGCCCCTTGGCTGGGTCAACCCCCGAGCCGGGTTTAATAACTATGTATATAACTTATCGAATAATAGGATATCTAGTAGATGCAATATACAATACTCTGGTCCCCAAGGAGCGTAGCGTGATGGCAAAGGGCTTGAGATCTGCACAACAGGTCTCGAGTTCGAGTCAGGGCGTGCACCTCTTGTAAAAGCCTAAGACAACCGGGGTTTTATTCGCTCATCTGGGCCCACAAAGTGCGCTTTCCGGGGGGTGGGGTTTCGTCGAATCCAAAAAATGATAATATACAATACCTTGGATCATTTCTCAAATCTTTTTATCTCTCATAATATCATTCATTATACTTCCTGTATTCATAATTATATTTTATGATATAGAAAAACATAATTGGTCTACCAATTACTACAAGTTGATATGATAATACTAATATGATCTTTCTTTTCTCTCAAATCCCTCAATTTCTACTTGACTCGTTTTTCTAGTAATGCCCATGTAGATCATATCATTCATAGTTCTTGAGCAACATACTAAGATAGCAAATATCATATCTAAGTTTTGAGAAATAATCGAGAGTCATAAAGGTGCATGTAAAGATTACTAATAATCTATAAGGTCTCATACAATATAAAATTAAGATCTTAGTTTTTATTATCCTTAGTGGTCATAATACGCACATGTGGTATGAAACACATACTATGATATTATCTCATCTATTTTAAAGAGTATGCCTTTGTCAATAATACCGTACAAATGATAATTCAAACATGCTAAAAGTTTAGATATACTAAAAGTCTTTGAGTTCACTTATCTGATAGTTTAGACATACAAATGATAGTTCAAACATGCGAATTAAAAAAAAAAACAAGTAAACTCGGATAAACTTTCTAAACCTGGGTTAACCTCTAAAATCTACAACATGCGAAATCCTTGACCCTGACATAACCAAGAAGCTTAATTCCTAACCAATTTAATATTGAAGGATGAAACCAAAAAAAAAATCAATTTAACCAAACTAAAAAAAAACAGCAATAAAAAGAATGAGGATAAAATTCAATAGGAAAAAAAAGAGGATGAAATTAAAAAAATAAATTTAAAAATGATCTCAAACAAAACAAATAGTAATCAAAATAATAGTGTTCAAATTTAAAAACTGAGAAAATTAAAGGGGGTTGAAATTAAAAAAAATCTAATTTTATAAATTATTTATAAAAAAAAATATAATCAAAAGAATAAAAATTAAATATAAAAATTAACAAATTAAAAAGTTATTATGAAATTTTTAAGGAATTGATGTGAAAAAAAAATAAAAATGACCGCCAGCATAAAACTAGAGGGGCATCTAACTTACGTGTTGTATCATAACTGAGAGAACACTGTGATGATTCAAATGCCAAAGCGGAAAGCCCCAAATGTGCCACTCGAAGGATTATTGTCAGGATGCAAATTTTTATTATTTTTTTCTTATATTATTTTATTAATATAAATAATATTAAAATGAATAAGCTTGAAATGGTTTACCCAATTTTTTTTTTCCCTTCGTACTTTTATAAAGACACAAACAAGTCGGCCCAACAAGGTTTGAGTTTAGCCACACGAGATTGGCAGCAGATTAATGTTGTACGCTAACTCTGTGGCCAGTTGCCACTTTGGATGTTATAACAACCTTTTTCTTCATATACTACTGCACCAAATCAGCTTTAGAACTCATTGAAATCAAAGTATCAGGTTTAACAACTAATTTAGTGCTGCCAGAGCTCATCTAGATCTGTTAACCTGATTGTGCTTGTGGATTTATTTATTTTTTAAAATATTTTTATTTAGAAATGTATTAAAATAATATTTTTTTTATTTTTTAAAAATTATTTTTAATATCAACACATCAAAATAATTTTAAAACATCAAATTTTTTTTAAAAATTTGACTTTACAGTCATCCCGATGGTACAAAGCAGAAGGGATACCATGGACAAATTAACCTGGACGTCTTTGAATCTCCACTCTCTTATCTATGATTTCTGCAGTGGTTTTTACCATAGGAAC
>Ga0307518_10003965_pt1 | contig 10642 bp, 17 predicted proteins | sample 25_EM_MG_FD_203889 | JGI IMG/M metagenome (GOLD analysis project Ga0307518, IMG submission 203889) | Populus trichocarpa ectomycorrhiza microbial communities from riparian zone in the Pacific Northwest, United States - 25_EM | ecosystem: Host-associated > Plants > Roots > Unclassified | place...
ACTTCCTGTTGAGGACAGGTGTGTGCGAGACTCTGTGAGCCTACTGGTGGACCTGTTGTAAGGTGCCTGGTAGGCATTATACACACTAAAACCTCATGGGGGAAAGGAGGCAAGCATTTCACAAGCAGGACAGCATCACAGTAGACTTTCACAACATGAAATAGTTGCATTATCTGGGTGCTCTGGGTGGTCTTACATGTCTGACTGGTTTGACTGGCCTGGAGTGGTCTTAGAATGTCATGCCCTTTGGCTTGACTTACACTCCAGCAGCCTTTCAACAATTTGTCAATAGCATCCTTGTGGACTTACTCAATGTCTGTGTTGTCGTCTATTTAGATGACATTCTAATATATTCCCAAGGTATTGAATCTCATCAGCACCATGTATGCAAGGTCCTCTGTGTTAAGATAGACCACAAAAGAGCACTCTTGTGCCCAGTGTCAGAGACTAAATTATGAGGAGAAGCTACAGAGTACAGACCTTGTGCCCAGTGTCAGAGACTGAAGAGAAGAAACTCTGGGCACGAAAATTTTAAGTATACAAACAAAGCAAACACAGAAAAACAGTGTAACACACAAGCCACAAATCACCTGATCAACCTGGAAAGGAAACAGCTGAAGTAATCACTGCAAATGCGCCACATAACACCACAAGAGTGCACAAACACTCAATATCAACACTCTGATACCCCAGAAACACAACCTCTTCGCCAAACCTGTAACACTCCAACTTTTTGTCTTATCTAATCTGTGATTAGATAGCATCTTATCTTATTGTAGTGTACAGCCATATCTTATCTACCTTAGTCTAGACCTGTGCCTCATGCTGTACACACTGCCTCCCTTGATGTCATCATTAGCATAGCATTGCACAGTAGGTAGCCTCATGGATAGCCTTGCATAGCCCTCATGTAGAGTAGTATATATACAGTGCAATCCAGCACCCAGAGGTTCTCCATTCGAGCTCATCTTGAGCCTTTGCCAGAGCCTCTAGTGTAGTAGGGTCCTTGGTGCTTTCACCTAGGGTCATCTCACCTGAGCTTGAATCTAAACCATCTACTTCACTCTACTATGTGCTCATCTAGCCTTATAAGGCAACTATACCTGGACTCCAGGGTTAAGGAGCTTCCTCTTCATACCTTGCGTTTTGTACATGGCCAGCCTTTAGTGCCATTCCCATAGTGCTTCAGCATTGGGAGTTTTTAGCAATGCATCTTTACATACTGTATACCAGCCCAGGGTTGTGCCTGGTGTCTGAAGAGCAGCACCCATTCAAGAATGGTTCAAAGCCACAGGGTGATTGAGCTATACATACTCAGTAGTTCCTGCATTCATGCAGAGGTAGACCCATGATCTGCAGGCACTAGCCATTTGTTCTTTGCATAGCTGTGCCAGTGCCCTGACCTGGCCAGAGTGATAGGTGAACAGAGTCTTACACTTAGTTTAGTGGAACACCAGTGGGGATCTAGTCCCATATAGCCTTACACATACGGTACTCCTTTTAAGTAGTCACCATACCTTACCATTTCCCTTGTCACCTTGTCGAAGTGCAACAGGAGTGCTTGGTGATCATGTACGGTCCCTGCCCTGTCACCAATGAAGAAGCCCTCGCTAGAGAGACAGCGATCGAAGAAGAGAACCAGTTCACCACTGCCATTGCCACCTACAGTCACCTTACCAGCACCTTTGAAGTACAAGTTCTCCTCCGCCTCCACCACTCCCTTCCTGTTCCACCCCTGCCAGACCTCTGTCTTGCTCACTCTGCCTGTCATCTGGCTGTCTGAGAGTGTCTGGACAGTGGAGAGATGTCATATCCATACCTTTCCCAGTCACAACTCTGGTCTAACCTTGGCCCGCCTGACCTCTCCTTAGGTATAGATGCAACTCCAGATCTAGTCCAGCCATCTCCAGCCCCATAGCTGCACTCCAGCTCAACTCTGGTCACTATGTCCATCTCTACCTCAGGATTAACCCCTGTCTTCCTCTAGATAGATCTGTGGTCTAACTCTGCCATGTTGAACCTGTACCTACCACTAGTTGCTACTCCAGTCTCAGTCTGGCCACTCCCTTTGTCCTGTCCACAACCTAGCCCAACTCCAGATGGTACATCCATCTCCAGCTCAGGTCTGCTCCTGCTCCTGCTCCTGCTCCTGCTCTGCTTCCTCTGTCAGGTCCACCAATGGCTTAGGATATTTCCATGTCCAACTCCAGACCTTCCTCCAGCTACTCCACCCTCCCTCCACCTGCACACTCCCTCTGCTCTTGCACTTACTCAGGTTGTACTTCCTCCAGTCCTAGACATTGCTCTGGACTTAACATTAGTTAAGTCCACCTCCAACCCTTACTTGTCCTGTTCTGACTTAGTTTCCTTGACCTACTTGTCCCTGCATCTGCTCTATTGTCCCTGTAACACTAGTTCCCCATTTCTGCTTCTGCTCCAGTTTATTTTCTTGTACCTGGTGTATTTTCCTGTCTGCTTCTGCTCCATCCCTTGTCTCAACATTACAGCACTTTGCAAAAAGGTTGACAGTCGCACGTGGCTGGGTGTATGACAATAAATAAATGTAAATAGGTCACTACACTGTCCTGATAGCTGGATGATTTGACTGTCTGCCATACGTCATGTACCGAAAGATCAGTCATGATGTCAAGATTGCAGCTATGTCTCTCTATGAATGTGGCCTACTACCCCTCGAGGACATCCTGGCCTGTGTTGGCTTCTCTGAAAACACCCACCTTTTGGTACACTCTCAAGCTGTGGAGAGAGACTGGTGATGTCATCAGGGTTACCTATGGTCTTCCAGGATGCCCACGAACAATGCACTTTGATAATGTCAACTACATTATTGAACTTGTCAAACATCATTCAACCTGGTTTCTTGATGAACTCTTGGACCTGCTTGAGGCCAACCACTTCATTGCAGCTCACTATACTACAATCCATCATGAACTGGTGCATGTAGGTGTCACGACCGTGACATCCGATCACCCTGTACCCTATTGTCCAATCGCGTCATGTGTTTGCTGCCTGTTTATAGTATGTACTCCCCTTTTCCGTTTCTCTCTGTCTGTCTTGTAGCGCCACCGATTGGTGAGTGCATTGTCCAGTCTGTCTCTCTGTATGATTACCTAATATGTTTCCTTTCTTGTTTCTGGTCACTATACGTTCCCGTCCCGTGTCATTACTAATACATTATCTATCGGTAATCCAGTTATCGCACTTACCATACTTACTCAGCGCGCAGTGCGACTGCGCTCGTTGTTCGTTGGTAATCCCGACTCCCCGTACATCACCTCATCCGTTCTACTTAGTATAAATACCTAGATACTCAGTCTGTTGTAGTTTCAGTTCGAATATCGAATAAGATACTTCTCCTCTGTTCTCCCTTCGCACTCTCCATCTCAGCCCTCATACAAGTACTCAGTCGTTGACCGTTTACCCTCAGACTCTCTGTATAACCCTCGGTCGGCCTTCCTATTACTCGGGAAGCGCGACTATGCTACGTAGCATCTCGGTCTTACCGCTAGGCCAACCCCTGACCCCCAGACCCCTCATAGAGATCAGATCGGTGAAGAACCGGTCTTGACAGTATATTTGAACTCCAGTCTTGTACGAGTTCACAATCATCTATGTCCAGAACAATCCAAACTTGCCCGCACAAATAACCCAGAACCCTCAGCGTCCGACACTCGTCGGGCTGCTGCCTTGAGCGCTCTGACTAGCCTCAGGCGCTCACCCGACTCTGTCTCCCAATTCCAAGGCTTCTCCGCTCAGAGAGCCTCCTCCCCTGCTCAGCGTTGCCCACCTGGGGCCTTCGTTGAAGATCTCGGCGATGAGCTAGGTGATGACCATCCCGGTGACGATGGTCCCAGAGGTGATGGTCCTGACAACCCCGATGATCCAAACCCAGATGATGGTGGTGAAGACCCCATTGATGACATCCCCGACCCAGATGAGGCTGGTCTAGTCATCTTCAATAACCTCTCCATCGCTATCGACAGACTCATGTGATCTTCGCGCTCATCCGAGTCTTCGTCTCATACCAAGGTGCGTGAACCCGACACCTTCGATGGGACCGATCCAAAGAAGTTGCGCACATTCTTAGTCCAGTGCGAGCTCAACTTCCAGGACCGACCGAAGGCGTTCCGCACTGACCGAACCAAGGTCACATTTGCGCAATCCTACCTCAAAGGAATGGCTCTCGAATGGTTCGAGCCAGACCTACTCAGTGCAGGAGACCCCCTTAACCATCTGATCTGGATGACCGACTGGGAAGAGTTCATTATTGAACTCCAAACAACCTTCAGTCCCCACGACCCTGTTGCCAATGCCGAGCATCAGCTCAACCACCTCCGCATGAAGGAAAACCATCGTGCCAATCGATACATGGTTGACTTCAACTGTATTGCGTCCCAGATTCGGGGTTACGGTGATGGTGCCCTGCATCACCACTTCTATACAGGTCTCCCCGACTGAATCAAGGACAAGATAAGCCGCGTCGGTAAGCTGTGCACTCTGAACGGTCTTCACGTCCTCACCCAGGAAATCAATGCCCGATATTGGGAATGCAAGGAAGAGGTTGCACGTCAGAACAAGACCTCTACCAGCACTAGTACCAACGCCCCCAACACCAAGTCGGGTAAATCCAACAAGGGTAAATCCTTGGGCAACGCTGCCCAGTCCTCTTCATTGTCAACCCCAACTCCGAAGTCTAACAAGTCGGGCAAGACTGCTGAGCTTTCAGACAAGCTTGGTAAGGACAGCAAGCTGACCTCTGAGGAACACAAGCGCAGGTTCGATATGAATCTGTGCATGTTCTGTGGAGCAACTGGCCACAAGGCCAAGGACTGCCCCAAGTCAGGCTCTCAAGCAGCCAAGGCTAGGGCAGCTACTACCACGACCACTTCGGAAGCCAAACCGACGGCCTCCACCGAGGCAAAAAAATAGATAGCAACTCCCGAGACTCTGCACAGAGTGGGAGTTGCGTTGTTCCTGACTGTGCACCAATGGAGGCCCGACTCAACGCAGCCGCTCTTTCTGACCCCAATTCTCTCCGACCCTCTGTAACAATCATTAACCATACTATGCCTTCCTTCCCTGCATTAGTAGATTTGGGTTCTACCCACTGTTTTGTAGATCTGTCTTTTGCCAATATGAACACTCTTTCATGCTACTCGGTAACCCTGATCGTTCTCCGTCTATTCAATGGTACCACCACCACCATAATCACCGAAGCAACCGATCTACCTATCCGCTTTCCCTCTAGCGACGTCACCCCAATGACATTTTATGTCACCCTGATGGACTCTGACTGTAAGATAGTTCTCGGACACAACTGGCTCACCCAACACAATCTGAGCAGTATCAAGTTCAGAACATCTACGCAGCAAGTGCCAACCCTGAGCTCATTCCCCAATCCTGTAGCGCACTCACCGAGCGCGCTGAGACTCGACGCAACGTCAGTCTCGTCTCCTTCCCCAACCGACTCGCCTCAGGCTCGGCACCTCCTATTGCTCTCATCAACGCTGCAGCCTTTCTGAAGGCTTGTCAGCTTGATGGCTCTCAACAGTTCTCTATTCAGCTAAAGCCTGATGGCAGCTTTCACGCTGCGTTGGTCGACACTGCTCCCGACCTTTCCTCTGTCCCCGAGGCATACCATGACTTTGCCAACGTCTTTAGTAAGGCGAAAGCATTGGTACTTGCGCCTCATCAGGAATACGACCTTAGGATAGAACTGGAAGAAGGAGCGCCTTTACCACCTGGCAGACTCTACTCACTCTCCCCCATCGAACTCGAAACCCTTTGGGGATTCATTGACGAAAACCTTTGCTTTGGTTTCATTCATCCGACCTCATCCTCCCATGCAGCCCCTGTCCTCTTCGTAAAGAAGAAGGACGGCTCTCTCCAACTTTGCGTCGACTACTGAGGACTCAACAAAATATCAAAGAAGGATCGGTATCCCCTACCCCTCATCTCCGACCTACTCAACTCTCTGAGTCAAGCAAAGGTCTACACGAAAATTGATCTTCGACATGCTTACCACCTGGTTCGCATTGCCGAAGGTGATGAGTGGAAAACCGCCTTCAGGACTCGCTACGGCTCGTATGAGTGGCAAGTGATGCCCTTTGGTCTCACCAATGCCCCTGCAGCCTTTCAGTGGTTTGTCAACTCGGTCTTCGCGGACATGCTCAATGTCTGCGTCGTAGTCTACCTTGACGACATCCTAGTCTACTCGGACAACATGGAGGACCATACCAAGCACGTTCGGGAAGTGCTTCAGCGACTCCGCCAGCACAAGCTCTACGCCAAACCCGAAAAGTGTGAGTTCCATTTGGACTCGGTGGAGTACCTCGGGTACTTCCTCTCCCCCAACGGTTTGACAATGTCACAAGACAAAGTCAAGACAATCTGCGATTGGCCCGAACCTCGCAAGGTAAAGGACATTCAGTCCTTCCTGGGCTTCGCGAACTTCTACCGTCAATTCATATTCAATTACTCCGATATAGTGGTCCCTTTAACTCAGTTGACACGGAAAGATGCCCCTTGGGATTTCTCCGACGTCTGCCGACGGTCATTCAACCAACTCAAGAAGGCCTTCACTACAGCTCCCATCCTCACCCATTTCCAGCCAGGTGCTCAGCTGACAGTCGAGACCAATGCATTGGACTACGTGATCGCCGGTATCCTATCCATCACCAGTTCAGATGATGAGATACGACCAATCGCGTTCTACTCTCGCACTCTGACCGCGCCCGAGCTGAACTACAATACTCACGACAAGGAGCTCCTCGCTATCTTCGAGGCTTTCAAGAGCTGGCGTCACTACCTGGAGGGCCCTGCCTTCCCGATTGACATTGTAACCGACAACAAAAACCTGGAGTATTTCTCCACCTCTAAGGTTCTCACCCATCGGCAAGCCCGATGGTCGGAATACCTCTCCTCTTTTAACCTGATCATTTGTTTCCGACCTGGTAAACTTGGCACAAAGCCCAACGCCTTGACTAGATGATGGGATGTCTACCCCAAAGAGGGGGATAGGGGCTTTGCCCGAGTCAATCCACAGAACCTCCAACCGGTGTTCACGGCTGAACAGCTCACCGATTCCCTTCGCACGACATACCTACACGCTCCAGTACTCAGAGCTAGTGCACTTATGGATGTTGAGCGTCTTTATGCCGATATCCTAGCCAACTTATCGTCTGATCCGATCGCTAAAGCCCACCTCTTGGACACATCGAATCCCCGATGGTCGACCGATGAGACTGGTTACTTATGTCTCAATGGCCGCATGTACGTCCCCGAGGCCGATGACCTACGTCTTCGTGTCCTCAGGTATAAGCATAACCATCCCCTATCGGGACACTTCGGTCAGAACCGCACTCTAGAACTCATCCGTCGCGAATATACATGGCCAGGCATTCGTACCTATGTAAAGGACTACGTCAAGTCCTGCACGGCCTGTGCCTGAGCTAAGATGCCTCGTCACCGACCCTATGGGATGCTCAAACAATTACCGGTCCCCGACTGACCATGGAATTCCATCTCGATGGATTTCATCGAGCAACTCCCATCCTCATCTGGCTTCACAGCCATACTGGTAGTCATTGACCGACTATCAAAGCAAGCCATATTCATCCCAACTCACGACACAATAACTTCCCCTGAGCTCGCACAGCTCTTCCTACTACACGTCTTCGCTAAGCATGGCATCCCCGCGCATGTAACATCTGACCGAGGCTCAGAGTTCGTCTCGCACTTCTTCCGATCACTCGGTAAGGCCTTAGATATGAAGGCCTCGCCCTCACCTCTGCTTTGGCCTTCCTTGCCTCGAAATCAGCTCGCGCCTTTGCCTCGGCGACTCGTTTCACCTCCTCTTCGGCCTTCTGTTTCTCCTCGGCGATCCTTTTTGCCTCCTCCTCAGCCTTCTTCTTTGCAGCCTCCTCTGCAAGCCTCCTCACCTCTTGCTTGGCCGCCTGTTTCATCAGTTGGTCTCATCGTCGCCGTGACTGCTCGTCGAACTTGGTGATTTGGACTTGAATCGAGTTGGTCGGTTTCCCTTCCAACTCGGGCGAAGCGACACGCGTCCAGTCAACGTTGTTGCCGTTGTTGCCAGAGGACATGGTTAAAAATCAAAGATGTTATATGAGAAGAAAGTGTTGATGGGTTGACCGTCACTGAAGGCCAGTCTTAAATATGCCCTAACCAATTTTCAAACCCAGACAATGGTCACGCACAATCGGTGTGGAATACGCATTGCAGCCTCATGGGCTCGGCCCTAAGAGGGGGATACTGTCACGACCATGACATCCGATCACCCTGTACCCTATTGTCCAATCGTGTCCACGCATTCGCCGTCTGTTTATAGTATGTACTCCCCTTTTCCATTTCTCTCTGTCTGTCTTGTAGCACCACCGATCAGTGAGCACATTGTCCGGTCTGTCTCTCTGTATGATTACCTAATATGTTTCCTTTCTTGTTTCCGGTCACTATACATTCCCGTCCTGTGTCATTACTAATACATTATCTATCGGTAATCCGGTTATCACACTTACCATACTTACTCAGCGTGCAGTGCGACTGCACTTGTTGTTCGTCGGTAATCCCGACTCCCCATACATCACCTCATCCGTTCTACTTAGTATAAATACCTAGATACTCAGTCTGTTGTAGTTTCAGTTCGAATATTGAATAAGATACTTCTCATCTGTTCTCCCTTCGCACTCTCTGTCTCAGCCCTCATACAAGTACTCAGTCGCTGACTGTTTACCCTCGGACTCTCTGTATAACCCTCAGTTGGCCTTCCTATTACTCGGGAAGCGCGACTATGCTGCGTAGCATCTCAGTCTTACCGCTAGGCCAACCCCTGACCCCCAGACCCCTTGTAGAGATCAGATCGGTGAAGAACCAGTCTTGACAGTAGGCATCTCTCTCAAGAAACTTCAGAAGATCGCAAGGAGAGGGATGAAGATAAGTGAGCTGACTTTGTTCGGTGCATGTCTCAATATGAGGCAGAGGAAATTGGTTTTATTGATGAGACTTCAAAGGATAAGAGAACTGCTTTCAGGAGGAATGGTCATTCAGCAAAGGGTGAGCATGCAGCAAAAAAGGGTGTTTTTGTTCGTGGCCATCGTCTCTCAGCTGTTGGACTACTCACAACAGATGGGATGGCGGCCTGCAACATTGTTGAGGGCTCATTCAATGCTGTGAAGTTCCTTGATTTTCTGGAGCACAATGACATATATAACTTTCTATCCAATGTCTTTGATCCTACTCACCAATCCATCCTAGTTACCACTGTGTTCACCCTATCCAGGCCCACTCTCTGTTCTTGTCATGGACAACACCAGTATTCATCACAATGAGGAGGTTGAACGACTTATTCACAATGTGGGTTTGTAACATCTGGTACTCAGAGGCATTCAACACTGACTAATTCCAGGTGTTCTGCTTGAGTATGTTCCGCCCTATTCTCCTGAGTTGAACCCCATTGAAGAGGCGTTCTCAAAGATCAAGTCTTTCATCCATTGTAATGAGGATATCCTAGCAACTGAGGATGGAATAGTTTTGATATGTACACTGCTATGAGCATTATCACGCCATCTGATGCTGCAGGGTATTTCATTCATAGTGGCTATTTCTGATGCAAGTGCAATGTAATTCATTAGTACTATTTTGTCCATAGTATGCACACTAGTAAAAAATGGCCTATTCCTGGGTATCAAAAGCAATCGGAATACTATACAGTGTGAAGTTCGATCTGTCCGAGACTGTCAAACCTTTGCCCACTGCCGCACAGCATCTTTCATTGCAGCAATTTCGCCATGTTTGAAACCCATTTCTTTGAGTTCAGAGACACAAATGTAGGTGATTGTGTTTGAAGTTGTATGCCCATTTTCATCAAGTTTCTGGTGCACACTGTTGCTCAGTGAGTATGTAAGACAGAACTCATTCAGAGTGAGATGTGGACCAGGCTTTGCTGATGTGGGGAGTAAGTAGTGTTTTAAGGTCCAGTCCAGTCCGGTCCTGGACCCCCTTTTTTGGAGGACCAGGACCAGGACCAGTCCTCCAAATCTCAGAAAAAGGGAGGACTGAGGACTGGACCACTTAGGACCGGTCCTCATTGGTCCTGGGCTGGTCCTAGGACCAGTCCAGACCGGTCCTTTCAAAGGATTGGTGTAGATTGATATCAGGACCACCCAGGACTGATGAGGACTAGGCAAGAGCACAGGGAATCCAAGCGTGTCTCATGGCTGACCTATACCCATGCCCATGACATACCCATTACCTGCAGCATGGGTCCAGGTTGCAAGTGGTAGCAACCCAGTGGGTTCAGGTGGCAGTGCAAGCATTGTTCAAACACGGGTCAACCTCTGGGTATCTAGGGCCCAACCTGCACCCCAACCTGCATGACACCTGCATCCATACATACACCACCCAAGGGTGTAAGGGTGCTGACCTGTCAGAGGTTTGCCCAGAGATTCAACTATAGGGGTAAACTCTGGTGATGATTTGATGCACATAGTTCAGTCACAAACCCCCGCAAAAGTGGGTCATCGGACGTGTACAAATGCCTGCAAAGGTGGGTCTAGCCGACGCCGGCCGACATCCGCACAACTGGGACAACCGATAATGGTAAGGTAGG
>Ga0307518_10003966_pt1 | contig 10640 bp, 11 predicted proteins | sample 25_EM_MG_FD_203889 | JGI IMG/M metagenome (GOLD analysis project Ga0307518, IMG submission 203889) | Populus trichocarpa ectomycorrhiza microbial communities from riparian zone in the Pacific Northwest, United States - 25_EM | ecosystem: Host-associated > Plants > Roots > Unclassified | place...
TGATGCACAGCCCAGGAAGTTTGATGGGAGGCTGTGTACCATCAGGAAGTTTGATGGGACAACAATGAGGAAGATCTGGGATTAATAGGGGGATTGATCCGAGACAGAACAGCCACAAGAAGGGTATTAGGGGTCCAGAGGTCTTTGGGGGGTCACCATGCACTAAGGTGTAATGCATGTGTTCTAGTGCTACTGAAGTGCAACCATGGGCTCCCTTGATGAGCTCTCTTCTGGGAAAGTACGAGAGAGGGTTCTTCTTCCTAATAGCACTCTAAAGTAGGGATATAACTGTCATGGTGCTGTAGGACGCCGTCTGACAGTAGGGAAGCGGACAGAGTACTGAATTCGACACATCCAGGGAAGTGAGACAAATGACAGAGGAAGATGGACATGGCAAGTATCTGGGAGGAAGGGACCATAGGCTGAGGGCTCAGGGGACACAGAGACGACTAGAGATGACTTCTCAATCTTGACAATAGACCTAAGATGACCAAAGTATGTCCTTGATGCAGGACTGACGAGGAGAACGTGCTGACTGAGAATGAGGGGGACTGAGGGAGCAGGCTGGGAAGATATGTGCCAGGCAGTGCACGGGAACTCTGGGAGAGGCTGTCCTAAGAGCAGGACATAGTGGAGATCTGCAGCAATAGCAGAGAAATGATCCAGAGAAAATATGGACTCCATAGTGACTGATGAGACAAACGTCTGGATTGCGGGGGGAATATCTCCATGGGAAATGAACGGATCCACGTCGGAACTTGACAGGGAGATAGACCACGCTCTAGGCTCTCTGACGGTATAGTCATGTGCCTGATAGCTTTGGAAATGGTGGAGCTATTCAAAATATCGGAATGCCGGCACTGGGCACCTAAAAATGACATTTGAGCACTAATGTCATTTCTTCTCTTCTTTCCTCCATTTCTCCATCAATTCTTCAGCTTCTTTGCTCGTTCTGGTATGGGAGTTGGACTGCAGTAGATTGCATTCCTTTCTCATACCATAATGGATGTTATTCCTCCAGTTTCTTCTGCTTCTTGGCAGTTCTTGTGCGATAGATGACTGTCAGCGTCGGCAGTCATCTCTTGCATCAGGATAGTCTTCTTGTGCAATAGATGGCTACGATGAGGCTCCGTCGTGCTCATCCTTCACATCAGGATCATTTGATATTGACGTTATCTTCCATGTTCACTGTACCAAACCTGTTTGGTGTGTGACAGCGCAGAGCCGTCCACATAGCCAACCAAGGACAATGAAGACGCGAGGGAAATCCGTAGCACATGTCAACAGTGACCAGGAAGCGGACAAGTCGATTACCGTGGCGCGACCAAGCAATGCAAAGTACAACCTCCACAACCCATCTTGTTACGACCATTTCCAGCTCCGGGTCTTATCTGGTCACTCTGGTCGCATCGCAGCACTCTAGCCCAACTCCGGTCGCTCACAGTTACTCCGGTCACAGTTGCGCAGATATGCCTCTGTTAAGTACGACCCTTGGACTATCCTCTGTTCACTTGTTACCACACCTCGCCGTTTACCCTGCCTTGACGTGAGTTCTCCGTGAACTCGATATATCCCATACCTTGTAGCATTTTCACCAGACCTGACTTTATTTTACTCGGACCTGACTTAGTACTTTCTCCAGTTATCCCTTGTCCGCTTTTTAGGCTGTTTACTTGTCACCGTAAGTACTCGTCCCTAGTTCTTACTTAGTATAAGTACTCTGTAGATTATCCTGTATTCTTCAGTCTGAAATCAACCATAGTCACTACTCCAGTTTCTGCCTGTCTCCGTCTCCATCTCCGTACCTCTTGACCGGAACCTACACAAGGGATCAACGCTCGTTGTCCTTAGTCGTTGAATCCAAGCGGTCACCAACTCCGGCTGGACTAACTCCTTGTCCAGCCCCCTGCCCTTGTCCTTCGTCCGTTTTTGTCCAGACTTGACCAGACCCCCTACTGGAGTAGACCCAGACTTGACACATCTGCGGAGTATCCGACAGTTGTCGACTCTGCCCGCTGTGATTGTTGCATCAGGTGGGCCCTTCCATGTGGTGTGAAAGAAGATGGGTGTGCATGCTATCAATGCATGCACACCAAGCATGCCTGCAGCCACATCATTTCAAAGTGCGGTCGTTCACGTTCCATATCCCGCCCACCCCCAACCAAAACCCGTCGTTGCCAGTCACCATCTCCTGGGCCATCCAAATTGCAACCGCCTCAGACGAATGCGCCACGGGTCTCTCACAAACGGAAGGCTCGCAGCACCAGTGTGGCACCACAGCAATCGAAATCTGGTCGCGAAAGTAAGTGATCTTAATTTTATTTCATGGTGTACTGAACATCTAACTAGTTTTCGATGGAGTGGTGATAGTCACACCAAAATGGTTGGGCAAAAAGCACCAATGAGAAGCGAGTCAGCACTCAGATGATGAATCTGGCACCAACCCGCCTACAACACCACCATACACAAGTGGGTGTACACAATGTTCGAGCCAGATCGATGAGCTGAAGGAGGAATTGGTTGACGTGAAACAAACCCAGGCTGCCAGGGACGCCCGCCTCGAAGAAGCTCTCAAGGAAATCGACACTTTGCAGGAATTTGTTGAAGGAATTCGGGTCAAGGTCTTCCCTAACACTATGCAAACTTCTCTGCCCCCCATCCAAACTGAACACTCGCAACCCGCCTCTCCGCTGCATACTGTCTCTGCAAACGCAGACATCCAACCTGAGCCCCCCATTCCCACTGTACCTGCTGCAAACTTACTGCTGCAGTGTTTCAGCCCAACTGACCCACCGTCACCTTACAACCAGACCTCAGCCCCTCTCCATCTCTCTTGCCCACATCACCGCAGCAACGTGTGCCTTCCCCACCACCCATTCCTTTCCCCACAGAAGCTGCAGCACCTGTTGTTCCTGCAGACCTGGTACCGGATGATAGTGTGTGGGTCAACACTTCATCCACTGTTCCGTCAACTGTCCCCGCCACCCCTGGATACATGTCCCCTTGCATTATCCAACTCTTCACTGGTGAGCACACTGATGCTGAGGAGAGTCCTGCCACAACCGTGCCTCCTGTCACCATGGTAAGTACTCCAGATCATGATGCCTTGAAATTGATGGAGGGAACACAAGTGGGGAATGCTTCAGATGGTGAGGGGGTAGCGGGTGAAACAAGTGACAATATGGATACCACTTGAAGGTATCATTTTATTTGTTACATGTTTTATCTTGACCTTAGTTTGTCGAACATTTTTCATACTTCTTTACCTTTCATTTTGCACTTGTTCATGTATGCAATAATTTTACTTATATCACATCATTGTACATACTTTTTCACACATACAACATGGATTCTTGCTGTGGTAGTGAATGGATGGAATGCCCCGCGTGTGTGGTGCACTTGTTGTGGTCAGATTGGGCTTGCTGTTTCCTGTAGTGGCATGTAGCAGTTGGTCCATGCATATGTAGTGAGTCTGCGCAGTGTAATGAGTCCACGCAGGTGTAGTGAGTTGTGCAGGTATAGTGATTCCGTGCAGTGTAGTGAGTCCATGCGGGAGTAACAAGTCTACACAGGTGTAATGAGTCTGCACTCGGTGTAGTGAGTCCGCAAATATGTAATGAGTCCACACAGGTGTAGTGAGCCCGCGCAGGTGTAGTGAGCCCGCGCAGGTGTAGTGAGCCCGCACAGTGTAGTGAATCCATGCAGGTGTGGTGATTCGTGTGGGTGTAGTGAGTCCGCACAGGTGTAGTTAGTCGTAGGGGTATAGTGAGTCTGCGCAGTGTAGTGAGTCCATGTAGGTGTAGTGAGTCCATGTAGGTGTAGTGAGTCCGTGGAGTGTAGTGAGTCCATCCATGTGTATTGAGTCCGCAGAGGTGTAGTGCATCAGCACATGCATAGTGAGTCTGGACATGTGCAGTGAGTCCACCCATGTGCAGTGAGTCTGCACATCTGTAGTGAGTCCACATAGGTCTAGTGCATCCACACCTGTGTAGTGAGTCCACGCAGGTGTAGTGCATCCGTGCAGGTGTAGTGCATCCAAGCATGTGCAGTGAATCCTTGCATGTGCAATGAGTCCACGCATCTGTAGTGAGTCCACACCTGTGTGGTGATTCCGCGCAGGTGTAGTGTGTCCGCACAGGTGTAGTGCGTCCAAACATGTGCAGTGCGTCCACGCATGTGTAGTGAGTCCACACATGGGTAGTGAATCCGCGAGTCCGCGCAGGTGCAGTGAGTCCGTGCAGGTGTAGTGAGTCTGCACAGGTGTAGTGAGTCTGCACAGGTGTAGTGAGTCCGTGCATCTGTAGTGAGTCCATGCAGGTGTAGTGACCCTGGGGTATCCCAGTCCCTGCACCCCTCATTAATAATCCCAAATACTGCCTAACTGGCAGATGTACCACACCAGTTGATGGTACTCACCATTACCTTTGCAATGCAATAAACTCTTGGCCCATCCATTCAGATGCAGTACAGTAGCATCCTAGCTGGCCCATATGACATGGTGATATGTATCCTTAAACAACACAACAGCCCACCCATATCACATAGTGACAATACTCTCATGTTCAGCCTGCCTGTGTTACATGGTGACAGTCTTTCCCAGGCTCCCCGTCTGCTGGCCCATCAGACCCGGGCGAATATCACCCTCATCTGGCCATCTAATATGGGACAAGGTAGGTACATTATGTGTGTGACATCCTTCGTACATCAAGAAACCGAGTTCTGTGATGCTTCTCACAGTTGCTTGCAAACTTCAGTCTCTCTGCAATTTGGAATTCTGTCATGCTCATTTATTCACCAGATCTTAATCTTGTATTTAGCAGCATTTGAAAGTCTGGGTGCCCATCACTTGGGGATTGAAGGAATTCGATCCAGAAGGAAAGTATGCACCGCTGGTAAGCCACTCAAACTGCAGGCATAGTTATTGACAACAGCCAGCCCATATGCGAAAGGCCGAGACTCAGCACTTGGCACTCAGACAAACTCACTGGACAATCAGGTGCTCACTGTCACTAGGTGGCAAATATTAGTTCCTCCGGTATTCATATATGTAACAAACCCCGGGATACTAGCTTCGATCTCACGCCGTTCCCAGTGAATTATGCGTGTACTGGAACTCCGCTGTGCAGCAGAGACTAATAGCAGGTGAGAAACGAGTTTGTTACTGTATTCAGAATACAATATGGGTCTGTCAGGTTATATCTTCTGTGCCTAGGCTAATTATGTCGCGTAGGTGTAAATGTGAGGCAGGAGGGGTGGGATAGTTGAGGACTTTGGCCAGTATGCACTCACCACAAGCAGGATGATTCCTAAACGCAGTGTTCTTTGCTTCAGACTAGGGACTGCATACTTAGCCTGAAATGATATATGAAAGAATACATAGTAAGGATAGACGCACAAACGGCCAGAGAACAACCGACGAACTTTACAGCATCATCTCATCTAATACATATGTCATTCACCCCAATTTGGGCACCCTTCAATTCGCCTGACCGCTCATCCAACCCAGAACCAGCACTCTCATATCGGTGCCAAACAAATGGCTTTGCAACACTGTACAAAGATGTTGTGATGTTTGAACCGGGTTGGTCAGGATCAGGAAGACGTTGTATGATCCTTGTGACAAGGCATCTGTTGGTGAGTCGGGTAGAGAGTGAAGTCAACAATGATTTGAAGTTGTCGTCACTTGGAAGTGACAGTATCAGTGAGTTGTGTAAATGGAGATCACGGATGTCCGGCCAATTCCAGCCCATCCCACCATGTAAAAATAGATCGTGCTTCCTGATGTCTGCCATAGAAAACAGCTCGAGGTCAGCAAAGAGGTTTCCTTCTCGGCAGAATCCCTTGGAGTCTGTAAAGCGACCATAGTCCCCCAGCTGTTCTCATAAGGCTCAAACATTATACGAAAGGGATGTGACACTGCTCACTTTGATACAATTGGATGCATCCAAGAAATTACACAGTCCCCCGTCTATTTCGAAGCTGATGTACTTTTTCGGCTGATCAAGTAGTATCATGAGACCCCGCCAGTCACCGCCAAGAACGGATGTTCCCTAAATGATTAATAGTGATATCAGTGCCAATGAGACGTGCAAAGAAAAGCGACCCACATCAACATCGAAGGCTGTCCATTGACCAGATACATAACTGGGATCAGGATCGTGAAATACCCCAAGCTTAACTCCACAAATCCTTGAGCTCTTCCACATGACGGACGAAATCTGAAGGATTCTGGTTGATTGAAGGAGACGGGTCTGCATAATGCAGACCTGTTCAACCCCATGACGCGCCTTATTCACGTGTCGTGCATGCGATGGCATTATGTTCCTCATTTCCCAGTATTTGTCTTCAATATAGACCTCCCATGATTTTGAAGTTCGGCCACCATAAATTTCTCAAGATAAGTTAGATTCATCAGAAATAACATGTATCCAGTCCTTGCCAAGAGATTGCCCAAGGCCCAGTAAAGTGAAAGTGCTAGTTTGATTATCATAATAGACTTTGATGGCAAGGGAATTGATGCTGGTCAGCATGAGCATGTCTCCGGCGAATTCCTTTGGGTATGTGCTGCAGTAATTGAAGCCATTTTCAAAGAGCGCACTATCCTCGATTTTGAATGTGGTGTTGCGACATGGCGGGTCTTGATATCTAAGATAGACTTGGCACAATTGCCATTGGGGGGGAGGAGGGAAGGGGGGTCCCACTGTCAAAGAATCTCGTATAAACCAAAGGGATGGCCCTGGATCTCTGTAGTAATTGGATTCTGAAAAAACCAAACTGATGGTCTCTGGTGGTTCTGATGGATGAAAGCGGCATGGCAGCAGGGCTGTGAAGTGAGAGCGAGAGCCGTGAAAGGACTGGAGGGGCAGCCAAACATGGATGCCGCAATTCGTGATCGGGAATGTGCCGAGGTGATCCTCAATCAACTCCAGCTCCTCTTTGGTGAGGTCCTCTTTGAGATATTCGATGTATTCGTCGTGACCCATCAGCTCCATTCTACCACAACGCTTGAAGAAACTTGGGTCATCCGCGAGGATATTGCCAGTCCACTTATCATTTGTACAACTCCACGCAAAGATACTTTGGTCATTCGATGCACGGATGATCTCCAGCTGCAGACAGTGAAACACTTTCTTCCCCTCTCCATACAGCATTGGCATGTTCACTTCCAGCAGACCCATCAGCGAGTAAGCTCTGTCCTCCACTCGCGTCATCGTATGATTGGCTGCCCACGACATGATTTGAGCAACACATGGACGGTTTCCGCAAAGTCCATGTGTCAATATATGCTGCGGAATTCCAGTGATGTTTTCCAAGGCAGGTGCAAGCATCCTCTTGTCGCCTATGTTTTGCCAGTTCTTGTTGAAGAACTGGACGTCACTTGGGGCTATCAACTCTTGTAGCATCCACCCACGCGAGAACCACTCCGGCCAGCCATTGAATTTGGGATACCTCTCCTCGTCGCTCGCAGTGGGAAAGAGTGGATCAGGGACGTCGTGGAGGTACGCATAGCATACTCCCACATTTTCGTACCACCAATACATGGAATTGATGGCCTCGGATAGCTCTGCACTGCTTTGCTTGTCGATGCAGCAAGTATTGACCCACAACCACTCATATCCGTCCTTCTGAGCCTGCTTGCAGGTATCGAGGATCTTTCGATAACCATCACACTGGTGAATTTCTTCTCTGTCTTCTCTGTCCATCTTTGTGAGCTCAACAATCTCGTCATAGTCCACTTCTCCCCCGACCCACTGATGGGATGGAATCGCGTACTCTGTTGCTTCTTCATCACCGAACTCAAGGACTATGGTGTGGCGATCCACTCGCTTTCCCTCTCTAATTGATCTCTTCCTCTTAAGAAAGGCTTTGACATTGATCAGGCGCATGCTGCGCAAGTGTACATTAGTTTCAACGGGATCATCAACTGTGAATGGTATCACTTACTTCCTTTCACAGAATTGAAAGCTTGTTGGATCGGAACGGTAAACGAGTAGTCGTGGTGGTAAAGGTGCAGGATAACACATGTTGCTATAACTGAAAAGCTTCCCCTTAACACAGCAGAGCAATTGAGTGCCCTACACCCTTTTTGATCTCCCACCCTTCCTTTTGAGTCTCTGGTTCGACTCCAATCACTGCAGGCCATTACAATCAGCAAGCATGCACTTATGTATGGCTCCAGCAGATGTGATACTACCGATCGTTACCTGCCCACTCCGTGGGCCAAGAGGCAGACAGACACAGACACAGCCAAAATTATCTTCTTTGCACGGTCCACCGCACCCAACCAGGCCTAACCCCGTACTACATAGCACCTCATCTGAGGGTGCATGTGCCAAACTACATATAAACAACCCTAGTCATAGTGCAAGACTTTGCTGTCTTCTATCAACGATAAATTGATCATCATAGACAGTTGAAGACAACATACTACATACCCGAAGTTCCTCGACCCGGATTACTCGTCTCACCCCTCCCACAGTCAACTCACCTGGCGAGTAGCATCTGGAGAGTATCATACCGTGTTGTACCATTAGCCGCACCAAGGTGGTGAGTGTCCGAGTGGCTAACGCACAAGTGGGGGTTATACCGAGGCAAAGTGGAGAGACGAGACTGTTCTCGGTGGTACCTGGGCCCGGTGATATAAAGTTAGACATGTACAGCAACATAGTGCAGATATAACATGGAGGCTGCCACCAGCATCCTACCTGCGGGTTGCCAGTATACGCCAATGCATCTTCCGACCAATCACCGGAGTTGGAGGCTAAGGCTGTTCTGACCCGTGTTGTCACTGAGCAGTGATGACTGTGCGGGGAGCCTCAAAGTCGGCAGTTGAGGGATTAGGAAGATAGTCGTTTGTAGGTTCATGCATGGTGTTTTCTCTGGTTTGGCATGTTGTTCAGTGGGCGTCAGTACCTCAGTCACTGACTCTTCAGTGGTGTCTACACTTGTTCATGCACATCGTCCACTGCAATGGCATCGGTCGGAAAATTGCAAATGCTGCTGACGATCAGCACAGCGACGACCACATTTCCCCCGCTCATCCACGAGGTCTGCGAGACTATGGCTGGTCTGGACACAGCCTTCCTGATCAAGACTTAGCATCCTCGGCTGTTCCCTCAACAATTAGAGATAGTCGGTCAGGTTTTCTTCCCTCGATATAACACAGACTGTTGGCTTGGTGGAACACCCCCCCTCTCTCTTCTTGCAACGACCCAGTACTTGTCACCAACATGCTCGAGAATTTAGCCCTTCTTTGTTGGCACGCAGTGATGACAGACGAACGAGTTTGCTAAACGAGTGACTCAGTCTCGAAGAGAATATGAAGACTGAGGTGCATCGGAACGGTTGGACTCCTTATATACGAGTACGATTAGCGAGGGAACGTGTATGGAGGACCGGAAGAAAACGGGAACGAGGATGACATGAGTACAGTACAAGTTAGACTTGACTCGATCTATGTAAAACTCCAACACTCCCCCTCAAGTCTAGAGTAGTCCTAGCATTTCTATGAACCTAAGTAGTTTTGAACGCGGTAACGCTTTGGTAAGCACATCCGCGACCATGGCGTCCGTGGGGCAGTACGAGAGTAGAATGTGGTCGTTTTGGACAGCTTCCCGAATAAAATGATAACAAATGTTGATGTATTTCATTCGCGGGTGAAACTTATTGTTGTGAGTGAGTGCGATTGCGCCTTGGTTGTCACAATGTAATGGAGTGGGCGTGGTGATGGGCGCGCGAATTTCAGCGACGAGATTTCGAAGCCATAAAATGTCCTTCAACGTGTTAGTCATTGCAACGTACTCGGCTTCCGTCAATGATAGCATGACAATAGATTGTTTCTTCGATCCCCACACAATCGGCATGCCTGCGAGTGATACGATGTGGCCCGATATTGAATGCTGATGATGTTGTGATCCCCAATCAGCGTCGACATAGGCAATAATGCCTTCGTCCGGATCAGTGAGGTTCAGCGCATAATCACATGTTCCTTTGAGGTAATGCACAACATGTTTTCCCGCTTCCCAATGTGTGCGACCGGGATTCTGCATGAATTGCGAGAGAGTCAAAGAGGGGAACGAGATGTCAGGTCTGGTTGCGAGCGCTGACCAAGCGACAGACCCAACAAGTTCTTTGTATGGAACATTTTGCATGTTGGCGGTTTGGCGTGGCGTTGACGGGGACTGATCAGTGGAGAGTGTGGTGCCGGGTTCAAAGGGTGTGGAGATGGTGTTGGCATCATTGAGACCAAAGTGTTCAACAAGTTTGTCGACGTACGCGCTTTGTGATATGGATAGTGTATGTGCAGCTTTGTTATATTTAACTTCAAGGCCAAGGAGCCATTTTATCTCTCCGAGGTCAGAAACTTTGAACCGTTTCTTGAACTCGCCTTTTACCCAATTTATTGACTCAATTGTGTTGCTGGAAATCACCATGTCATCCGTTGAGATGGAGACTACTGACAAGAACTCCCCCTTGTGTCTGAAAAACACCGCGTGATCAAATTGCTGTGGCATTGGTGTCCTGTTTCTGTCAATGGGCCAGAGGGATAGTGTGTCATGTGCTTTGCATTGGGCCATATCTTTGGTGTCCCTTTCTTGTTGCAGGGCCAGCCATGGAAACAGCATCCCTTGCTTTCCAAT
>Ga0307518_10003967_pt1 | contig 10639 bp, 10 predicted proteins | sample 25_EM_MG_FD_203889 | JGI IMG/M metagenome (GOLD analysis project Ga0307518, IMG submission 203889) | Populus trichocarpa ectomycorrhiza microbial communities from riparian zone in the Pacific Northwest, United States - 25_EM | ecosystem: Host-associated > Plants > Roots > Unclassified | place...
TAGTCTTCTTGTGCGATAGATGGCTACGATGAGGCTCTGTCGTGCTCATCCTTCGCATCAGGATCGTTTGATATAGACATTATCTTCCATGTTCACTGTACCAAACCTGTTTGGTGCGTGACAACGGAAGCATACAATAACCGGAGGCATAGGCGCGGAACTATTTACTAAAAGGAGACGGAGCGTCAACTGTCGGAGCGGAGATGGATACATAGCGTCGGAGGTGTCCGATTGCGATCGGACTTGAGTCTACAACAGTCTAGAGGCCTTGCAGAGTCACAAGGTGTCACGCGGTCGTGACAGTATCCCCCCTTTAGGGCCTGAACCCTTGAGGGCCTTTGTGCGTGTGGACTTCATGATTTTGGCATTGTTCTGCTGAGATAAGCATTTTGATCGGAGTTCGGAAGTTACCATGAGCGCATATAAGAGTGCGCCGCATGTTGTCTGCATTGTTCTTACAACTTGTCCTTCTACTTCATCATCACTTCCCAACACACTACACCTGCCCCCGCCGAGCACCAGCAACGCGACTGGAAGGATGCGGAAGACCACGAACTGGTCACCAATTCGGAGGATGACGAGGCCAACGCGACGGCCAAGTTTGTGGAGCGCGAGCGGAGGGAAGTAGCCAGGAAGGTGGCGGAAGCGGAGCAACGATGGAAGGTCGAGGAGGCACGAGCGGAGGTGCAGAGGAAGAAGGAGGTGAGTAGCGACTATTCTGTTCGCGGTTTAGTATTGACGCGAGGATGTGCGGACAGGCACGCAGAGCCGAAGAGGCTCATAAAGCGGAGGAGGCAGCGAGAGTTGAGGCAGCGTGCAAGGTGGAGGAGGAGCGACAGGCCAAGCTGGCAAGGGAGCGCGCGGAGGCGGAGAGGCGGGCAAGGGTAGAAGCAGTACAGGAGGCGCATATAGAGCGCCAGAGGCGGGAGTTTGAGGCGAGGAAGGCACAGGAGCAGCAGTGGAGGTCGCTGGCGCACGCGGAGGCCATCGCGGCCACTCAAGGTAGCGGGGTGGCGACGACAGCGCCTTTGGTGGCAGCAGACGGGAGGTGTACTCCATGCGTGAGGTGTCGGGACCACCTCAACAACCCAGCGGGGTGTGTGGCCCAGGTGAAATCAAAGGCGACAGCGTGCGCGCTGTGTCAGGGTGCACGCAAGTCCTGCTCTTGGAGCACAGCAGGGAAGGCAGCGGAACAGAGGCGGGTGGAGCGGCAGCGCCAAAGCAGGCGGCAAGGAGGCGACAGCGGAGCAAGGCGAATACATCGCCAAAGGGAGCCAGCAAGCACAAGAAGGCGTGGAACACGACGGAGGAGGATGAAGCAGATGAAGAGGAGGTATTCGGGGTGCCCCAAGCGATGGCGGAGGAGCAGCGTGATGCACTGGGTATGCTTACCCAGACGCTAGCGCAGCTCGCAGAGCGGATGGGGGCGTTGGAGGCGCGGGAGCGGGAGCGGGTGGAGATCGAGAGGGAGTGGCTCGAGCTCGAGCACGAGAGGCTGGAGTTGGAGCGGAGGTGTGCCACGATGGAGGAGAGGCGAACGACGGACATGGACCATATCAGCATGGCCATGCGTCGCCAGTTTGTTGAAGGGTCATCGTCGGAGACGACGTGGAGGGAAATCGCAGTGGCGGAGCAAGAAGAGGAGAAGGGGGCGGACAGAGACAACGAGGACGGGATGGCGGATGCGGAGGGTGAGGATGATTGACGGACTACAAACATATATTTTTGTTTGTTTGTTTCTTTTATTTTTTGTGTACTACAATTTTATTTGAATGAAATGTTTGTGGACTTGAGAGATGTCGGAGTGAGTTCGGAGGTGGCGGAATGACTTAGGCAGACTTGTGCGGACCAGGCTTGCCTGGGTACTTGTGATGGAAATCTTCGACAAGCTCCGATGCGTGGTCGAGCTCAGTGGCGAGAAGCCATGATGTTTCTTCATCTGTACCGGCATAGCCAGCCCAGCGGACTAGGTAGAGGAGTTGGCAGTGGCGTCTTCTGCGGTCGATCTTTGAGTCTATAATTTCTTCAACTTCGTATTCGACTTCTCCGTCGACTTCGATCGGAGGTGGCGGAGATTGGACGTGGTTGGGAATACTGCTTTGGAGGGAGGTCTCGAGTTGAGACACGTGGAATACGGGGTGCAAGGACTTCATGGTGTTGGGGAGTCAGAGCGTGAAGGAGAGCGATCCAGGTTTAGCTATTATTTCGAAGGGTCCGAAATTCTTGTCGGAGAGCTTCTTGGAGGGGCGCGTAGACCTGAAGTATTTCGCTTTCACGTAGGCTTGATCACCAATCTTAAAATCTGGCAGAGTTGATCTTTTCGCATCTGTGGGGCCTTGGTAGCGCTGTTGTGCAAGGGCCATCTCAGAGTGGAGGAACTCATGGAGTTCCTTGAGGTCGGAGGTGTATTCTTGAGCGCGGGAGGAACTGAGGCCCAAGTCGGAGTTGATTGCGATGTTGGGGTGGTAGCCTTTGTTGGTGAAGAAGGGGGAGACACCAGTGGTTGCGCTAGGGGAGTTGTTAAAAGCGAACTCCGCAAGTGGGAGGAGTTCGGCCCAATTGTCTTGTTGGTAGTTACAGTAGATTCGGAGATATTGTTCAAGAGTTTGGTTCGTCCGCTCGGTTTGACCATCTCCTTCTGGGTGATAGCCAGAGGTGAAATGCAAGGTCATTCCGAGTGCTTTTCCGAGCAAGCAGAAGAAGTGAGAGACGAACTCTGAACCTCTGTCAGAGGTGACATGGGTGGGTACTCCATGTTTGGAAAACACATGCACGACGAAGAGCTTGGCAAGCTCAGGGGAACTGATGGTGTCGTAGGTCGGAATGAATATTCCTTGCTTCGAGAGGCGGTCCACGACGACTAAGATGGAGGTGAATCCATCGGAGGAAGGTAGTTACTCGATGAAGTCCATGGATATGGAATGCCATGGGCAAGCAGGGATCAGAAGTTGTTTTAATAGGCTGTAGGGCCTGTGCCTAGGGACCTTAGCACGTCTGCAGGATGTGCAGGAACTTACATAGTCTTTTACGAAGGTGCGGACACCTGGCCAGGTATATTCCCGGCGGACTAGTTCCAAAGTGCGGTTCTGGCTGAAGTGGCTGGAGAGCGGATGGTCGTGCTTGTAGCGGAGGACTCTGAGGCAGAGATCATTGGTATCCGGCACGTAGATCCTATCATCAAGGCGGAGCAAGCCAGCGGAGTCCGTTGACCACCGAGAATCGGATGAGTCGGACTTGTGGCTGAGCGTGACGGGATCGGAAGGGAGGGCTGCGAGAATGTCTTTATGGAGTTGTTCCACATCGACGAGGATGGCAGCACGGATTGCCGGAGCGAGGAGAATGGTTGCCCTAAGGGAGGACATGAGTTGTTCTTGGGTGAACATGGGTCGGAGATTGTGTGGGTTGACCCAAGCGTAGTCCCTATCCCCCTCTTTTGGGTAGACGTCCCAGCGTCTAGTGAGGGCATCGGGTTTAGCTCCGAGGCGTCCAGGGCGGAAGCGGATGGCGAGGTTGAACTGGGAGAGGTACTCTGACCAGCGGGCTTGACAGCGAGTCAAGACCTTGGAGCTGGAGAAGTATTCCAAGTTTTTGTGGTCGGTGACCACATCAACCGGAGTGGCGGAGCCCTCAAGGTAGTGTCGCCAGTGCTTAAAGGCCTCGAAAATGGCCAAAAGCTCCTTGTCATGGGTGTCGTAGCTGAGCTCAGGGGCGGACAGAGTCTGCGAATAGTATGCGACAGGGCGGAGGACCTCGTCGGAGCCAGTGATGGAAAGGATTCCAGCAATGGCGTAGTCCGAAGCATCGGTCTCCACAGTCAGCGGAGTGTCAGGGACCCAGTGGGTAAGGATAGGAGCGGAGGTGAAGGCCTTCTTCAGGAGGTTAAAGGCGGAGTGACAGTCCTCACCAAAATTCCAAGGAATGTTTTTGTGGGTAAGCCGCGTGAGAGGTATGACAATGTCGGAGTAGTTGAAAATGAAGCGACGGTAGAAATTCGCAAAACCGAGGAAGGACTGGATGTCCTTCACCTTGCGGGGTTCTGGCCAGTTGGAGATGGCTTTGACTTTGTCGGCGGACATGGAGAGGCCATCGGGAGAGAGGCAGAAGCCCAGGTATTCGGTGGAGGTGGTATGGAATTCGCACTTTTCCGGTTTAGCAAAGAGATTATGCTTGCGGAGGCGTCGGAGGACTTCGCGGACATGTTTTTGATGTGATTCGATGTCTTCGGAGTAGATAAGGATGTCATCTAGATAGACGACTACGCAGACATCGAGCATGTCGGAGAGGATGCTATTAACAAATCGCTGGAAAGCCGCGGGAGCATTGGTCAGGCCGAAAGGCATGACATTCCACTCGAAGGAACCATACCGCGTGCGAAACGCGGTCTTCCATTCATCTCCTTCAGCGATGCGGACCAAATGGTACGCGTGGCGGAGATCAATTTTGGAGTAGATCTTTGCCTTGCTGGGAGAGTCAAGGAGGTCGGAGATGAGAGGGAGTGGATAGCGGTCTTTCTTTGATATTTTGTTCAGTCCTCGGTAATCGACGCAAAGGCGGAGTGATCCATCCTTTTTGCGGACGAACAGGACAGGAGCTCCATGAGCGGAGGTCGACTGTCGGATAAAGCCGTAGGAGAGGTGCTCGTCGATGAATGTGCGTAGCGCCCCTAATTCAGTCTGTGAAAGGGAGTACACAGTACCCAGCGGAGGGCTTGCGCCCTCCTCCAAATCGATTCGGAGGTCGTACTCGCGGTGCGGAGCAAGCGTAGTAGCTTTTGCTTTGCTGAAGACGTCAGCGAAGTCATGGTAGACTTCTGGCACAGCGGAGAGATTGGAAGAATCGACAGGAGAGGCAGCGGAGGCGGAGCGGAGCTTCGCGTCCTCTGGGCGGATGTACAGCGTGAAGTTGGTGGATCCCGTGAGTTTGCAAGCGCGCGCGAATGCAGCAGCGCCTATGAGCGAAACGTAGGGAGCGGTCAACTGAGGCGAGTCGGAGTCGGAGGGCGGAGATGAGTCCTCAGGTGGCGGAGCCGTGGAGGCAGACGCGGAGGCGGACTCGACAGAAGGAGGTACCGGGGATGCGGGCATTCGCAGTGTGCCTTTACGGAATTCGATGTGACCCAAAACCCAGTCAATCAACGGATTGTAGTGGGTGAGCCAGCTATGTCCGAGGACCAGCACGCAGGAGGAATCCAGCGGAGTTACGTAGAAAGTTTCGGAGTTGACTTCGCCTGTGGAGAACTGAATGTCGAGTTTGATGGCTTTGGTAATGAAGGTGTTCGTAGAACCGTCTAGGAGGCGGAGTTCAAGCGGAGTGATCGCGTAGGTTTCAAGAGAGTGTTTATTAACAAATTTGCTATCTATGAAACAATGGCTAGAGCCAGAGTCAACGAGGGCGGAAACAGGAGGAATAGCGACAGGGGACGTAATGGAAACGGAAGGCATAAGGGAGTTGGGATCGGAGAGAGCGGACGCGTTGAGGCGTAACTCCGTAGGTGCACAGTCGGAGTCAACGCAACCCCCAGATTGTGCGGAGTTCTGGGAGCTGCTGTCTAATTTTTTGACTCCGCAGCAGCGGGAGTCACGGCCTTGGCAGCGCGGGCCTTGGCCTTAGAGCTCTTGGAGGTAGACTTAGGACAGTCCCTGGCCATATGGCCTGGCTGTCCGCAGAACATGCAGAGCTTGTCCTTGATGCGCCGCTGGCGCTCTTCCTCGGTCAACTTTCCATCTTTTCCAAGATGGGCGGGGGTTTCGGAGGAGGCGGGCTTGGCGCCGGAGGAGCTCTTCGACTTGTCGGAGCTCTTATTCTTGTTGTCCTTCTCCTTGGTTTTACCCTTGGAGTCGGAGGAGGCGGAGGAATTGCCTTTAGAGGCGGAGTTAGACGTGGAGGACGTGGAGGACTTGGTTTGGCGCGCAACTTCAGACTTGCGCTCCCAGTACCTGGCGTTGATGGTCTGCGCGAGAGTGCGGTAACCATCGAGGGTGCGGGGCTTGCCAACGTGGGAAATTTCATCCTTGATGCGGTCGGGGAGACCGCTGTAAAAGATGTGGCGGAGAGCGCCGTCGCCATAGCCGCGGACTTGGCCAGCGAGGTGGTTGAACTCAACCACGTACTTGTTGATCTTTTGTCCTTCTTTCATGGACAGGTTGTCCAACTGATGTTCGGCATCTCCGACGGGGTCGTGCGGGCCAAAGTTGGATTTCAGTTCGGAGACAAACTGGGCGTAATTGTCCATCCATAGCGGACGGGCGCGGGATTGGCGGAGTTGAGTAGGTCTGGTTCAAACCACTCGAGGGCCATGCCCTTTAGGTAGGACTGCGTGAAGGTTACCCTAGCGCGGTCGGAGGCGAAAGCCTTGGGGTGATCCTGAAAGTTCAGTTCGCACTGAACAAGGAAGGCGCAGAGCTTGCGCGGATCAGTTCCGTCGAACGTGTCAGGTTTGTGGACTTTAGTGCGACCAGAAGAGGAGTCGCGATCAGCAGATGCCATAGCGACCTTGGTCAGCGCCTGGACCGCCTGTGCAAAAAGGAGCAAGGGGTCCGGAGTCGGAGTTGAGGTGGAAGGGATAGGGGAGTCTGGTAGCGGGACATCTGGTGGGTTGGGAGAAGGCGGGTTGCTATCTCTGCCGCCACCACCATCGCCACCAGGGTAGCTGTCGCCGTAGATGTCCAAGGCGTTGTCAAAACGATGCGTGGAGTAAACTCCAGACTCGTTGGGGCGGCGCAGAGCGGGGGTTGGAGTTGTGGGATTGGGGGCGGGAGCCCCAGGCAGAGTATTTCTGTTAGAGAAGGAGAGGAATTCCCCTTCTTCGGCTAGATCATTTCTGGAGGTTGAAGGCGCATTTAGCGCCTCCTGGCGCTCTTCGAGCGCACGAGACTGAGCACGAGTTGTGATTATTGAGCGACTAGTCATGGTTGGGAGTTAATTAGCAGGCGTGCAAGAGTGAGTTCAAATATACTGTCAGAACCAGTTCCTCTGACGAACTCTGACACGGGTGGAGTTAAGTAAGAAGGGTTGTCGACGACAGGCGGAGGAGATGCGGAGGTGTTGAGGACTTTGGCTTCAGCGTATGTGCTGCGCCCTTGCGATACCTGCGTCCTCGTATTTCGGAGGACTAAGAGACAGAGTGACGGAGGTCCGACGAAGGTCGGGGTTGCCAGAAGGCAGAGGAGAACAGAGGAGAACAGAGGGGAGTTCACAGGAAGTATTCAAGATGATATTCGAACTGAGGGACAATCCCCTCAGCGTGCGGAGCACTTATACTTTACATCGGATATGTATAGTAACCAAGAAGCGGAGGAGAGACATAGCGGAGACGTAGCTAAGAGTCTGCGGATGACAAACGGATGAGTAACATACACGGAATGGAGATCAGTGATAAGCGTAACGGATCAAAAGGTTAACGGGTCACAGCTATGAGTAATCAGATCTAATCTAAAATGGGAACAAGGGAAACAGGAACGGAAGCGGAATGGAAGCATACAATAACCGGAGGCGTAGGCGCGGAACTATTTACTAAAAGGAGACGGAGCGTCAACTGTCGGAGCGGAGATGGATACGTAGCGTCGGAGGTGTCCGATTGCGATCAGACTTGAGTCTACAACAGTCTAGAGGCCTTGCGGAGTCACGAGGTGTCATGCAGTCGTGACAACAAGTCAGCGATGAGGACGTGGAGTGGTTGTGGGAAGTCCCATGGGTTTGGAATTGTGCCGCAATACGCAAGAAGTGTCGGAATAAAAAAATCCTGGAACCGAGGTGAAATTCCTTCAGGCAAACCCACATTTGATGGGTTATGAGTGCGGGGCATAAGTGGCTTGATGTCCACTTCATTCTCAGCACCACCTTTAATTTGAAGCCGGGTCTATGATGCAACAGTTAGAATGATCCACATCAGAATGAGTGTACATAGATACCTTGCTGTTCAGTGTTGTTCTCTGATGCTGGACTGCAAAATCCCATTCAACAGACTCATCTTCATCGTGGAAACCATCGTAGTCATTCACTGGCATATCGGCAGAGCCAGGTATTGCACGATGGGCTTCCGAAGAACTTGGAGGCTTTGAGATGGGAGCTGGATTGATCTGAGTGAGAGACAGAGTGCGAGAATGCAATGTTCCGTGGCTGGCAGAGGAAACAGACCACATGCTTGGTGTCTGAGATCGCTGGAGGGTTGTTAAATGGGTATTGGGCGATGGTTCCCTTGAGAAATGAGTAGTCCCAGTCCCAGCTGATGAATGACGTGGCACCAGGCCAAACGGTTTGGAAGGTTTTGCCCGTTTGTTTAACCTGAATTTTGCGTTATTAGTGTTGATCAGTATTTGCAACTGCGTATCAACATACTGATCCTTATCAATCTGATCCTCTGCAGCAGCCTTGCATTTCCCCCGTTTCACTGGCACCACTCTTTCACTTTGTGGTGTTGCCATTGCCACCTCCTCTCGTAGCTTGGGCTTAGGTGCGATCATTTTCTTCCGTTTGGATCCACCATGGTCCATAGGCACTGACTCCATCTGATTTACTACAGTTGCTACAGCGAAAGTCCAGCAAATTAGCAACAACTCTAACGCTGCAATCCATTTCCTCATACCTGGTAAGTTCTCACTTTCCATTGTTTGCAAGTCATGTACACTGTACGTGCGCATAATCTTGCGTACTTGTGACGATGGTGGTCTTGCTGCCTGGGTCATTGGGCTCTCACCCATAATGCGCTGCTCTAGAGATGCGAGGCCAGCAATAGAATCTGTCTGCTCGTCCTCTTTTTGCTGCACACTCTGCTGCAGCCTGTTCTCTGGACTTGTGGGCCTTAGGAACCACAGGTTGACCAGGGTGAGTGCTTTTGTTCTGCTCTCGAGTTTCAACCATAATTTTTTTTAAAGAAAAAAAAGGACAATTCAAAGGAGTGTGATAGAATGAACGGTGCTGTGAAATGAATGACTTGGGAGGATTGAGCGATGGCAGGTGACAAAGTTCAAATTCAGTAGTGTTGTTCCATGATGTTGTCCATTGTTGGTTTGCGCTAAGGGTCATGTACACAAGGTTGGCCCATTTCATGGCCGTACTCCCCCATGTCCTCTCAAGTCCAACAGGAATTTTCGTGCCCATTTTGCTCACGAAAAATCAAAAATCGCTCTGGCCTTACCCAACACATCAATCAAATCCACTCCAGTACAGATTCCTATAGGCCTGCACAGGATGACACCAAGGAAGACCCACCTCCGCGCATGGGCCACAATCCCTCACAATGTACCCGGGAAACCCATCCTGTTCTTGATGGTAAGACATTCTTATCGTGTCATCATGGGTTCTAATAGGCATAGCTACACCAATAGGTCCTTCTGGCCATGATCTTCCCCCAGGCACCAAGCCCACCCTTTGAAACGAACCTAACAAACACAACTGGTATCCTTTCAGCTCTCGAGTTGAATTTGAGACAGCAGAATTTTTGTTTACAGAAAATCAGATGCCACAATCTCAGGTGGATAAGCTTATGCAGCTGTGGAGCACATCAATGCTCCAACATGATGACCGGGCTCCCTTTACTGACCACAAAGACTTACACCGAGTTATTGATGCCATTCCACATGGAGATGTCCCATGGAAGTCCATCCAAGTTCAATTTTCTGGCGACATTCCTGAACCTAGTCCTCACTGGATGACCAAAAGCTATGACGTATGGTTCCGCGATCCAAATGTTGTTGTTGAGGCTCTCCTAAGCAATCCTGACTTCGACAAACACTTCGACTATGTCCCTTATCATGAATTTGAACCCATGGGTGAGCGCCGGTGGGAGAATTTTATGTCTGGGAATTGGGCATGGCGTCACGCAGTAAGTTTTCATTGGATGGGTAACAGTTACTGTAGAAAGCTGATTGGCAAGCAGGATATACTTGCAAACAACCCCGCTATGCACGGTGCAATGCTGGTGCCTATCATATTAGGTAGCGATAAAACCACGGTATCAGTCGCAACCGGTCAAAATGATTATTATCCACTTTATCTGTCTATTGGCAATGTCCACAACAATACTCATCGTGCCCACCGCAATGCACTCATCTTAGTGGCATTCCTTGCCATCCCAAAAAGTAGGTACTAGTTACAACAGCTGTATTCATTACACTGACCTGTACCTGTACCATTCAGTGGATCGTGAAAATGAAGATAGTGCTGAGTTTCGGAAGTTCCGACGCCAGCTATTCCACACAACTCTCGCCCACATTTTATCCACCCTCCGACCTGGGATGACTATGTTGAAGTCGCACGTGCACCCGGCGTAAACCGTCGACGAAGTGCGCACAAGACTGCGACCCATATTAGTGTAGACTTAGTAATAGTCCTCTTTAGAGTAGATGTTACATGTCACATGTCACGCGTCACAGTCACGCGTCACAATGTTTGTAGTATATAAACAGCGTTCATCGCTTATATAATATAACAGCTCTTGACCAGCTACCGCTATCATCTCAGCTTGTCCCTTCCACACAACAGGTGAGCAGGAGTAGCAGTTCCTCTACGTATATAGGTATTGCTTCAACAGGTTATGAGCCCTGTGAGCGCACTGTGTGCAGCAATGCACCAGACAGCGCTCCAGCTCCCTGTAGCGTCGCTTTAACTAGCTTGACGCTGTGGAAGACAGTGAGCTCCT
>Ga0307518_10003969_pt1 | contig 10639 bp, 3 predicted proteins | sample 25_EM_MG_FD_203889 | JGI IMG/M metagenome (GOLD analysis project Ga0307518, IMG submission 203889) | Populus trichocarpa ectomycorrhiza microbial communities from riparian zone in the Pacific Northwest, United States - 25_EM | ecosystem: Host-associated > Plants > Roots > Unclassified | place...
TTTTCTCTGTTCTCTGTTTGTTTTTCTCCGGTCGCCTCTGTTTTCCCTTCCTTTCGTTCTCTCCGATTCTATCTCCGTCTTCTTCGTTTCTCTGTGCGTTTCTTTTTGGTTTCTTTCTTTTTTCTCTGTTTTCTGGTCTCTCCCTGTATACTCTCTCCTCTCTCCTCTGTGTTTGCTCCCTGTCCTCTCCTCCGTTCGCGTTCTCTGTTCGTGTTTTTTTTTCTCAGTCCCCTGTGTTTGTTCCTTCGCGTCAGTGTGTGTTTTGTTCTCGGTCTTATGCTCTCCCCGGTTCTCTCTATCCCGTGCTCCCTCTGGTATTCTTTTGTTTGTTCTCCTCCAGTTTTTCACCAGTTTTTCCTCTGGTCTCACTCCTCCTTTCTCTCTCGGTCTCTCTCTCTCCCCTCTGCGTCCTCCCCCTTCTTGTTCACCTGTTGTGTTCATATTTATAGGCAATAGAACGCCCTTGCACCTCTCAGAGTGGTGATCGTGCAGCCGCTGGGATAGTATCCATTATTGGACTATTAATGGCACATCTCGTGGGGGAAAGACGTTACCACGTTCTCTACCGTTTCCGCTGAATCGGGCTGAAGGAGATTAACAATTTGCTTTGAAACGGGGATGGGAATAGCCAATTTCAATTTGGTCACTGAAGTCCTGCAATTGTGTAATCAAACGCCTGGGTAAATTCTAATTGGACCCCTTCATTTTAGTTCCATTTATAAAATGGTTATTGGACTTTAATTTCTTGCAATTGTAACCCAAATCAGTCCCAAACTTTGGTATTTCTTCAATTAAGCCCCTGATTTCATTAATTAAACTAAGTCCAAGTTCAATTAAGTTCTCAAACTTATAAATTTTTCAATTAAACTATTGATTTGATTAATTAAACTAATCCAAAGTTTAATTAATTTTACAAACTTCCAATTTATATTGTCTTGACCCAAATTTCAATTTATTCTCCATTCATTTCATCATTTTTTTTTTATTTTTTTCAATGATATTTTTTTTAAAATTCAAAAATTAAGTTATGACATTCTCGATATAAAAAAATCTTTGCTCTCTATACGTCAATTTGCTATCAATAATAATAATAATAATAATATAATTTTTGAATTCTATGGTCATTTTTATCTTGTACTTTCAAGGCTATCATTCTTTTCAGCACAATTAAAAATAGATTTTATATCTTTCATTTCATGCTCTGTTTACCGTACCCAATTATCATGCCTTTTCTACTTTTCTTCTATCACCTAGATTTTGACATCTTATTTTGGTCATCCTCATTCATATGTGTTGTATTATTTAGTTTCTAATAAATATTTTTTGTGTTGTCATTTGTTTTAAATTCTAGATATATTACCTTTTCTTGAAAAAATCTAATAGATCAACTTTACATCATTTAGAATATGTGAGTTGCTTCTTTAGATTTACTATTTAGTAGAACCTTCCTCTAAAAAAGTAATATTTTAGATTGCTAAAAAGTATTTGTGCACAAAAGAAAAATATTGATAACTAAATATGTTTTTTTTTTAAATAAAAATTAATATTTTACATCCCTAAAAAGTGTTTGTATATAAGATAAAAAATTAATATTGTATTATTTATTATTTTAATTTTCTTTGTTTGAAAAACTTACAAAAAACAAATATGAACAACCTCATTAAATTATTTTTCAAACCTAGTAAAAATTTTAAAAACTGGTTTTGTTGTTCTCTAGATTAAAAATTATTGCATTTGAACTAAAAGTTGAAAATTTTCTTTTTCATGACTCTATTTGTTTTTAAAAAATAAATGGAGTATTACTTTAATTATTTGTAAAGAAACTTCCTTGGAATCACATCCTAAAAAAATGGGAATTACAATCCAAGGGCTTGGGAATGTGAGTAATTTTTCAGGACTATACACTCCAAATATTAATATTGATTGGACACATACATACACCCTTATTTTTTTTACTAATAAATATTATAGTTCTATGATTTCAAGCATCTTTAATGTATACTTCTTTTGCTTGATAATTACAATTTTATCAAGTCAACTTTTTATGTTATTTATTTAATCAAAAAGTTAGTTTTCTATACCAAAAAATTAATTCCTTATTTGGATCTATTTCAATATTTCATTTTTCAATACATGTATTTCTATACCAAAAAGTAACATGTATTTCTATGTATATACTTTTTAAATAAAAAGAAAATATTAATATTTTAAATTTAGATATTTTGAGTTTTAAGGTCAAATTAATCTAAAGTTCACTTAATTGATTTTTTTTTAGCTCTTTTAAATATTTCTATCTTAAGGTTAATCTTATAGTTAATGAGATATGTTCATTTTCGTGGTTCTTTTAATTTGAACTTAGAAATAGTATATAAGAGACTTAAATAAATTAATTCCTTTGAATTCACCATACTAATACAAGAGATGTGCTCCTCTTATAAGATTATCTAGATAAAAGATTTAGTATAAATTAATCCAAAAATACTCGATGTTGAGGTTATTCGATTTAGTCCTTTGTTGGAGGTAATTTTTTTGGTAATTTGTTTTTATACTTTTCTTTTGTTGGAGGTAATTTTTTTGGTAATTTTTTTTAATACTTTTCTTTTGTTCGAGGTTATTCTATATACTTTTCTTTTGTTGGAGGTAATTTTTTTGTTTGTTTTGTTGGAGGTTATTCTACATACTTTTCTTTTGTTGGAGGTAATTTTTTTGGTAATTTTTTTTTTTACTTTTCTTTTGTTGGGGGTTATTTTTTGGTCTTTTCTTTGTACTTTTCTTTTGTTGGAGGTTATTCTATTCGATTTCACTTTATGTACTATTTTTCTCAGCAATGAAAACAATATTTAGAAATGGACAGAAATTATATTTAGAAAGGGACCTAATGGATAAAAGTATTAATTGGAGAGCTATATTGAAAATCTCTTTATCGTAATTTTGCAATTATCTTAATTTTTCAGTTAAATGGAAACCTCCTCTACTATAAAATATATCTTCCCTTCCTTCCTTTTCTTTCCAAGACCATACCAATCTTCAAACTCTTTCCATATAAAAATCTCTCTCTTCTTCTATCCCTGTCTGATCTTTTCTACAGAAAATGAGTGGAGGCAAGCCTTCTTCAAAAAGGAAAGGAGTTGAAGAATATGAAGATGCATCAGTAAATACAGAAGTAGAACTTCATGTTGAACATGAGGCTATTTTTCATGATCATGTACCAATTGTTTCATATTACAACGACCGTATCACACCTCTCCTTGATGCGGTGGACAGGCTGAGGCAACTCCAGGTAATGACAGAAGGCATACAACTTCCAACCATTGTTGTTGTTGGCGATCAATCTTCAGGCAAATCCAGTGTTCTTGAATCGTTGGCTTGTATCAATCTTCCTCGTGGCGATGGCATTTGCACTAGAGTGCCTCTCATTATGAGGCTTAAACATCACCCATCTCTTGTACCAGAGATTTTCTTGCAGTTCAATGACAAAACAGTGCCTACTGATGAAGCCCACGTTGCTGATGCTATCAATCTTGCCACTCATGAGATTGCAGGAAACGGTAAGGACATATCTAACACTGAATTAACTCTTGTAGTGAAAAAGAATGGCGTTCCTGATCTTACTCTTGTTGATCTCCCTGGAATCACAAGAGTTCCTGTTCATGGTCAACCTGAAAATATCTATGAGCAGATAGCAAAGATTATAATGAAGTATATAAGTCCTGATGAGAGTGTTATCCTTAATGTTTTGTCTGCGAGCGTTGATTTTTCCACATGTGAATCCATAATGATGTCACAGAAAGTCGACAAGAAAGGTGAGAGGACTATTGCTGTGGTTACGAAGGTTGATAAATCACCTGAAGGGTTACTTGAGAAGGTCACTAGAAATGATGTGAATGTAGGCCTTGGTTATGTGTGTGTTAGAAACCGTATTGGCAATGAGTCTTATGAGGATGCAAGGAAGGAAGAAGCTGCACTGTTTGCTGCACATCAACTTTTGTCCAAGATTGATAAATCTACAGTGGGTATTCAAGTTTTGGCTCAAAAACTGGTGCAAATTCAGGCCAATATTATTGCCAAGTGTTTGCCTGATATCGTCAGAAAGATTGATGAGAAGTTGAAAACGAGTATTTCAGAGTGGAATAGAATGCCCAGGAGGTTGCTGTCAGTTGCTGAGGTCATGGCAGTTTTCACGGGCATCATTGGATCTTCCAAGGAGTCTTTGAGGAAAATCCTTCTAAGAGGGGAAATTGATGAATACCTATATGAAAAAGAAATGCACTGCACTGCTAGATTGGTTGAAATGCTCAATCAATTCTCAACTGAACTTCATAACTGCTCTGACCATACAAAGAAATTTATGATGTATGAGATTGAGGTTTTGGAGGAAACGAAAGGGATTGAATTGCCCAATATCCTTCCTCACACTGCCTTCCTTACCATCCTGCAGCAAAAGGTTGAAGAAATATCAGAACTACCAATAGGGTTTGTTGAAAAAGTGTGGACTTACATTGAAGGTGTGGTCATTTCAGTTTTGGATCGTCACTCGGAGAACTATCACCAACTTCAGTTATTTATCAGACGAGTAGCCCATAAACTTGTAGCTAAAATGAAAGACCGGTCCATTGATTGGGTAACAGAGATCGTTCAGATGGAGAAGGAAACGGATTACACATGTAATCCAGAATATATGAAGGAATGGAACAAGCTCATGGCACAGCAGCATACAGTCATTGAAGACATCATGCAAAGAGGCCGATACTACCTCGTAAAGATTGAAGGCTTTGGAGATGTTAAAGTTGGACATCTGATGGAGTACAAGCTTATTCTGCCTAAAGCTTTCGACTTGAAGATGAGGGTGACTGCTTACTGGAAGGTTGTCTTGATGAGGTTGGTTGACAATATGGCTCTGCATCTGCAGCTCAGCATCCGAAATCTTGTCAACAAGGAAATGGAAAAGGAGATTTTTAATGAGTTGGTAAGCACTGCTGGTGATGTGATAGAAAGAATGTTAGAGGAACCTCCATCTGTTGCTAATAAGCGTGAGAAGCTGAACACAAGTATCAAGTTGTTGAGGGAGTCTAAAGAGGTGCTGGCAAATATCAGAGACAAAATTGAATGGGGTGATCACTAGAGCTTAACAGATAATGGAGCTTTTCTTGTTTCTTTTAGTTAATAGATTAGTTCTATTATGGTGTTTGTTATATACTATGAGCTTCTGGTTTGCTAATTAAGCTAAGATACTATGAATGTATTACAGAGTGTGATGGTGAACTTTGTCAGGTGATTTGGGTAATTGAGTCTGCAAAATTGGATTTCTTTTGTGCTGCATATTTTGCTATCTCATCTGATAGTTTCTATGTGCAAGCCCTTCAAATGTTTAATCCCATACCCTTCTATGTTCTGTTTTCCATATTTCCAACTTTAGTATTTCCATCTACTGTAATTTGCCAGGTTGCCTTGTTCCTTGTTTCTTCTGTGTTGCGCTTTTTTCCTTGAAAAGATTGTCTTCTTATTTTGTAAGAAAAATCCAAATAGAACAGAATCTAGGAGTTGAAGTGTTGTGTTTATATTTGGAGGTGTTTTATTTTCTGAGTACTGGCGGTGTGAAACTAAAACTAGACATGTTCATGCATTGATAGTCCTCTGGCACTAACAATACTTGTGATAATTTTATTTTTTAAAAAAGAATACATTAATACGGGATGTGATTAACGAGACACAATTTTTTATCCTTATTTAAAAAAAAAATTAAGTTGGTCAAAATCAAGAAGTGAAAAAAAAAATTCTCTTTGGATTTTTTTTTCTTCTCTCTCCTTCTTCCCTTTCCCCATCTATCTTTCCTCTCTCATGTCGGTCCCCTTATCTCATGCTTTCTTTCCTTCTCTTTTCTCACACAAAATCGATGTAGGATTTTTTTTTTCTTGAGCTTTAAAATTGTAGTTTTTTTCTATTTTTTCCTGAGTTACAGTTTATTTGCCTTGCCTTGTATGCAACTACATTGCGTAGAGCTCAACAACTTTGTGAGTTGCTTAGAATCGTATCAAACAAACTTATATTAATATTTTGCTCATGACACCAGACTGGAGAGAGAGCTGGCCCAGTACTGTTGTGGCTCAAGGTTCAAACTAGATAGGCCAATAAACCTGTCGCACCCGACATCGCGGCGGCCTTAAAAATTTTACAATAAAAGAATAGATTTCTGACATCTTGTTCTTTTAGGGAAAAATATATTATTTAAGGAGTCGCCACCTAGTATTATGGTCACTAGAAACCCTAACTGGTCAACAGAGATCCTATGGTTCGGGACTAGTTATGCAAAAGGGAAGATATTATCACCCCTTAAACATTCTGTCTGAGGCAGACTGCATTGCTGATTTTGTCTTAAATTGCTAAACGTTTATTAGTTTATACTATGATAATTTGCTTATAATATTCTTGACTCTGGCGCCAGTGAATATTCAACTACGTATAATTCCAACTCTGGCGTTGGTAAATATTACGTAGCTATAAAATAAATTTAGATCAAAATTTTTTTATTCCTGACTCTAATGCTATTGAATTAACAAATAAAATAAATTTATTTGATTACGCATTCACATATTTTTTTATTTTTTATGTAGCTAAATAAAAACAAAATACAATTAAATCAGTATTTTTATTTCTGACTCTGGCATCACTGAATAAACCAATAAAATAAATTTATTTTTACGCATGCACATATTTTTTATTTTTCTTGTTAAACAAAATAAAATACAATGAATAAAAATAATATAAATTTAAACCAGTATTTTTCTTCCTGACTCTAGCATCAGTGAATAAACCAATAAATTTATATTATTTTTATTCATGCATACACATATTTTTTATTTTTTTTATTTTTTTATTTTATAGGGCTGGGCCCAGCTCAGCCCATATGGGCTGGGCTAGATCCAGCCAGCCCGACCAGGTCACTAGCCCAAGCCAGTGAACCGGCTGGGTCAAAGCACGCGTGAACTTGATTCATGCGTGCATGGCACTGTGCGAAGGTAATTAATTACCTTCGCACAGTGCTAAATGCATTGAAGTTTTCGAAAAAAAAATGAAGAGAAAAAGAAAGCTTACCTTGCTGCAGGTTGCTTCGCTGGAGTGTTAGCGTCTTGGGTGAAGATCAGTGATGGCGTCCATTGATAGGAAACTTGAATTCCTCCTTCTACCTCTACTTTCCTGCCCTCTGTTTCTTTTTCTCTCGTCTGTGAATTTTTCTTATGCTCTGTTTTTCAGACCCTCTCTACTCTCTCTCGGTCTGTTTCCTCGTACTGGTGAGGGAAAGCTCGTTTCTGGTATGGGAGTTCTAAAAAACACTTAAGAGTTTCTCTGATTTCTTTGTGTCTCTTCTCTTTTCGGTTTTTTTCCGTCTCTCTCTCTAACCAACCTCTGTTTTTTCGGTGTTCCTCTGTTTTTATAGAGCCTGGCCGGTGGTAACAGACGGTATGCGGAGGGTCGACAACCATTAAGGCACCCATAACTGAAGCCAACGGACGATTACTGCTGCAACGTTTCTCAGCTTTTACTGCTGAAAATGGTCTCTAGTTTAAAGAAGAAGAAGATGAACAACGTTCTTTCAAACGACGCCGTTTTGAGATAAGAGGTGGCCATTTTGCGTTTTGACCCGTGAAGTTTCGAACGTCTTGTAATTAAGCCCCTGGTTTAAACTGTAATTGGCCCCCTGCATTTCTACGCCATTTTCAAGCTAGTCCTTGGATTTTAATTTTTGCAATTGTGACCCCAAACTTTAATATTTCTTCCATTAAGTCCCTGAATAAGTTAATTCCAAGCTCAATTAAGTCTAAAACTTGTCAACTCTCCAATTAAACCCTTGATTGGATTAATTAAATTAATTCCAAGCTCAATTAAGTCTGAAAACTTATCAATTCTCCAATCTAGACCCTTGATTTGATTAATTAAACTAGTCAAGAGTTTAATTAAATCTCTAAACTTCCAATCATGTTGCCCTTAACCCAAATTCATTCTTTATTTCATTTTTTATTTGTTTTTTCATCATCATTTTTATTTTTTTATTATCATTTTTTAATAAATAATAATAATAATTAAAATAAAAATGATAAAAAATTGGGTTATGACAAAACTCATCAACAAAAAAAAGAACGGAAAGATCATATCATCTATTCCACTGATCCCCAACGTCAAGCTTTAGCTCCCACAGTAAGGAATCAAACTACTAGAACGAGTAAAGCCTAGAATCAAACCTAGGATCTCAAGATTCTATTGAAGTACAGTGCTCTTCACTCAACAAGTTTCTCAAATACACAGCTACGGGGATAGATTAATGGGTACCGGTGCATGATTCTTGCCTAGTTATTGGACCCAAAATTCGTTCTACCATCGCTCAAGGTATAACATGCTCACAATAATGCTTCATGACACAGAAATATTACTAGAACAGAGATCTGCAGATGGCAGAACAACAACAGTGTGCAGTAGAGGATTTATACGGCATATATAGAAGTAGAAGAGCATTTCAAGATCACTTGTAACCATCTCAGAGAAGATATAAGTAGCTAGTGAAAAACCAAAAAAGATTTTAAGGAAAATAAGACAAAATATGTACGAAAAATATTTTAGATGTACTTGTAAAGCTAATTTCCACTTACAATGAGGATGATTGAAAAGCTTCACAACTTACGGCCATTCTATTTTTTACTATATTTATAAGCTCTAACCCTAAAAGCTATACTCTTACAGAAACTATTCATACAAAGATCAGAATGACTATATGGATAACGAAACAAAACAACTAAAGAAAAGGCCCCTAAACATAGTTCAAGTAATTGTTAAACAACAAGATGGTGAAGCGGGAAGCGGAAATAGACTAGAAGATACATGTTTTGGAGGGGAAAATTATCCATAATAAACCATTAATTTTCCTATATCAGATTGCCTATTGTGTCACAAAGAGAACACATTAATAAGAGACAGGGGATGTGATTAACGAGACACATTTTTTATCTTTATTTCAAAAAAAATAAGTTGGTTAAAATCAAGAAGTGAAAAAAAAATCTCTATAAAAAAAAGCAATAGGCCATTTTTTTTTGGATTACTTAATTTTTTTTTTCATTGTGATCCTTTAACATTTAGTTTATTTAAGGCGAGGATTGATGATTTATCTTTGTTAACCTTGCAAGGCTTTCTCACAATGTTTAAAAGAAATTATGACATTTAATAGATGCTCAATTTGGAAAAATCAAATTTAATTTTTTTGATTAAATATAATTAGAACACCAAGGGCCAAAATTGACATTGGAAAGATTCCTAGGCTATTTCTTTTTAATACCATTGAGGTGTGTTTTTTTTTTTAATCATAGCTTTATGAGGGTTTTATATTTTGGTCTATGACTTCAATTTCTTCATGTTATAGTTGCAGAACTTGAGAGAGAAGAGAGAGTCTCTTAAAAACAAAGGAGAGATAGAGGTGTGCTTGTTTGATTTTATTAGACCAAATGGCCATCATTGGGGTTGAAAGAGTTTTTTTATTTGATTTTATGTTTTGAATCAATTTAGGGTTTTGTTGTTGATTTAAAAGTTAATTTCTTGAGGTTATAGGAATGTTTTTTAATTGTTTCTAGGTGAAAATAAGTTGAAGATTGGTCTTTTTTTTTTCTTCCAGAAAACACTAATTATCCTAATTTTTCGACCATCACCCACCGGACCCCTTTTTTGCATCTTTTTTTCTTCATTATATGTTTATTTAAATTTAAATTAAATGACTAGATATATATTATGTATGTCACTTTATTAGTTCTTTATATTATCTGAAAATATATTTGAGTTATTATTTTATTAAATACCATTAAAATCTTTATTTATTTTCAAATAAAATTATATAATTAGTCTTTTTTATTTATTTTAGCTGTCATTTTTCATGCAACGCATCATATTTTATTTTTTAAAAAAAATATTTGATGTTTTTTGCAACCATCTATCTTTATTATCATATAATTAAATAAAAAATAATTTTAAAAAACATATTAATCTAACAAAGTTGGGACCATGGCCTATGTTGTATCTTTAATACGTGGATCCAACTTGATCAGATCGATTTGATATGTTATTTTTTTTTATATTAAAACAAAAACCATGTGTATTTTAAAATCATATAAAGTTTTTGACATTACTCAAAATGTTTTTAATAATGCCTATAAATGTTTTTTTTTTCAATTAGTGACTGCTTTGAAAGGTATCCTGCGATGCAGCACAAACAACTTGTCAAGTTAACATTAACAATTAAAAATTAAGAAAAAACTAAAACTGCTCAGTGTTCCACTGTGCAAGTCCACAGTGAAACGCTGAGCAGTCCTCTCCTCTTTTTTTTTTTTTCCCATTTTTTTTCTGTTTTTATTTTTTTCCCATTTTTTTTCTTTTTTATTTGTTTTTATTTTTTCCCATTTTTTTCTGTTTTTTTTTGTTTTTGTTTTTTGGTTTTCTATGCCTTTATGGGTTTTTTTTTTGCTTTTTTCTGTGTATTTTTCTTTTAATGAATTGTTTTTGTTTAATTTAGTTTGTTAATGTTAATTTTTTTATTTAGTTATCAAATTGTTAATGTTAATTTTTTTATTTAGTTATCAAATTTTCATAACACGGATCCCGAGTT
>Ga0307518_10003970_pt1 | contig 10636 bp, 16 predicted proteins | sample 25_EM_MG_FD_203889 | JGI IMG/M metagenome (GOLD analysis project Ga0307518, IMG submission 203889) | Populus trichocarpa ectomycorrhiza microbial communities from riparian zone in the Pacific Northwest, United States - 25_EM | ecosystem: Host-associated > Plants > Roots > Unclassified | place...
ATATCTTCAAGTTTATTCAAGTTATTCAAGTCCAAGTATTTCTCTAGGCTCAAGCGGAGTCTAGCCTGTCAATCCTTCATTCCCCATTGCTTCTGGACATCAGGAGCCCCCTTGCCCCTCTGCTGCAACAATCTCCAGGTGTAGTATTGCTACTTCAGTCTCAGTCACCCCAATCCCCGCTTTGACACTTCCTAGGCTATAGGAAGAGTCCAGACACCTATCCCCTTCGTCTTCTATCACTCCTGTACCCCAGGAGTATCCTGCATCTCTGTCTGCATCACCCTGTTGGTGTAGATCCCCTCTCCCCCTCCTCAGCACATCCTCTCTGGACACTGCGGAGGTAAACCACCACTTGCACATTTTCGTAGTCCTTTGTTGGTGTTGTGTTTGGGTTATTACTCCAACCCAAATCCACACTTTGACTCACAGCGTGTCATCCACATTTGCCAGCACGCTTGGTGTTTAGACAGATTCTGCAACTTCATGAAGTACGTTAAATTATGATGGTCTATGTATATCTCAAAGGCATAAGGAGTGGCCTCAAGGTAATGGCGCCAGGCCTCTGTTGCTTTTATAATGGCCAGCATTTCTTTATCATGAATAGGATAGTTGCATTCTGGCGGGGTCATAGAGTGTGACATGTACGCTACTGGTCTGAATTTGCCGTCCTCGCACTTAACGGATATCACTCCCCCAATGGCGAACTCAGACACATCAGTTTCGAGGCGGAATTTGCGGTCCTGGTCGGGGTACTGAAGTACCGGTGCACGAGTAAAAGCAGCCTTCAAGGCCTCAAATGCAGCGCATTCCTTATCACCGAAGTGGAACACAACATCCTTACATGTCAAGTCCGTCAACGGCCTAGCCATGATCACATAGTCTTTAATAAACCGTCTATAGAAGTTGCCGAGGCCTAAGAACGCTCGAACCTGTTTGACATTCGTTGGCTCAGGCCACTTCAAAATAGCATTAACTTTTTCAGGGTCCATCTTTATACCATCACATGAGACTATCATTCTGAGGAAGTTGACTTCGGTAACCCGGAAGCGACACTTCTCAGGTTTGACAAACAAGTCATTGTCACGTAGACGTTTTAAGACTTCAAGCATGATCCTGTCATGCTTTTCCTGATCATCCGTATTCGTAAATATCATTAGGTTGTCAATATACACCACGCAGACATCTGACATATCGTGGAAGATCTCGTTCATCATTTTCTGGAATGTTGCGGGTGAATTACACAGACCGAAATACATAACAACGGGCTCAAAAGCCCCTTTGTGCGTTACAAACGCAGCTTTCCACTCATCGCCTTCCTTGATATGGACATTATTATATCCCCAATGAAGATCCATCTTCGTGAAGAGTTTACATCCTTTCAACTTGTCAACAAGCTGACTGATCAAGGGCAGCGGATAGTTATTCTTAATGGTCCACTCATTTAAATAGCGATAGTCCTGAACCATGCACTTCTTGCCATCCTTTTTGGGAACAAAAAAGACAGGGGAGGTCTGAGGAGAAATGGATGGGCAAATATATCCTTTCGCAAGCTGATCGTTGACAAAGTCCTCAACTTCCTTCTGTTCATCCACCGAAAGAGGTATCAAACGCCCTTTCTTTGGTGGGAAATCATCCCTGAGATCTATGCCATGGTCCCACAGCTTTCTAAGTGGCATGCATTCTGACGACTTCTTCGAGAAGACGTCTAAATATTCCCAGTACTCTTGGGGGACAAGCTTCTGGGCTTCTTCGAGGGTTGTCTCATCAACAGCAACCTTTGACTCGTGAGCCTTCAAAGCTTGAATCCAAGTTTCCTGAGACTCGTTCTCATGTAATAACTTAGCAAAGCGTGTCTCTAAGAGTGACTTGCACTTGGGAGGACACCTAGTTAAACTAACTTGTCCAGTAATCCAATCAATATCAGGGTTATGCCTTCTAAGCCAGGTGTGGCCAAGGATAAGGGGGACCTTTCCAAGGCAAGTGACAGCACACCACAACTTTTCGGTGTGTTTCCCAATACCAACAGCAAGCAATACATAATGCGTGATATCGCCTTCCTGGTTCCTGGTGCCATCTATGTTAAGCACCGGAACTGGCTTCACCAGTTTAGATAACTGCAAGCGTCTATCAAGAGCCCAGCTCTTGTCAACAAAACAACCAGTAGCACCACTGTCTAGCAGGGCATCTACTTCAATAGTGTTAAGAGGTCCGTGAATGCAGACAGGTACTGTCACTTCACGATCCATAGTGAAGGACCTTCGCAAGTCCAAGAAAGAAACTTCTTCGGTTCCGGCGGGGCTTTCCAGTTCTGTCATATCCATACTTTTCCCAGTCGCAACTCCGGTCTAACCTTGGCCCGCCTGAGCTCTCCTTAGGCATAGATGCAACTCCAGATCTAGTCCGGCCATCTCCAGCCCCATTGCTGCACTCCAGCTCAACTCCAGTCACTACATCCATCTCTGCCTCAGGACTAACCCCTGTCTTCCTACAGACAGATCCGCGGTCTAACTCCTCCATGTTGGACCTGTACCTACCATTAGTCGCTACTCCGGTTTCAGTCTGGCCACTCCCTTAGCCTTGTCTGCGATGTAGCCCAACTCCGGATGGTACATCCAACTCTGGCTCAGTTCTGCTCCTGCTCCTGCTCCACTTCCTCTGTTAGGTCCACCAAAGGCTTAGGACATTTCCATGTCCAACTCCGGACCTTCCTCCAGCTACTCCGCCCTTCCTCCACCTGCACACTCCCTCCGCTCATGCACTCCCTCTGCTCTTGCACTTCCTCCGGTTCCACTTCCTCCGGTCCCACTTCCTCCGGTCCTGGACATCACTCTGGACTTAACATTAGTTAAGTCCACCTCTGACCCTTACCTGTCCTCTTCCGACCTAGTTCCCTTTACTTCACTGTCCCTGCTTTTCCTCCGTCGTCCCTGTAACACTAGTTCCCTGTTTCTGCTTCCGCTCTGGTTTATTTTCCTGTACCTGGATTATTTTCCTGTCCACTTCCGCTCTGTCCCTTGTCTTGACATTAGGGTGTTTATTTGTCACCGTATATACTCACCTCTAGTTTCATTCCTATATAAACTACCGAACTCCGGCCTAGTAGTCCTTAGATCAAATCTCGACTAAGATACTCCTCCCTCTGTACTACCCACTATGCTCTCCTTAATCCATCTGTCCACCTGAACTCCTGAACTCCGGCCAACTCTGGTCTCCATCCTATCTCGTCCCCTTGGTCCTATGTCCGCTCCTAGCAAGTCTCCTACTCGCACAAGGGCAAAAGCCACCTCTGTCCCAGACTCGATGCTAGACCTCTAGGGACTTATCCCACCTCTGGGATGTCCTTCATCCGGACAAGCTGCGATCAACTCCGGACTACTTTCCCGCGGTCCGGACTTACTCCACAAAAACCCGGACTTACTCCCAGTGCTTCTCTAGTGCCCGGACTTGACTGTCCACACTAACTAGCACCTGCTAGTGTCTGGACTTACCTCCTCATTAGTTCCCTGCACCCCTGGACCTCCTAGTAAGATCGTTGAGGAGAACTGGTCTTGACAAGTTCCTCAGGTGCCAAAGAGGGAGAGAGAATATTATCCAACAGGGAATTAAGCACACTCAATTTAACCTCCGGTGCCAAGCCCTTTGCAGGGACTCCCTTAGAGGGTATGATAGATACAGGGGGGTCACTACAGTCCATACTATCTACAGACAAGACAGAGTACTTGTTGAAGGAAACGGGGACAGGAGAAACCACAGAAGAAGATTTTTTGTAGGTTTTCTGTATTTTACGAGAGAGAAGAGAGATGTGGTACTTATAAATATCCTGTGCTTCAGGAGACTTAGCACAAGACAGATGATAGTCCAAGATTCTTACAGCACTGTCCAATTCAGACTCAAGAGCGAGGGTGCCCATTGTATCCTCACTCTCTAATCTTTTAAATTCTTGAAATAGTCCCTCATTTCGGAGAAGGACATACCGCAAACAGCATTTACCCGTTCATCGTCAGGTTGGGGCTGCACAGCCCGGGTCTGTTGGGGTTGCCCTCGATGTGGGCAACACGGTTGAGAACACTTGCGAGCGATGTGTCCAAACCCCTGACAATTATAGCATTGGAGCCCTTTACTCCACTGCTGGTTTTGCTACTGAGCAGCACCAATATCCATAGGGGCGCCAGCGCCCGGTGTGACCCCATAAGAGGAGGAGCCGCTCCCCTGCTGATAATAGCGGGCACCGCCCTGCGTATTAATCAGGAAGAGCTCCTGAGCTCTTCTGACGGTCCTAACCAAGGTGGCCAGCTCCGCGTAGGTGGCGTGATCTTTCCCTAGAAGGTACACCTGATGGAGGACCTGCCTCTGTACTGCCCTTTTGAGCAAGTCCCTAGTGTAGGTGTCAGGACAGCCACTTTCAACTCTTAGCGACTCGAAAGCTGCGAGGAAGTCATCCACTCTCTGGCGTGGTCCTTGGTGCAACTTCAGCAGCTGGGACCTAGCCCAGTCTGCATTGTTGCCAGGCACGAAAAACCCTCTTATTTTGGCCTGTAATGCATCCCAAGAGGGATAATCAACCCCTGGACCCATGTAGTAGTCCAACTTGGCCTGGGCCCAACGCCCAGCTTTAGGTCCTTCGAACCTAGAAAGAACAGCTGCCATGATCTCACTGTCTCTAGTGAGGAGGCCACTCCTTCAGTTCATAAGAACCCACAACTTCACCTTGCTCCACCAAACTCGGAAGCCCTGGGGGGAGCCATCATAGTTCCCAGGTTCAGCAACAATCTTTTTAGCGGCTGGAGCTGCTGCCGGGGGTGCGGCGGGGGGTGCAGCACCAAGACCCTGCTGCACATTGGCAAGGGCCTAGAGACTATTCTGCAGGTCAACTTGGCCCTGCATGAACTGAAGGAGAAGATTCTGGAGGGCACCTTGCTGATCCATCATTTAATATGGGTGGTAGCGGGAGTACAGGGTGCCTCAGGGATGTGCGTGGCGGAGGTGGGAAGTGCGAAATGTATGGCAGCGCACGAGCGGGAGACTGGGGTCTGCTTCGATGTAGAAGTGGGGGTTGTTGAGGAAGAGGTCAGTGAGGTTTTCAACGACTCGGGAATAGCGTGTGAAGGAGAGGTACGTCTGCTCGATCCTTTGGAAGTCTGCTTCTCTGGCAGCTTCTTGAGCAGACGTAAGAGGAAGGGGGTAATGGGTATCGTAGGTGACAGTCAGGCGACCTGCCTGACTGAAGGAGTACTCGTAGGGATGTATGGTGACTAAACGTAAGGTGACGTAGGGGTAAAACTATTTCTGGGACTAGATCCCCACAGGTGTTCCAATGAACTAAGTGTAAGATCCTGTTTGCCTGTCGCGCTTGCTGGGTCAGGGCAGTGGCACAGCTATGCAGAAAACAAACGGCCACTGGCTGCAGATCACAGGTCTACCTCTCCATGGACGGAGGAACTACTGATAGCTAAAGCTCAATCTCCTTGCAGGTGTGAACCGCGCTTGAACGGGAGCCACTCTACAGACACCAGGCACGACCCTGGGCTGGTGTACAATACATATATGAACGAGTACTAAAAACTCCCAAACCCAAATGGGCTACAGGGAACAGTGCTAAAGGCTGGCCGTGTACGAACATGAAAGGTTGAAACAAAGCTCCTTAACCCTGGAGTCTGGGTATAGTTCCCTTTATAAGGCTGGGGAACAGCGCGTGGTAGACAACTAGTAGATGGGTAGATTCGAGCTCTAGTGAGACAACCCTAAGGGCAAACACCCAAAGAACTACCACACAAGGACTCTGAGGAGGAAAGGAATAGGATCACAAGCGTCTTAGAGCAAAGACCCAAAGACAGCTCGAATGGAGAGCCTCTGGGTGCTTGATTGTAGTAGTATATATACTACACTACACGTGTCCTGTGCGAGGCTATCCATGAGGCTGTATGCTGTACGAGGCAGTGAACACAGCTGCCATCCTGTGGTAAGGCTATGCTAATGACATCAAGGGATACAGCATGCACAGCACGAGGCTGTGGTCCAGACAGGTCTATAGATAAGATGCACTAGACAAGATACTTATGCTACAATAAGATAAGACATTATCTAACTGCAGATTAGATAAGATAAAAGTTAGACCATTACATTCAGGCCCTAAAGGGGGGATACTGTCACGACCACGTGACGCCTTGTGACTCCGCAAGGCCTCTAGTCTGTTATAGACTCAAGTCCAATCGTGATTGGACACCTCCGACGCTACGTATCCATCTCCACTCCGACAATTGACACTCTGTCTCCTTTTAGTAAATAGTTCCGCACCTACACCTCCGGTTATTGTATGCTTCTGTTCTGCTTCTGTTCCTGCTTCCCTTGTTCCCGTTTTAGATTAGATCTGATTACTCGTAGCTGTGTCCCATTAACCTTTTGATCTGTTACACTTATCACTGATCTCCATTCCGTGTATGTTACTCATCTGTTTGTCATCCGCAGACTCTTAGCTACGTCTCCGCTGTGTCTCTCCTCCGCTTCTCGGTTACAATACATATCCGATGTAAAGTATAAGTACTCCACACGCTGAGGGGATTGTCCCTCAGTTCGAATATCATCTTGAATACTTCCTGCAAACTCCCCTCTGTTCTCCTCTGTCTCCTCTGCCTTCTGGCAACCCCGACCTTCGTCAGACCTCCATCACTCTGTCCTTAAGTCCTCCGAAATAAGAGGACACAGGTATCGCAAGGGCACAGCACATATGCTGAAGCCAAGTCCTCAACTCCTCTGCATCTCCTCCGCTTGTCGTCGACAACCCTTCGCACTTATCTCCACTCATGTCGGAGTTCGTCAGAGGAACCGGTTCTGACAAATATGGCCTCTGCCAATGCTTCCTCCATGGCCTTTGCATTGATAACCACCTTCGACGTGATGAGTTGGGCACAGGATTTTTGATGTGCCTTTAGTAGCCTCTGTCCAACTTGGCAAATTGATCAACTGTGTCATAAGTAAAGCTAGAAAGTAGGCTTATTCAAAACATGGGATCGAAAAAGCAGTGGTACTACTCACATGGTTGACAGAACTGTGGGGTCTGCCAGGCTGCAGGCACCAGCGGTGTTGTAGTATCCTGAGTCTCCTGCTGGGTGCCTCCAGTATCATCCATCAAGTATGCTGGTAGGGCTCTGATGGGATCCTGAGTGATCGACAAGATCAAAGAGCCCGAGTTGGTCACCATAGTATCGGGCCAAGTCTGAATGACAGGTGGATCATAGAGGTTCCAGTTAACACTTGGTACCTTGCTGTTGAGTGTGTTTATAACTTCATTGGGGAAGCTTGGAAAGTTGTTCTGGGACTGTTGAGTGTACCAAGTATCATCCAAAGGCAACTTGCCATCTGGCCCCATACTAGTTGGAAAGAAACAGTGAGGGTCCATAATGGGAAAGATGGGAGTGTAGGTGAGCAGAGACTGACTGCAGTATTCATCATGTTATCATGATCAGGGTTATGTTCCATTTGGGTGGAATCAGTGTGGTTGGCTGGAGGAAGGAACCAAAATGGTCACTACCTGAACTTAGTAGTACCATTGCCAGATGAGTCCACGTCAAGTTGAAGTCCGACTCCCATTGCACTCGTTGATCTATTGCAGAATACATCCTGTATGCTGTTCAACATAGCATTGGTGCTTCATTCTGACCAAGGCTCTGAAGGGAGCATCCTAGTGCTGGATCTACCTCACTAATCCTATGTTTTCTACATATGTGATGGAGAGATACCGACCAAGTTCCCCGCATTCCCATGGTATCCAAACTTCATACTCCACTATCACCAAAAAACATGGTTTCATAAGTGAATGATCAGCTCTTGGCCTCATGAGCGACAAGCACCAGAAAAGTCCCCATTGGAAGTATACTCAGTCCTGATCATGAAAGGAACTGGAGAAGAGGGTCAATTATGGCCCAAGTTGAACAAATAGCGACATAAGAGAGATGAGGCTTGGTCCTGGACATTGGGCTGGGGGGGTAGGTAGGTCGGACGACAATTGGTGAGCATGGTCTCCAGCACAAGGTGGTCCTCAACTGTGGTTGATCCACCACCCACGGCCAACACATTCACAAGTGTTGCAGTCATCCTTGAGGTAAATAAAAGTGAGCTCATTGCTGAGCAGTCTATCCAGTTCCTTGATCGACCTAAGACCTTTTACTGATGAGACAGCCCTCATGGACGAAAATGGCCCAGCAGTGGATGCTAGCAGATGCAAAAAAAGCAAGCACAGCGTCAATATTGTCTTGGAAATAAAGGATGTACATATAGTCACCACAGCCCTTCCAGTAACCATCTGAGGTGTAAGGCAAGAAGAGGTTCAGCTTGATGATCTTGTTGGTGAAAGTGCCAATTGTGAGTCCTTTGCATATGAGGAAGTACAATTGTGAGCCGAACAGTTGTTGGTATATTGTACGTCAATAGCTCAATAGTGTAGATACTGCTTCACATTCAAGTCAGTATGGAAATGTGAGTACTACTTGCCTGCCTGACGGTCTGAACAACCTTCTTCTCCATGCCAAGTTCCATCAAAATGTGGGCCAACAAGTCCTGGCCCCCGATGTTCTGGATCTCGGCGAACATCAAGGTTGCAACCATATGATTTTTTGCACAGAACTTCTTGAGTTCAGATAGGCTGTGGGCCAGAACTGTCCAGAGCAAGCCTATTTAGCATTAGACATGCCAAGAGAATTTCTCTAAAACGTGTAAGGGTGGTGACAACATGTATGGGTATGCAATGGAGGTTGAGGACAATGTGGATGCCAACCAGACAGAGGTGGTCCACAACCGTGTCTGACCACCATTTAAGATAGGAGGATCACGATGGCCATCGCTTTCAAAGCCAGGCCCAAGCCAGACATACAGTTTTCTCGAATGTTGGATTTCAAGGTGTTCGATGTTGATGGGTATTCTTGTGTTCTAGCTATCTGTAGTTTGCGAAGGACAGTGATGGCAGGCAGCCAGTTATCGACGATAACGACAAGCATACAGATCTGTGAAACTTTGATGAAGAGCTTGTCTAGTAGATCAGACATTTGTTCTGTGGTGAATCTATGCTGATCCTTGTCTCTGCCTTATTGTGGATCCCACTCATTTAAGTGAATATCTATACAGGCAGACCCTGCACGCCTGAACCATTCCAGAGACCATTCATAGGGGAGTGGATCGCAGAACCAGATGGCATTCCAAAGAGTAGTGCCACCAATGGCAAGTTCACGTCATGATTGGCACACCAAAGTGAGTCATAGCTGCTACTCGCCATCCTGAATTCTACTTCAAAGATGGCACATATATCTTGTGAGTCAAGAACACTCTGTACAAACTCTACCATGGTATTTTGGTGGGCGAGTCCAATATTTTCATGGACCTCTTTGACATTGGGTCCCGTGGGCAAATGGTGGAGGGTACAATCGATGAGTGCCCAATTTGGCTGCTAGAACTGACAGTGAAGTCTTTTGACTTGTTTGTTGAGTATAAGTTTGGCTGGTAAGTGCTTGTGTAGCTCATCTAGCAACTAAATTAACTTGTTCTAGTCCCCGTGATCATTACGAGTATGAACCCGAAGAGCTCAAGGACTTCCTTGAATTCACCTGCAAGTTCGAGTGCACTCGTACTCATGCCTTTGTCATCCAACACATCAAAGATAAACAACACCATTTCAATGTGGCAGAGATCGTCCATTTTTGGATTGAGTATCAAAGTTGGGAACTCTTTACAGTGGCGTTCAACTGACTTGTTGAAACCCAATTGGTGATGATTAGCAACAAGCAGTGAAACAAGATGAGCATGGAAGTTTACATTGTACTGGTTCAGGCAAAAGCAGTCCTGGATGACTACCACCGCGAGGTTGCCAAGAAACCCCCTGTGATGCAACATGCCAGCAGTTGTTGAAACCGCAAAGGATATGATGAAGATTGGCGGAGTGTATGGTGGAATGGTATGGGGCAACTTCTCCTTGATTCACACAACCCACAGCCATTTTGTGAAGCACTGAAACACTTCAAGTGCTTACAGTTTGGCCAGGTTGGTGATGCTTGCAAGGAGAATATGTTTAACAATGTAGTGGAGATCAATTCTACATTCAGATAGATTCATCACTGAGGTCAGGGACCACCTTATGGCGAAGCTCATACCTATGTAGAAAATGTTTTGTTTCATCCAAACATGACCATGTCAGATACTTAGAACTGGAATAATTATGAGCGCTCTTTTCCTACAGATGTGCAGAGCTACAATAGCACTTCAGTCAACCCCCATTTAGGACCTATTAGGTTTGTATATTTCTGCAGATGTATCTACCTATGAGGTCCTGACAGGTTGGAAATTCCCAGCTGCCCACGGAGATTCTCCATTCTCCAGCACCATGCATGGGGATTCTCCAGAGCCCTATTATAATTCTCCAGCACTATGCTTGGAGATTCTCCATAGCCCTATTTTACATCATTGGAGAAATGTATTTATCCATAATTATTATATTTATTTATTTATTTAGCAGGTGGCTGGGGTGTGGTGTGGAGAATCTCCATCATGGTGTGGAGAATCCCCATGATGGTGCAGAGAATCTCCATGACAGTGTGGAGAATCTCCATGGTGCTGCCAAGACTCCTCAAGGAAGGAATGGAGAATCTCCAAG
>Ga0307518_10003971_pt1 | contig 10636 bp, 10 predicted proteins | sample 25_EM_MG_FD_203889 | JGI IMG/M metagenome (GOLD analysis project Ga0307518, IMG submission 203889) | Populus trichocarpa ectomycorrhiza microbial communities from riparian zone in the Pacific Northwest, United States - 25_EM | ecosystem: Host-associated > Plants > Roots > Unclassified | place...
TTCCCCATATTTTCACAATGCTGGAAAAGCCTCTAGTCCACGTGTCTCAAACTTGGAAACTCGATACGGACAAATCTAAGAATACTTTAGTTGTCCAGATCCTATTTTAGTTGTATACTGGTTGATAATATGATGGTAACCGAACCTTATATGATGATCACTGATGATTAATATAATGGTTGATAATATAATAATTATGGGATATTTATATAGATATCAATTTTAAAATTTATAAAATTAATCAAAATATATATAAACTACGAGAAGATTCACATTAAAAAAAATCACCGCCTCGAATTTTGAACCGAGACAACGACAAAATCAGCCTTGCCATCCGGCAAAACCAATCCAGCCCGCCATTAGAATACTCCTCTCCTCCAATCCTTCTTTCTTGCATTCTCACCTCCCCCCCCCCCTTTTCTGTTATAAAACCAATAAAATAATATCTTCACCACAACTAAAAAGAAAATGGAAATCAAACCAGGTTTATCAGCTATAGTCACTGGCGGTGCCTCTGGAATCGGTATTTTCTTTTTCGCGTTTGTGATTATCCAGCTTAAGATCAATCACTGAAACTGCCCTTTTTTCTTCTTAATCAATCAACTTCTGCTAGTAAAATCAGCTTCACTTTATCTGAATATCCTCGATTCAGCGAAGCTCAGTTTTTCATTTTATGATATTTAATCTGTTAGTTTTTTATGATCTGTCTATATATAGGGAGAGCGCTTAGTTTAGCTCTTGGAGAGAAGGGGATATTCGTGACTGTTATTGATTTCTCTGAAGAAAAAGGAAAGGAAGTTGCGTCACTTGTCGAGAAAGAGAATGCCAAATTCCATCCCAATTTGGGATTTCCGTCTGCTCTTTTTATTAGATGCGATGTATCAAAATCAAGTAAGTTTATTCATAATTATCATTTTGGATTTAAATTTAAACTTTGATTGCATATAAGGTCGTGCCATTGTGATGGTTATGTTGATTTTTTATTTTTTATTTTTTTGGTGATGTGAATAGGAGATTTAGCTTCTGCTTTTGAGAAGCATGTGGCAACATATGGAGGGATGGATATTTGTATTAATGGTGCTGGAATCAGTAATCCCATACCATTTTATGAAGATAAAACAGACGGTACTCATTCGTGGAAGCATACTGTTAATGTGAACTTGCTTGCAGTAATTGATTGTACTCACCTTGCGGTAATCTTACTTGAGCTTATCATTTTTCATTTGTTTCTCCATGAAAATATCTGGTTACTGAATAATTATTACCTGCAATTTCTGGACAGATAAACAGTATGCTAGCTGCGCAGAAGCCTGGAGTTATTATAAATTTGGGATCTGCTTCTGGTCTTTATCCAATGTATCATGATCCTATCTACTCTGGCTCTAAAGGTCTGGTGATTTCCATTCCATCAACTTTGTGTTGATCACTGCGTACTTTTTTATCCTAATCAATGAATAATCCAGACAAGTGTATGAATTTCCATCTCAAATACTCCGATGCTCATAAGATTTGTTTCTCAGGTGGTGTTATTATGTTCACTAGATCACTTGTTCCGTATAAACGCCGGGGTATACGCATCAATGTGCTTTGCCCTGAGGTGAGGCTATAACATCGAAGCTTGTGTAGTTCTACTAGTTATTTACTCATTTTTTTCTTTTCACTGGTTTGGTTTGAATTCTTTCTTTCTTTTTTCTAAAAGTGTATAAGGGAATAACGTTTTCCTATCTGTTTCCCTTTTCCTTCAATAAGACTTATCATGATAAACAAAAAAATCCCATAGTCTCATAAGTAAATATAGAAGTTAAATTTATCATATAATAGCTTAGGCTTCTGTGTACTATGGTCATCACTTCATGCTATCTGCAGACCTTTTTGAATGGAAGTTAAACTGGCAATTATAGCATCAGCTCATCCCTGTTATTCTTCTTGGAATAGTGTCACGATCAGGATTATATATTTCTGTTCCTGATTTATGTTGATAAATCTATTTCTATGAAACCAATTGTCTCCCTTCTTTTCTTCCCAATCCATCTTTAAGAACTTTTAACTAAACATCGATTCAAATTGTGGCATTTTATTTTTTTTGTATGAATATACAAGCACACGGTGGGTGTACTTCTTACCGTGGATAGTTATTTTATTTGTTGGAAAATCCGATGCAGTTTGTCAAAACAGAGATGGGAGAGAAAGTCGATTCTAAATTTATTGACATGGTGGGAGGCTTTGTTCCTATGAAAATGGTTGTCAAAGGTATAGTATAATATTTCTTCCAAATAACTATTAGTTTATTAGTTCAGAAATATTTAATAATGCCTGTATTGGATTGTTACTCCTGTACTTGTGAAACATTTGTCCAATCTCTTGTACAAGTTCCTGAAGATTATTTAGTTGTTTTTAAATCCCCCCTGTATCACTACTTACCTATTGGCTGCTTGCTATGTACTACATGTCAGAAAGAATTTTTAACAATACACAATATCAGTTGTCACTGAACCTAGTTCTTTTTCCTGACACTAGCTTCTGATATCAGTTGTCACTGAAACTCTCTCTCTAAAGAAAAATTCTGAAACTCCAATGTTTCTGCCCTTCTAAGGTGCTTTTGAGCTTATCAGTGATGAGAGTAAAGCTGGTTCTTGCCTATGGATTACAAATCGTAGGGGCATGGAGTATTGGCCCACTCCCATGGAAGAAGCAAAATACTTGGTGCGTTCTTCAAATTCCAAAAGAAGAGTGTCATACCAAGCCCCAGTGAACCTTCAACTTCCTCTGAGTTATGAGAAACTGTGAGTGAAGTTATGTCAAACTTATAACTTCCACTTTTTTTAATGGTTTCTGTTTATTAGAGTTCAATTCAATGTTAATTCACATTCGTTAAATACTCTGCTAGATTTATCTTCATCAAGATAGGATGCCACCCTTCCATCCAAAAATTGCCTTTTTCTTTATAATTCTTTTTTCCACATGTTTAAAGGTCCAAAATTATTGCATGGACACTCCCTTCTATTCCTTTCTCAGCTTACTGATTTATTTCAAAAATAGCGTGTGAGTAGCAAAATCACTAACCAATGGAAACAAAGTCAAGGTGGAAGACTGCTAAAAATAGCTGTATAAATTATTGGTATGTATAGTGGATAAGTAAATGATGTATAGACACTTTTTCTTTACCAATTATACATGCTTAGCCACTTGGTTCATGGAAAAGTTTGGAATTGGTTTCATGGCAAGTTCTTAAAGATACTACCATCTCTGTAAGGTGCTTACCTTGTGAATTTGAGAAATATAAGCCTCATGCCTTTTTGGTTTTCTTTAATTACCTTGTTCTATCTCACAGAAGAGAGCATGCATGTAATTTTTTTTATCAATCTGTTTGTCAGTTACTTTATCATGAACATTTCACAGGGCAAGTATCTGCCAATCAGTTAGTGACAGTGACCAATACATTTTTTTTTCCTGTTCAGAGTTGTTCAGACCTTGAGCCATAATTTTCGCAATGCTACCCGCATAGTGCGCGTACCATTGAGATTACCCATTGGATCACATCAAGTTCTTGTGAAAGTCATTTATGCTGGTGTAAATGCTAGTGATGTAAGTTCACGATTCCCAAAAGAATTTACTTTAATTTACATTTTCTTTTTTGGTCATTGATTGTTGTTTCCAGACTTTAACCTGTTGTTAAAAAAAGATGAACTGTTTGGTTCACTGTGTAACCAGTTACCAGCTGCAGCAACAACACTATTGTTTGACTTTTATTTAGATCTTCTAGGATGGTTATCGAATTCATGAGATGACCGATCATAAATATAACTTTTGTTGAAGCAGATTACAATTCTGCCCATACTGGCTAGGGGTGTTAAATTATTTGTTATTTTCTTCACTTCAGAGAGGATTTGATAAGAGAAAACAGCTAATTCACAGAACAGAGACCACTTTATAAAAAAAGAATGTGTAGGCTGTGAAAAATGCTGGAGAAAGAAACACTCATGTTGTCAAGTCATTTGTTTTGCCCCCTTTTGGTACAATTGACACCAGCATTGATGATCCATCCATCTCGACATATGATTATGCAATTCTATCTGTGTGCAAAAACACTTGTGCATTGAATACCTAAACAAAGACTTGCTATGAACTTTTGAGCAGGTGAACTTCAGCTCAGGTCGTTATTTCTCTGGCAAGAACCAAGACCTTACCTCCAGTCTTCCATTTGATGTTGGTTTTGAGGTGCGTATTAAAATCCCATTAAGACAATCTTGATCATGAGGCTACTAATTATAATAATTTTCAGACTGTTAGTATTTATGGTTTCTACCTGACTTTTAATGTCGTTTGTTTCCAGGCAGTGGGAATAATTGCAGCAGTGGGGGAATCTGTCACTGACTTGAAAGTTGGCACTCCTGCTGCACTCATGACTTTTGGGAGTTATACTGAATTCACAGTGGTATTAAGTCCCAAACAGAATTGTTTCAATGTTTGGCAATTAGCAAGACTTGCTTCATTATCTACATCATAAATGGGTTTATAGATAAAAAAAAAAAAGGATTGTTGGATGTATAAATGTTGATTTTGTGAATATGCAAGTGTTAAGCTTTTAACTGCTTTTGTACTCAATTTAGGTTCCAGCAAAACATATCCTTCCCGTACCTAGACCAGATCCTGAAGTTGTTGCCTTGCTGACTTCAGGGATGACTGCATCAATTGCTCTTGAAAAGGTCGTGCTTCTTTCACATGTTAATTCTGGCCAATTACCTGGCTTCCTTTTGTATTAATTTATATTTTGTTTGGTGTTATTACTCATCGGAAATGTCTCACTATTTTCTAGAATATATCTAATAATAATCTGCGCAATGATTTGGGTTGTTTCCTTTGACAATATTTTTCTCTGGTTGAACTTCTAGTGTGGACAAATGAAATCAGGAGAAGCAGTTGTTGTGACTGCTGCTGCAGGAGGGACTGGTCAATTTGCTGTCCAGGTTTAATTTTTTTCATATATGAATGGTCTTCAATTCTTCATCCATAAAGTAGACAGTGCTGAATGTGATTTAGGCTGTCTAATGCTTTCATATTTTTTATTTCAATTTATTTTATATTCCAACAGCATATCAATTACTTGGAATAGAAAAACAGATTATATGTTTGAGTGGTGAAAAATCGTATAGATTCAATCCTTGTTGTGAACAGGAAGAACAATTCTAATTCTATGATTGTAGCTAAAATACCCTTTTCTAGAATATCATTTGGAAAAATTTCCACTTGTTTTTAAAGATCATATGTTGGAGAATTAGCAGTATAGAGTATAAAGGAAAGTTTGTGCTGTTCCTTTCAGAACAGAGGTCACTGAGGTTTGAACGTCTTTAGGTTTTTATCATAGGAATATAATTCTTCCACCTGAAAGACCCACAACGTTCAATTACAAAAGTACCACAAATGATGTTTTATATTGACTAACATGTCGCAAAAACCAAATATACTGTTGATAATCATCCAACAAAAAGGAGAGGAGTTTAGGATTGATTTGTAAAGACCACATGAAAAATGGATATTACAACAACAAGAGAGAACTGCAACGGTATTCTCCTTATACTATGCATTTTGGAACAATACTTTAACTTTTAGTGTGTCTCTATAAGATAGAGGTGGACAGATATGCAAACTATGATGGCATTCATAAATATTGGAAAATAAGCTATATATTTTGTATGTTTTCTTTTACCCATATATTTCTTCTTCTTGGTGGGTAGTTTAACATTCAGTTCTCATTTAAGCTTTTCCATGTTCAAAGGACTTTCCTTCTTTGCCGAATCATTGATCTCCATCTTCACATGGGCAATGGTTAAATGTTGTGAATACTTAACTTGCAGCTAGCAAAATTGGCAGGAAATACAGTTGTTGCAACTTGTGGAGGTAACGAAAAGGCAATTCTTTTAAAACAACTGGGAGTTGATCGAGTCATAGATTATAAAGCTGAAGATATTAAAACGGTATGTATGTGTGATTTTATGCCACACAATGAATTACTGATTCATCAAATAGGGCTGCCTGATATCCCCGCTCCTTCCTACCTCCTCCCAACAAACACAGTAGTCTTATCAAAATTGTGCAGAATTAAGCCCATGCATGTGGACTTGCTTAAGAATAAGAAAGAGTTAAATCACATGGAATAAGGTCTGATCATATTTATGGGGATTCCGTAAATATTCCATTCCAAAAAAAAGAGAGTTCCAAACAATTGGGATTTTATAGGAGATTGGATGCAGTTGCTGGCACACTGTTTAAGTCGGAAATTTAAAACATCTCTAAGAAATATGATCCTATTTTGCATAAAAAATTTAGAGCCAATACTGAAGAATTTTTATTTAGTTGTGTTTCTCTTGCACAAATATGGAACAAAGCTGTTGTGGGCTTGTAATAAGTGAGCTATATTATTAAATATGCAAAAGGCCTTCACTATTGCCAAGTAAATCTCACACTTGTATAGGAGATTATGGGATCTGAGTATAGAAATTTCATGAATCGTGCAATTAAATTCTTTTGATTGCTGTGCTTTGAGGAATTTTATGACTCAATTCTGCCAGGTTCTAAAAAAGGAGTTTCCAAAAGGTATTGACATCATCTATGAATCTGTTGGTGGTGACATGTTTGATTTATGCTTGAATGCTTTGGCGATGCACGGACGACTCATTGTGATCGGAATGATTTCTCAGGTTGCTTTTCTTGACAAGCGTCTCAATTGATTGTATTTTAAATTTTATTTTTCCTTTTTCTCATTTTTAAATTACAAAAAAATTACTGTATCTAGTTTTATCACAAACTTTAAAATTACTTGAATGTTGTTTGCACACCACCTTGGTGTACCTTTTGTGAAGCCAAACTACTATTTACTTTAGCCTGCGATGCTCATGTTTACAGAGCTGGGAGAAAAACTTGTGTTTGTTCTTACCTTATCAACATGAAAAATAACTTGTGTAAAATGAAATTCATCGTCATCTCAATGGAAGTTGACGGACATACTCAATTGTATTTCGAATTTATGCGGTCACCATAATCATGTCAATTCCCATTCCTCACTTCATGTTAGATTTCTTATATTCCAAATTGAATAATCATATGGTTAAATTTATGAGGTTGTCCTTGAGCATACTACATTACATGTGTCTGGTATTGATGTGCAATTGACAATTTGCAATATCTTTTGCCTTAATTGACGTTGTAAATTATACATTGTCCATAAGCTGATTCATTCTTTTTTTTTTTTTTCCAGTATCAAGGAGAGCATGGATGGACACCAGCTAATTATACAGGACTCTGTGAGAAGATTTTAGCAAGAAGTCAAACTGTGGTATGTAGCTGCTAGACTATGAATGTGGTGTCATCACACACTTCCATATCATTTTATGAATCTAAAGTTCATTATTTTACTTATTTTACATTCTAACTTTCATATTTCGTGGAATATTTTGATGTCCTTACTCAGTTTAGTAGTGATTATTCAACATAATTTTGTTTCTTGTATGCGTTGCAAGAACATCTTGCTTTTTAAATGTTGTAATTCCATCCAGTTAGCATTACCACCTGCCCATGTTCACTGACTTAATATACTTTTCAAGTGAATACTAATCTTGATGATAATGTTCAAACCTGAAAACTCTAAAAATTACCCAAGCTCAACTGCTACAACTAAAATGTTCTGTATGTCAAGGTTAAAGGGTTAGAGTTGTTGTTTTCGAACTAATTTCACAACCCATCTTTGTGGAATATACTAGCTTGTAGTAAGCTCCTATAAGTAAGCACATTGCTTGCTTCTACATATCTGAATGCACCCAATTATTTTCTTCCCTTATGATGCGTAGAGTTTTTGTGCATCTTGATTTGCCTTGGCTTTTGCCAATGGAAGCATGGATGTACCACATAGCGTATTCTGCCTTCTTAGGATATGGAAAAGATATATGAACCTTGTACTTTTCGCTAGAACTGAATGATCATCAGCAATCAAGTGGAGCATTATATAAACTATCTTGGACGAGATAAAAATACTGGCCGCCTTTGATTCCTTTTTGTGGATTACAGGCTGGTTTTTTCCTTCTACAACATACTCACTTGTGGGCACAACATCTAGACAGACTATATAACATGTTCGCTTCTGGGAAGCTCAAGGTAATTCTTTCTTTTGGTTCTATTATTTCAAAGACTTTTCTGTTCTTTTTTTCAAACTACGATAGCTGTATGAGGCTATATTTTAAATTGCTTTGTTGCCCCCCTATTTCAAGCTCACCTCCTACCTTTCCTCTTTCTATCATTGAGATGAATAAAGGTGATAATTTTTTTCCTTCGCACTCACTGGTTTTCTCTTCCAATGCACATGCTGATTTCTTTGAATTGAACAAATTGCGTTCTTCTACTGCCTTTTATGCATGGCCAAAACTAAATAGACTTTGTGTATTGTTTTGCAAGTTTTGCAAATTCATCACATCCTTTTAGTTTGGATGCAGCCTAGAAGCTTAAGTATTGACTAATAATTGTGAGTGAAGTAGGAAGTATTAGATTAAAGCCATGCAAGAGGAAGTGAAGGGAGTTCTCCTCCAATTAAAATGGAACCTGTTTACGATGTTAATATAATTGGCAAACACTGTCTCGTACACTTGAACTCATGAGATTGAACTGATTTTATTCAATTGTAACAGGTTGTGTTAGACCAAAAAAGATTTGACGGTGTCCATTCTGTTGCGGATGCTGTTGAGTACCTTCATTCGGGTAAAAGTGTTGGCAAGGTGTGCAGGATGCTGACTTTATTATGCTCCAGTTCATTTTATTTATGTTTTTCCTTTTTAAAGGTCATGATCACAAGATGGCTCAATTCTTTACAACATATATTTTACAGGTTGTCGTCTGCATCGATCCAAGCTTCAGTGAACAAAAGTCAAAATTATGAGCATTTGCTGTGAAATTACCTCTCAACGGCCACCTCTGGTTTAATAAATTAGTTTATGGTTGGAAGAAGATTCGACCCTATCTCACTCTGGGTTTGCAGCTGGTCCAAAGATGCTAGTTAAACAATCCTAAGAAAATCCATCAAAATGGAGAGCCAACATGTTAAGTGCAAATCGAATAGAAATTAAATATGGCCGGGGGGTAAGAGTGGAATATGAGTGGTGATATGGATTTTCGCTGAGATCGAGCACATAGATCTCAGTTTCTGAGTATAATTAGAGCATTGGTATCTGTCATGCGGATCAGTGGACATGACAAAAGAAATTGAAGGGTCTATCCAGATCATCTTATCTGTTGAGTTCTGTCAAATAAACCACAATAACGAAACCTTTTACCAAGGTTTGAGTTTCAACAGTTTCACCGTTTTTTTAATGCAAATGGATTTTTTTTTTGTTACGTTAATGCAATGGATTTTAATTACTCACCAAGATCATGTATGAAATGAAAAATTGGGCTGATTGATTCAAATGATTCTAGTTTTTGCTGGAGGCACAATATTAGTTCAGTAGCCAGTGCACTCATGGCCTCACAGCCCTTCTATTCGCAACATTCTTTGGGGTTTTATCCGTGCTGTTTTTGGCTATTGTTCATTCTCCATTTTCTTTCATTCTTCTAAGAAAAAAATTCAAAGGAAAAACTACTTAATGCCTTCATCGTGGTGGATGTTTTCAATGGTTTTGAATTCTAAGCTTAAAGAACAATCATTTTGCTTGCTTCATTTAGTTCATGCTAGTCTCACAACCCACACTGATTAAGACATCTCTGAAAAAATTCTTTGGGCATTGCCATTGCAACGACAAGATTTTATCGAGACAGACAAGAAGTGAGATAGTCGACTTTCATTAAACATAACCTAAAATAATCACGAAGCAAGCAATGATATTACAAGTGCAGTTCTTCACCACTGTTTCTATGCTACAAAATGATAACGATCTGCTTGCCTTTCGACTCCATGATGGCTCGTTACAGGACCAAAAACCAAAATGTCAGTTGTCCATTATAGATTAGCTCCTACGCTGAAACCAAAGGAACTTGCTGCTGCCCAGCTATAGCGAACACTACTTTTTGCCTGTCAAAAAGCAATAATACAAGACATGAACCTTGTAAATTGATTTTCATCCAAATATGTGTGATCTATTGATTTTGTGGCGGGGCATTCAATTTTCTATTTCTGGTATGTGTTCGAAGAAATAAGTCCGGAGGAACATCCGATTTAGATGCCACAGTGAAGGGGTGTATTGGACTATTGGTGGTGGCATCCGTCTCAAAACTGCTCCATGTTGAAATTGGGTTGCCCCCTCCCCAAATGGGTTATCTAAAGACTTGCTTTTACTAAAGGTTTTGAAGGGCTGAATAGCAGTACTTACTTGCTCTGATTCGTTTGGAGTATCTCCTATTCAAATCTGTGGCATCTGAAACCTTGCCATTTTCTTCAATTTTTCCCTCGTCTTCCTTGTCCTCCGTGTTATCCTTGACTTCATCGTCTTTCGTGTTTTCCTGATCTTCATTGTCTTCTGAATCATATGCCCTTACAATGTACACCTGGTAAAAAAAAGTAGTAATTGAGGGGGTTGATATTCATAGAAAACAACAACGGCTCACCAACATAACTGCAGCAGAAAACATAGACAGTTCTGAATTTACAATTAACACT